>Ga0214201_1000073_pt1 | contig 42558 bp, 43 predicted proteins | sample TroBogEpilimnion_32_FD_153039 | JGI IMG/M metagenome (GOLD analysis project Ga0214201, IMG submission 153039) | Freshwater microbial communities from Trout Bog Lake, WI - 29MAY2009 epilimnion | ecosystem: Environmental > Aquatic > Freshwater > Lake > Epilimnion/Euphotic zone | place: Trout Bog...
GGCGGACGCCGAAAGCGCCTGAACCTTATCCGACGTGAGCGCATTAATCTGCGCCGAGGTCACGCCAGCCAATTGGCCAACCGAGAGCGCGGCAATCTGACCGGTTGTTAGACCATTGAGTTGTTGACTGTTTAAATTTGAGACCACATTGAGCGATAGTCCAGAAATAGCGGCAGATGAAAGTGCCTGAACTTTTTCCGACGAAAGTACATTAAATTGAGTTGAAGTCATGCCGTAGGCTTGGCTTGCGCTCAGAACACGCGCAACTGAGCTACTGATATTGGTAACTTGGCTGGTCGACAGCACGGCAACCTGCGTCGCCTTAATAGCAATTCCCTGCGAGGAAGTGAGTGCGCCAATTTGGGCGTCCGTGAAGGCAATGACCTGACCAGTGGTCAGTGCACTCACCTCGGCCGTCGACAGGGCCGGAATGTCGGACGAATTGAGGTTGTGAATTTGTGCCGTGGTCAGGGAGGCGAACTGCGTTCCACTTAATTTGCCAATCTGGGTAGCCGTGAATGAATTGACTTGGTCGGAACTCAATGCGCCAAGCTGGGCGGGCGTTAGGGCCGTCAATTGCCCGGACGTTAAAGCGTTTAATTGATTGGATTGAAGGGACGCAAAAAGGGTGGTCGACAGCTGCGCCAGCTTCGTGGACGAAATTGAAATAACGGCGCCCGAGCTCAGCAAAGACAAATTTGTGCCCAGCGCCGACAGTTCTGCGGTGCTAAGTGCCGATACCGCCTGAGACGTCAAGCCGGATACTTGCCCCGTCGAAAGCGAGGCGATTTGAGCCGTCGACAACACGGCCGCATTCGTGGCCACATACGAATTCGCGTCACTCAAGAGAGACAGGGGATAGAACGAACCTGACATGGACCCTACTTTTCGACCAAGCTAAAACCGCGACGCCAAACCCTTGACGCCTTTAGACCTCTTTTCGACAAGTCTCAGCAAAATTCAGGCCAAGTTGGTTGAGGTCGCCCGGCGGCAAGCTTTTAACGTCTCGGGGCGATGTAAACGTCAGGCATTGGCGCAACAAAATCGAGAAACACGAAGTAATAAGAAATTTTTCCTATTATTTAGGATTATTTACATAAAATAGACACGAAAATCAATTTTGGCAGAACGAACCCAGCTTCGTCCAACCATCAGAAAAATAAGCAGAAAATACGGTATTTTGCTGTTAATTCGCTGTAATTTAGACCTAACCGATTAAATATCAGATTTTGCCACGGCAGGTGAAAACAATACCGCTAGCTAGCTCACGCATCACGCACGCCCAAATATGCGAATAGCCTTCAGGCAAATTTCTTCGATCTCTTAATATTCCTCAACGAAAACCAACGTTTCTTTTGACGTGCGTAAAGGAATTACATATACTTTTGGTTGTCTGAATTAACGATAAATTCAGACAGTCACTGGAACGCGGCACAACGCCAAAAGGCCACGAATATGCGCAGTATCATCGATATTTTGTGGAAACGGGACAATAATTCTCCCGAAACACAGGCTGGCGACGCGGCGGAAGCTGCTTTTGCCCTTCTCGATGCGTCACCCGAATTGGCCGAACCCGAATCCGGACTTGATTCGATCCAGCGCCTTGGCCAAGAAAATGAGACGTTCCGTCTGCTCTTTTTGAGCGCTCAAGATAAAATCAACGAGCTCGAAAAGTTAAAAGTTGCCTTTGACCAACTCAACGGCCCTCTCGAGCGCAATCTGCGCACGATTGAAGGTCTAAAAATTGAAAATACCGGGCTTCGTTCCGGCTTGGTCGAGGCGCGCGATAAGATTACGCTGCTTCGGAACGAGGTTGCGGCATTTGAGCGCAAACTTGATGAGCTCGACAATGAAAAGCTGGCCCTCGCCCAAGACATCCGCGCCTCGCGCGAGACAATCACCGCGCTTGACGCTGTCCGGAACGAGCAGTCTCAAGAGTTAACCGAAGCGCGCAGTAAATTGCTCGAATTCGAGCGGCAGTTGTTGTACGCGACGGAATACCAGAAGTCGCTGGAGCAGGACCAGCAGACGGCGCGTGACATGATCGTCACGAAGGACACGCAAATTGCCCAGTTCGATGCGGATATTACCCGCCTCAACGAAACAATTGCGATCCTTGAAGGCGAAAACACCAATCTCTCGGAGACACTGGCTGGCCGGGTTGACGACTTCAACCGTACGTCACGTCGCCTTACTGAGGTCGAGAACGACCTCGAATCGACCAGAAATCGCCTCAACCATACGCGTACTTTGCTCAATGAGACTAAAAATGAGCGGAAGGCCCTAGCCGACCAAATCGACGAGATTAATGCCCAATTCCAGGCAGAAAAGATTTCGCTGACGATGAAAGTCGACGCGATGCAGTCGCGCGTCACGCTGGGTGAGCGCCTGCTGACAGAAGCCCGCAATGCGCTCATTGCCAAGACCGATGAAATGCGGACGGCTGAGCGTCGTATCCTCGAAAATAACGTGGCGGTTACGAGCTTCGAGCAGCGTCTTTCGAAGCAGAAGGCCACGATTGACGGCTTGGAACGTCAGGTTCGCGAATTGGAGCAATCCCGCGTTACCCTGATTGAGCGGGCGAATACGCTGACCAAGAACCTTAAGGCGCGTGATACTGCTTTGGCCAAGCTTGATGACCGTATCCCGGTTCTGATGGGTCGTATCGATCAGCTGGAATCCATGGCTGAGTCCAATCGCGCCACCTATCAATCGCGTGTTGACGAGTTAACAGCGGCGCTTGAAACCGAGCGTATGGCCCGCGCCGTCGCCGAAGGCGCGCTCGAAATGGCGCGCAAGGAACGCGGCGCGTTGCAGCGCGAATTGGTCCGCTCGGAAGGCGCGCCACGGGTTACGGAAGTGGCCGATACGGTTCTCGACCTGAGCGCAAAGCTCGGGCAGCAAAACAGCGCTGACGGCACAACAGGCTGATCGATAAATCGCATTTAAACCATTGAAACGGCAGGGAATTTTGAAAATTTCTCGGCCCTTTCAAGGGTGTGATTATTAAAAAATTTGTTTAAGATCAAAGTTTCCCTATTAACAAATCAGTAAACAAGGCGCAGTACTGTGATGACGTTTTCGAACGTCGTTGAAAGTGAATGCCTTGAGTAATGCCATGTATACGGTCGTCGAGAAGCGTCGCCAAAAGAGCGGCAAGACCTATTACGTTGTTTATCTCGGAACACGGGTCGTCATTATGACCTATCATCGCGATACGGCGATGGAATATCTCGAATTAAACAAGACGATTACGTCGGTTGCTTAAGGCACCGATCAAGCCGGATGGCTGGCCTTGATTGCCGTCTGCCCTACAATATGCAGTAATAGAACCGTCGGATTCGATCATCCCAAGCCCATTTTAGATAAGGAATGACCCATTATGGCTAAAGGCTATATGATTTCTTGCTACCGCTCGATTTCGAACCCTGAAAAGCTGGCCGATTATGCCAAGCTTGCCGGCCCTGCGATCCTGGCGGCGGGCGGAAAATTTTTGGCGCGCGGCCCGGCCTCGAAGGCCATGGAAGATGGCATCATGGACCGTACTGTCATTATCGAATTTGAAACATTGGAAGCCGCGATGGCGCTCTATGACAGCCCCATGTACCAAGAAGCCGTCAAGGCGCTTGGCAAGGGTTCGGTCGTTCGCGATATGCGGATTGTGGAAGGCGTCTAACGCCACTCCCGTCCGGCCGGTGGTTAAACCACTTGGCCTTTATTGAGCCAGAACCGTGATGCTGATCCGCCGGTTGCGCGGATCAAGCGGGTTTTCCGCGTTAAACGCTTCACGGTCGGCAACCCCCTCGATCTTCATAAAGCGCTTCTCATCGATTCCCTCACCCGTGAGGAAACGACGCGTGGAGTCGGCGCGTTGGGCTGACAGGCGCCAATTGTTCATCTTGTCGGCCTGGCTATAGGCAAATCCGTCCGTATGCCCGCGAATGGCCACCTTATTCGGGATATCCTTGATGGACTTTGCGACATCGGCCATCACTTCCTGCGCCTTTGGCAGGAAATTGGTGGTGCCGATGGCGAACATGGCAAAATCAGATTGATCGATAATTTCAATCCGCAGACCTTCTTTATCGCGAACAAATTTCATCTGCCCGGCGATTTTCTTCAAATCGGGATTTTGATCCAGCGTCGCCTTGATGTCTTTTTCGATCTTCTCAAAAGCCTTCTGATCCGCTGCTGCGGCGGCCGCTTTTTTCTGCTCCTCGGTCATCTCGCCGGGCGTTGCTTTGGGCTGATCGCCCGAGGCCTGACCGGCATCGGCCTTGCCTTGCCCTTCAGCCTCCCCCGTCTTCGACGTGCCCGATTTACCTTCAGGATCCTTCGTCTTGGCTCCGGTGCCCGATTGAGACGAGTCGCCGCCAGCCTTTTTGCCGTCGCTTGAACCCGATTTACCGACGCCGTCATCGTTCTGCTCGGTCTGCGATTGAACGCCCTCGGGGGCCTTGTTCCGATCCGTCGATTCAGTGGAAGCCACCGGAACAACAGGCTCCATCATATTGTTGGACACAGCGGGATCGGGAAAGCCATCGGTTTCGCCAATGGTCTTACCGGCCATAAGGCCGGCGGTACCGGCTTTATCGCTCAATGTCAGCAGACTGGTCTTGGCTCTAAAATATTCACCAAGCCCTTTGCGCTGGTCCTTATTGGTTGCACCCAACAGCCACATCAACAAAAAGAACGCCATCATGGCGGTCATCATGTCCGCGAGCGCGATCTTCCACGCACCACCATGGCCGCCACCATGACCACCGGCTACTTTCTTGAAGATGATCTCGGGTTTTGGTTCGGCCCCGTCTTTTGGCTTCTCGCTCATTGCGGCGCCTTTAGAGTAGGAGCCGATTTGTCGCCGTCGCGGTATAATAATGTCATGCTGATGCGGCGGTTGCGAACATCAAGCGGATCGGCGCCATTATAGGGTTCGGTATCGGCGACCCCTTCGACGCGCGCCATTTGGCTTTCAGGCACACCCGCACGGATGAGCACCTGACGGGTGCTTTCGGCGCGCTCGGCAGACAAAATCCAATTGTTGCTATCGCTATCAAGCGCATAGGCCAAACTATCGGTATGGCCGCGGATAACGACTTGGTTCGGCAATTCCGATATCGCGGTTGCCAATTGGCTGATGAGCGCCGAAGCCCGCGGTAATACGCGTGTGGTGCCTACCGAAAACATGGAAAAATCGGCCTTATCGACGATTTCGATCCGAAGGCCGTCCTTCACTTTCACGAATTGTACCTGATCGGCAATTTTCGAAAGGCTTGCGTCTTTTGAAAGCGCCTCGGTTACCTTTTTTTGCAAATCGTCGAAATTTTTCTGATCCGCCGCGGCGGCAGCCTGCTTTTGGGCCTCTTCGGTCTGACCATTGCCGCCCGCACTTTTCGGATCAGCCTTATCGCCGTTTTTGGCCTGACCTTCTTGGGTCACGCTGGTGGAGGCTTGCGAACCTTCCCCTACATCATCAACCTGACCGCCCTCGGCTGGGCCTTTGGCTTCGCCTGCACGCCCCTCGCCTTCTTTATTCTTTCCGTCCGGCGATAATTGCCCAGATGGCCCTTCATCGCGATCATTACCACCCGTTTCGGTGGTAGGCGGCATGACATTGGCAACGCTCGTTTGGGCGACGGAATCCGGTAGTCCCTCGGGGCTGATCATCGAGCGGCCACCAAAGACGCCGTTCGATCCGGCATTGCTGCCCATTTTGAGCAGCGGGGTCGCTTTAAAATAATCGGCAATCGCTTTACGGGCTTCCGAATTGGTGGAGCCCAACAGCCACATCAAAAGAAAGAACGCCATCATCGCGGTCATCATATCGGCAAGCGCGATCTTCCACGCACCACCATGGCCACCGCCATGTCCGCCAACATGCTTTTTGATGATAATCGGAAGGGGCTTTTCTTCGGCCTCAACCGCCGCTTCTGGCTCCTTCTCCTTTTTCGGAGCGGCCATGCTTTATTTGCCTCTTAGTCCGTCAAAGACTTCACCGAAGTCGGGCTGATTGGCATGGCTGATGCCAGAGCGTGCAGCTTCGATGACCAGCGGCTGTGGATGGCCGTGCAAGGTGGCGACAATCAACTGCTTTACGACGATGTAGATCTCGCCATCTTCGTCGATAATTTGCTTAAGACGCCCGCCCATTGGCTCGATCACGCCATAGGCCAACAACACGCCCATGAACGTTCCGACAAGCGCGCTACCGATCAAAGCACCCAGAACAGCCGGTGGCTGATCGATCGAGCCCATGGTTTTCACAACGCCCAAAACGCAGGCCACGATACCGAGTGCCGGACACGCACCTGCGGTTGCCGCAAGCGCTTCAACGGGTTTCAAGGCGGCATGGTGATGGGCCTTAATGCCGTTATCGAGCACTTCTTCAACCGCGTAAGGGTTGAGTGAACCGGACGAAATAACCATCAGACGAATGGTGTCGGTGATCATATGGATCAGGGCATGATCCTTGAGAAGCTTCGGATACTCGCCGAAAATAGCGCTGCCTTCCGGGCTTTCAACGTGGGATTCGAGCGCCACCGGACCATCAACGCGGAGGATCTTCAAGAGCTTGGAGACAAGAAAAATCGTGTCGAGGTAATCTTGTTTCTTGTAGGTCGGACCGGCAAACACTTTTCCAAGACCGGCACCCACGCCCTTAATAACGTCCAAGCCGTTACCGACGAACATAGCGCCGACGGCAGCGCCACCGATAGCCGCCAATTCGTGCGGTGCTGCTTCAATGATAGGTTCAAGATTACCGCCACTGGCAACGAACACGCCGAACACGGCACCCATCACAATGACAAGACCAACAATGCTGAACATACCACGCCTCGTTTGATCAGTTTTGCCGCCAATGTCTCATTAGGCGACCGAACTGAATCACTTTCCAAAAAACTGTACTACCAACAATACCACAATTGAGCGATTTCACCTTAAAATTGTAAGGACAAATCCCTATTTCAAGGATCTGCACGTCCTTGTCGATCCGGAACGGGCCCGGTTCAACTGCGGCTACTCCTACAATTTTCATGCCAGAGGATCGGGGAGCGGGCCAGTTTGACCCTAATAACGCCCAATTTTGTATAAATTTAGCCGTTATGGGTTTACGGGCGGACGGATAACGTCAAAAATAGGAGCAAATTCGACTTCTTCGGCAATCGTCCAAATATCGGGCTTTAAGGGCGAGACTTCCGACCGCATCCCATAGGCATAGGCCACAAAAGACTTCGAAGCCTTATACACCCGAGTCTTATCGAGCCCTTGGCCCTTCAAAATGCTGCGGAACATCGGCTTCTTATTCCGCTTCATGCCGATCTTTTCGTAATTGCAGACGAAATAGAGGTAGGACTCGAGCAGGAGGTCGATGTCGGAAATTTCAACCGAATTGATAAAAGTGAGGATTTTCTCAAGCAGCGCCAAAATGTCGGCTGCCAGATCATCGATGTCATATTGTTCGGCCATCAAAGCCGCGAAAAACTGAGCCACTTCCTCGGGAGCTACATCGACGGCAAGAAATTTCTTAATCGCCTCGATCGCGACAATTTCGAAAACACATTGTGGAGGCGTATTGTTCGCTGCCATCGCTTTACCCTGTACAACACACCTAAGTTACTGCGCTTGTTCTTTACGAAACTTCTCTAACCAGGCTGCAACGCGATCTTGAACCTTGGCAGCGTCGGTTACCGCGATTTTTTTGCTCAAGAGATCTCGTTGCTTATGCAAAACATCTTGACCAACGGCGACGGACAACGACCCCCAATAATATTGTTCTATGATATTTTCAAACCCAAAATCGCTTGAGTAGCTGCGGGATAGTGCCACAAGGTCCAGATTGTTCCCGGCCTCGGCTGTCTTTTGTAGCCTTTGACGGGCCCAGTCGAGCGCTTTGGGCCAATTGGGCGTATCGACCGATGGCAGCATCAATTTGCGGGCAGCAATCGCCTTTTCATGGCCGGACAGCGCGGCGACCGTGACCCAATGTAGTGCTTCGAGATAATTTTGGCCGACGCCGACGCCATGCCAATAAAAAAGCGCCAAACGAAATTCGCCTTCGGTATTTCCAGATTCGGCCAAGGCTTTGGTTAAAGTGACAGCCTCGTTGAAATTATTTTCGCGAATGAGATCGTCAATTTTCTGTAGCTGCTCGGCTGCAGACGGCGGGGCATCGGATGCAACACTTTTAAAGGTGGTCAGGCCATAAAGAACAATCGAGAAACATAAAAAGGCACTCAATCGCTTCATTACACCGTACTTCCAAGCTAAAACTATTGCGCACCAACGCTACCGGCGCCCCTTCATATAACGGATTGTTCAATAAATACTTTATATTTTGGACCTTCCCGTCAAAAGGTCGATCCAACAATCGGGAACCACCCTTGGCCGTATGGATCGAAAATAAGCAATGCTCCGGGCGTAATTCCGATGGAGTTGGCCAGACAGCAGGTCTATGGTGGCCTATCGGATGGCTCATTCATACTATGGATTGGGACGATGATGCTGAAAACGCCGTTGGTTTTTGTGATGGTTCTTCTCGTCTTTCCTTTGGCGGGCGCGCGGGCGGAAGACCGCCGGAGCGTTGAGAAGCTGATCCAAGGTTGCCGATATGAAGCGCTTCGTCCCGCACCGGTGCAAGACGGCGAATGGAGCGAGGCCTTTGAATGCCGCGATGCGATCGCGGAATCGGTCAAAGTCGGGCCGATCCAGCCCAAAATGTTGTCTTCCTGTGTGCCTGAAAGTGTTTCACCGCATATCGTTGCAAAAGCGGTCGTCGATTTTCTTGAACAACATCCCGAACGCTTCCACGAGCGGTTCGATATCCGCTCGGCCGCGGCGCTTCATAGCGCTTGGCCATGCCCTTAAGAAACGATTGAACCGCCCATATGCTGCTTGCCATTGATCAAGGCACAACTTCCTCCCGCGCGATATTGTTTCGCAACGACCTAACGATCGAACGCGTCAAGCAAAGCGAGTTTCCGCAGTATTTTCCGCGCTCTGGATGGGTGGAACATGACCCGGAAGAGATTTGGCAATCTGTCTTAAAGGTGTGCCGCGGCGTCATTGAGGAAGCGGGCGGCGGCGCCACTGCGATTGAGGCCATCGGCATTACCAATCAACGCGAGACGACATTAATCTGGGACCGCTTGACGGGGGAACCGATCCATAGTGCCATTATCTGGCAGGACCGTCGAACGGCCGACCATTGCGCCACCCTTCGCCAGCAAGGCATCGAAGACCTTGTCGCCGATAAAACCGGGCTGTTGCTCGACCCTTATTTTTCGGCAACAAAAATCGGCGCTATTTTGGATGCGGTACCGGGCGCGCGCGATAGAGCTCTACGCGGTGAACTCGCTTTCGGCACCGTCGACAGTTTTCTGATCTGGCGCCTCACGGGCGGGCGAGTGCATGCGACGGATGCTACCAACGCATCGCGCACACTGTTGTGCAATCTTCACACAGGCCAATGGGACGATGAGCTCTTAGAGATATTTGACGTCCCCCGCGCGTTGCTGCCCGAGATCCGCGACAGTGCGGGCCTATTTGGCGAGACCGATCCCTGTTTTTTCGGACGGGCCATTCCAATTTGCGGCGTTGCGGGCGACCAGCAAGCGGCCGCAATCGGGCAGGCCTGTTTCAAGCCGGGAATGTTGAAGGCGACATTTGGCACGGGGTGCTTTGCCCTGATGAACACCGGAAGCCAAGCCGTGCGCTCGCGCAACAGATTGCTATCAACGATCGCCTACCAATTAAAAGGCCAGCGCACTTACGCGCTTGAAGGGTCTATTTTTATTGCCGGTGCGGCGGTTCAATGGTTGCGGGATGGCTTGCATTTTTTGACCGACGCATCGGCATCCGGCGCAATGGCCGAGAAAGCCGATCCCACGCAGCGGGTCTATCTTGTGCCAGCTTTTGTGGGGCTCGGCGCGCCCTATTGGGATCCGGATGCACGTGGCGCAATGTTTGGCTTAACGCGCAATACGGGGCCGAATGAAATTACCCGCGCGGCCTTGGAAGCTGTTTGCTTTCAAACCAATGATTTGATCACGGCGATGCAAGCCGATTGGCCGGAGGCCGAGCGTGATAAAAGGGTAATCCGTGTCGATGGCGGCATGGCGGCATCCGGCTGGACGATGCAAAGATTAGCGGATCTTGTGCACGGGCATGTCGAGCGCCCGGGTGTCACCGAAACAACAGCCCTTGGTGCGGCATGGCTTGCGGGACACGCCATCGGGATCTGCCCATCACCGGATGTGTTTGCCGCATCCTGGCAAGCAGAAAAAAGCTTCGCGCCCATCCAGTCTAATGCAGAACGCGATAAGGATATCGCAGGCTGGAACGATGCGGTGTCCAGAACCCTATCGACGCCCAGCCGATAAACGACAGGCGTCGATCAGGAGCCTTTTTTATTTTCCGGCAAGCGCGACCAAGGCGGCTTTAATCTCTGAATCAGACTTGATCGCGATGCGGGCTGCCTGCTCCGCGGTGACAAGGTTTTGCCTTTCAAGCAGAACAAGCGCCGTGGTGAGCGGGCTGATTTGCGCGGCGACCGAAAGGGAGTCCGTCGCTGCCTCCGCTTTCTCGTCAGTGCCGATGGTTTGGCCGAACAATAGCATCATCACGGTACGGCCGACGAGGTTCATCAAAATCGAGAACAAGATCAATCCGGCAAACATCGTCACAACGGCATTGATGCGCCCAAGCAAGGTAACCGGATACAGATCGCCATAGCCCGTGGTGGTCAGGGTAACAAAGCACCACCACATTGCCGTAGGGATCGAGTCAAAGAAACGCTTATCATCGGGAATGGGTGAGCCGGTGAGCAAGTCCGTCGGAACATAGGTGTCGGGCGTCGCACCCGTTGTTGCAGCGATGGCGTCGAGCGCGGCTTGGCCATCCGAGATGGTGGATGGCGAATATTGCGCGCCTTCGGCATAATACATCACGCTGCTCGATATCATAACAACGGCGAACAGGGTGATGAGATAAATGTTCAGGTTGACGATCAGCGGGTTACGCTTCTTACCGACCTGCTCGGCCAACATCTCCAAGGCTTGACGCGCCAGTTTCAAGACACGCAGCACGCGCAACACGCGCATGACCCGCAAGACTTTGGTGCCACGCAGAGCGTTGGTATTAAAGAGCAACAACAGTGAAGGAATGATCGAGAGGAGATCAATAACACTCCAAAAGCTGAAGATAAATTTCAGACGGTGAGGAGCGAAATATAAATTGCCTATATATTCGACGATAAAAACCACAAGAGTGACTTTTTCTAACAGCGCCAGATAGGCACCGTAGGACTGGGCGAAATCGGTTAACGTCTCTACCGCGATGCCGATACAAGAAAGAAAAATGAAGAGAGCGATAAAGTTCTGAAATCGGCGATAGCCAATATAGGTAACGTCGGTAAAAACCCGCTCTAAAAAGTGCATTACGCCTGTACGCATCTTAACTTTCCTCACTCTACTCCCCTGAGTATTCAAGCCTAAGCTTAGTTTGTCAAATAAATGCCCATGAATATGTTTAATTTGACATCCGGAGCGGTCCAGTGGAGCGCGGTAAACGACCGAAATGCTTTACGCTGTTTCACGAATATTTTTATTGAGCCAACCAACCTAATGATGAAGCCGCGTGGCGACGGAAGGCTAAGTGACACTGCTCGTGGTGAAATATTTCCAACCGGGTCTACCCTTATTTCTGCCGGAACCACGTCAATTGTCGGCCTGTTAGAGCCGGCCACCTGTTGCGTTTCAATCCCGGAAGGATATCAAACATGGCTACTGGAACCGTAAAATGGTTCAATTCCACCAAGGGCTTCGGCTTCATCCAGCCCGATAATGGCGGCCCCGACGCTTTCGTCCATATCAGCGCGGTCGAGCGCGCCGGTCTGCGCGACCTTCAGGAAGGCCAAAAGCTAACCTATGAGCTGGTGGCCGATCGCAAGAGCGGAAAAATGTCGGCCGATCATTTGAAGGCGATCGGCTAGTCCGCCCGACGCCCGCATAGACAGCGTTCTGACAGGGGAGCCCGTCTCAGGCATTCGAGGCGGGCGTTTGGCGTAGCGGCAAGGCCAGCCTTGACCTATTAAAAAGCTATTACAAAATGACGCAACGTCATTTTCTTTCGCATTGCAATATGCTAGGCCCAGCGCGGTTATGACGTGGCGGGAAACCGTTCCGCCATGACGGGTGCGTATTCCCGACAGTTCACCATGGAGCGAGGGTTATGACCACCAGAAGTCACGCCGAAGACGGGCAGGAGCATGGTCGCAAGTCCAGCTTTCTGACGCTGATGATAGGGTCGATCGGCGTCGTTTACGGCGATATCGGTACGAGTCCCCTCTATGCTTTCAAAGAATCGGCAAAGGCCGCGGCAGGCCAGCAAGGTCTTCACCCGGGCGATATTATCGGGGTCGTATCGCTGATCATTTGGGCGCTGACCATTATTGTGACGCTGAAATATGTGGTCATTATGCTGCGGGCCGACAATAAAGGCGAAGGCGGCACGTTAAGCCTGATGGCACTGGCGCAGAAAGCGCTTGGCCGCAAAGGTGCCCTTATCCCAGTTCTGGGCATTATTGGCGCCGCTCTCTTTTATGGCGACGCGGTGATTACACCGGCTATCTCGGTGCTATCGGCAGTCGAAGGATTAAGCCTCGTCACGCCCGCTTTCGATGCCTATGTCGTCGGCATCAGCCTCATCATTCTGATTGGCCTGTTTGTTGTCCAATCGAGCGGCACCGCCCGCGTGGGTGCCTTTTTCGGCCCGACAATGATCGTTTGGTTTGTGGTGCTGGGGCTTGGCGGCGTGATGCAAATTTGGCAGCATCCGGAAATATTGCACGCGCTTAATCCGCTAACCGGACTGCATTTTTTACTTCACCACGGGCTGAACAGCTTTCTAACCCTCGGCTCTGTCTTTTTGGCGGTCACGGGAGCTGAGGCGCTGTACGCGGATCTCGGCCATTTCGGGCGCGGGCCGATCCGCACGGCTTGGCTTTATATTGCGTTTCCGTGCCTCGCTCTCAACTATCTAGGACAGGGCGCCTTGGTGATCGGTTCGCCCGACATGCTCGAAAATCCTTTCTTTCTACTGTATCCGGATTGGGCGCTGGTGCCGATGGTGATCTTGGCGACCGTGGCGACGATTATCGCCAGCCAAGCGGTAATTACCGGCGCATTCTCGCTCACCCAACAAGCTGTGCAATTGGGGCTATTGCCGCGCTTCGATATTCGGGCAACGTCCGAATTGGAGCGGGGTCAAATCTATATTCCCGGCATTAACTGGCTTTTATTGGGGGCCGTTCTTTTGCTGGTGCAGCTATTCCGCTCATCCACCAGCCTTGCCGCGGCCTATGGCATCGCCGTTACAGGCACAATGGTCATTACCGTTATTCTTGCCTTTATCGTGGCGTGGAAATTATGGCGCATGCCGATTTGGCTGGCCGTCGCCATGATTTTGCCCTTCCTCATTATCGACCTGCTTTTTCTATCGGCCAATTTGATGAAAATATTGGAAGGCGGATGGTTGCCGCTTCTCGTTGGCTTTAGCCTGATGGTGGTCATGTTAACTTGGCGTCGCGGCTCGGCCATTTTGTCGGAGCGCACGCATCGCGATGAAATCGAGCTTAAAAGCTTTGTTGAAATGCTTGAAAAGCGGCCGCCCAACCGCGCATCGGGAACCGCTGTTTTTTTAACCGGCCATGCGGGCCGCGTACCCAGTGCCCTGCTCCATAATTTGAAGCATAACAAAGTTCTTCACGCTCAAAACGTGATCATGTCGATTGAAACGGCGGATGTCCCTTATGTTCATGTGCAAGACCGCGCGGTTGTCGAACAAATTTCCGAGACGTTTTATGTCGCCACTTTAAAATTTGGTTTTATGGATGAGCCTAATATCCCGAAGGCCATCCCGACCTTGAAAAAGCTTGGGCTTAAATTTGATGTGATGCAAACTTCGTTTTTTTTGTCACGCCGGATGTTAAAGCGCGCCGCTCATTCCGATATGCCTGGCTGGCAAGACCAATTGTTTATCTGGCTTGCACGGCGGGCGCATGACGCCTCGGCCTATTTCCACATTCCGTCCGACCGTGCTGTCGAAGTGGGAACTCAGATCGGCGTATGAGCGGCCTTTATGACCGCTCATTGCCCAATTTACATTTCGAGGTGACCACCGAGCTCGACCACGTGCCCCGGAGGAATTCGGAAATAATCCGTCGCTGTCATCATGTTCCGGTGCAGCGCGATAAAGAGCTTGGTTGTAATCGTATCCCAGAAACTATGGTGGCGTGAGGTTAAGGTTTCACTGCCCACAAAGAAGGATACTTCGGCCAATTTGAAGCGGAATTCCTGAATACGAAGCTGGGCCAAGACACGAAGGATCTTGGGCTCTTCAAAGAAGCCATACCGCAACTTCACGACATGGAAGTTTCCATCCAGATGCGTGATCTCGATCCGGTCTTTATCGGGAACCGTTGGTTCTGAGACGAACTCAACCTTCATCAGCAAAACACGCTCATGCAGGATCCGGTTGTGTTTGAGATTGTGTAACAGCGCAATCGGCACCACATCGGTATGAGCGACCATGAAAATCGCCGTTCCTGGAACGCGGATCGGCGGACGCGCCAATATGCTTTTCAAGAAGGAATCAAGCGGCACGGCATCGCGCCAGCGGGCTTTCAGCAAACGGCTTCTGCCATTGATCCACACCGCCATGACGAAGAACAGGAAGCCGGCAAGGCAGAGCGGGAACCAGCCACCATCGAGGAATTTAAGAAGGTTGGTGCCGAAGAACACAATATCGATCACCAAGAACATGCCAAACAGTGGCAAAGCCAAAAGCGGTGGCCATTTGTTCCGCTTGATCATCACGATACCAGCCAAGATGGTGACAACCGCCATCGTGCCCGTCACCGCAATGCCATAGGCCGAACCGAGATTGTCGGACGTACGGAAGCTGACGACCAACGCCTCAACAATCAAGAACAGGATGATGTTGACCTTACTGACATAAATCTGACCAACTTCTTCGGCCGATGTGTGGCGAACGCGGATACGGGGAATATAGCCGAGCTGTACGGCTTGGTTGGTGATCGAGAACGCGCCGGATATCACAGCTTGCGAAGCGATGATGGTTGCGGCAGCCGCGAGGATAACCATCGGGAAAAGTGTCCAGGACGGCATCAGAAGATAAAATGGATTTTCAATCGACGCCGTATCACCGAGTACCAAGGCGCCTTGGCCAAAATAGTTTAAAACCAAGCTCGGGAACACAAACCAGAGCCATGTTCTGTTGATCGGATCACGACCAAAATGACCCATATCCGCAAAGAGTGCCTCGCCCCCCGTTACAGCCAAAACAACGGCACCCAATACACCGGTTGATAGCGCTGGATGGTAGATGAGAAAGCTTAAGCCATAGCGCGGATTAAGCGCTAAAAAGATGGTCGGGTTATGAATGATCGAAAGCACACCGGAAACCGCGATGGTTGCAAACCAAACCACCATGACGGGGCCAAACAATCGTCCAACGACCGCGGTGCCGTAACGCTCGATCATGAACAAGCCGGCGATCAACACCAAGGTAACGGGAACGCTTAGGCCGTGAAAAGCGGTTGTGGCGACATCCAAGCCTTCAATCGCGCTTAGAACCGAAATGGCCGGCGTGATAACGCTGTCGCCATAAAAGAGCGCCGCGCCGAACAGGCCGGCACCGAGCACAAACAACCGAACCGCAGGCGATTTGACGTAATCCAAAGCCAGAGCAGTTAGCGCAAACGTGCCCCCCTCGCCTTTGTTGTCAGCCCGCATAATGACCGTGACATATTTAATCGTCACGACCATGAGCAAGGACCAGAAAATCAAGGATAAAATGGCATAGACATTGTACTCAGATACGCCACCCGCGGCAATCACCGACTGCTTGAAGGCGTAGAGCGGGCTGGTCCCGATATCGCCGTAAACCACGCCAAGGGCGGCAACCATGGCCGTTCTGGACGATGTGCTGGACTTAATGTGGTCATAGGTTGAGTGGAACTTAACCATACGCCGATACTCCAAGGAAACGCCTACACTCTAACGCGGCAGACCCTTAGTCCTTTGGTTATCGATAAGCAATGGTTCCGAGGGCCTCATCACCTAAAAAAAGCCACAATTCCGACGGGAGCCCTAAAATTGGCCGCCCGCCAGATTTGCTGAAGTTTAAATCAGCCCCGTGATGGGCCAGACGCTCAGACCGAGCGCATCAGGCCGCCATCGACCCTTAGGCTCTGACCCGTGATGTAGCCAGCCCCATCAGACGCCAAAAAGGACACGGTGGCGGCGATTTCAGCGCTTGTGCCATAGCGTTTCATCGGTACACCGGCCCGCCGCTCATCGGTTTGCGGGAGGCTATCGATCCAGCCGGGAAGAATATTGTTCATTCGGACATTATCGGCGGCATATTGATCGGCAAAGAGCTTGGTAAAGGCCGCAAGGCCTGCGCGGAAGACGGCCGATGTGGGGAACATCGGGCTAGGTTCGGCAACCCAAGCGGTGGAAATATTGATGATCGCCCCTGATTTTTGCGCCTGCATATGCGGCGTTACCAACCGCGTGGCACGGATGACGTTCATTAGATAAACATCCATGCCCGTGTGCCACTGCTCATCGGTGATATCCAGCAAGGCCGCGCGCGGGCCATGGCCGGCGCTGTTGACCAAGACATCGATTCGGGACCAACGCGAGACCGCCAAATCGACGAATTTCTTTAAGTCCTCAACCGATTGGTTCGAGCCTGTGACGCCCAAGCCGCCGAGCTCTTTGGCCAGCGCCTCGCCTTTGCCGGATGAGGAGAGAATAGCCACCTCAAACCCGTCAGCGGCCAAGCGGCGGGCCGCTTCTGCCCCCATGCCGCTTCCGCCTGCGGTGATCAGCGCTACTTTTTTATGTGTCATGGTGTGGCTCTCCATCGATCCAATTTGATGGCGGCACCTTCATCCCTCCCATCAATAAGGTCAACTTGTTTCAGATCAAACAAGCCTCCTTCAAATGCGCCTAGGATGAAGCTATGCAAAACGCCGTTTCACCCTCTTCACCCTTGCGCAACCTGATCCACGGGACGTGGTTGCACCGTTGGTTTACCCTCACCGTGCTTGTCATCGTTGGGTTAGGAGCCTTTGCGGTATTACGCCTGTTTCTCGGGCCAGAAGTCATTGTTGAGCCCGTCAAGCACGGCAATCTGATCAAAACCGTCGTCGCGAGCGGGCATTTTGAGACCCCGTTTCGCGTTGAGATCGGTAGTCAGATGACGGGTGTTGTCACCGAGGTTTTGGTTGACGAGGGCGAAACGGTTAAAGCGGGGCAGGAACTCATCCATCTCGATGCGCGAGAGATCAAGGCGGCAGTTGTTCAATCGCAAGGGGCATTGGCACAGGCTGAGGCCAGGCTGCGGCAATTGAATGAATTGACCTTACCAGCCGCGCAAGAAACCTTAACCCAAGCCAAAGCCGCTTTGCTTGACTCGCAAAATACCTATGACCGAACCTCCTCGCTTTTCAAAAGCGGGTTCTCGCCGAATTCCGCGCTGGATGAAGCGCAAAAAAATCTCGATGTCGCCAAGGCGCAAGTTCGAAGCGCCGAATTGCAAGTTTTTACCGCAAGCCCCGGCGGCAGTGATTATGTGGTGGCGGAAACGCAAGTCAAGCAAGCGCTCGCCAATTTGGACGCCGCGCAATCGCGCCTCGCCTATACGACGATTACCGCACCGCGCGACGGTACGCTGATCAACCGAAGCGTAGAAAAGGGAACCGTTGTTCAAGCCGGTAAACCTCTATTGGTGCTGGCACCCGATGGCATCAGCCAATTGGTGATTGGCGTGGATGAAAAAAATCTCGGTCTCATCGCCTTGGGGGAACCAGCGCTTGCCTCAGCCGACGCATTTCCCGATCAGAAATTTGAAGCAAAGGTGAGTTACATCAACCCTTCCGTCGATATCACGCGAGCATCTGTGGAAGTGAAACTGGATGTTGGCACGCCACCTGCCTTTCTGCGGCAAGACATGACCGTATCGGTCGATATTGAAGTGGGGCGTCGCGACGCTGTAGCCGTGATTGGCACGCGCTATATCCACGATTTACAAAGTGATACGCCATGGGTGCTGGCAGCGGTTAAGGGCCGTGCGGTAAAGCGTACCATCAAAATCGGCCTACGCGGTTTAAACGATGTGGAAATCCTCGATGGCCTGGCCCTTGGTGATTTGATTATTCCATCGCTATCGGGCGTCGTATTAGGCCAGCGTATTCGGGCCATTGTACCATGAAACGGTGGCTGCCTTTTGAGTGGATCGTTGCCATTCGATTCTTGCTCGAAGGTAAGTTGCAAAGCATTTTTATTATTGTCGGCATTTCAATCGGCGTAGGCGTGATTGTGTTTATGTCCGCGATGCTCACAGGCTTGCAAGCCAATTTCATCAAACGGGTTTTGACCTCGCAGGCGCATATTCAAATCTTGCCGCCCGACCAATTGGCAAGGCCGCAACGCCATGGCGTCGACGAGATTGAAGATGCCATCATCCAGCGTCCGAGCCAAAGGCTGGTCTCCGTCGATCAATGGCAAAAGATACGGCGACAACTGGAAGCCATGCCGGAAATATCGGTCGTTGCGCCAACGGCGGCGGGCTCGGCGCTCGCAAAACGCGGCGATGCAAGTCGCGCCATTACGCTGAACGGCGTTGAGCCCGAAACTTATTTTCTGGTCGTTCATGTGCCCGATTATCTTGTGCAGGGTCAGGCACGTTTGTTAAGCGATGATATTTTGATTGGCATTGATCTTGCCAAAGATTTAGGCGCGAATGTCGGCGATAAGCTCAATGTCACAACATCGAATGGTGGCGCTCGAATCTTGACGATTATAGGCCTGCTCGATTTCGGAAATAAGGGCGCCAATTCACGGAGTACTTTTGTATCGCTACGCACCGCGCAATCTTTGCTCGGCATGTTGGGTGGCGTTGCGACCATCGATCTCAGTCTGAAAGATATCTATGCCGCCGAAGATGTCGCGCAAAATATTCAATCGTCGAATGATGTAATTGCGGATAGCTGGATTAAAACCAATGCCCAATTTTTCACGGCCATCCGCGCGCAAAATCTGACCAATATGCTGATACGGGTTTTTGTCGGACTATCCGTAGCGTTTGGTATTGCGGCGGTGCTGGTGGTGTCCGTAATCCAACGGTCGCGCGATATCGGCATATTGCGGGCGATGGGTACGTCGCGTGGGCAGATTATGCGGCTCTTTCTGATCCAAGGCGGCGTGCTCGGCTTTTTTGGCTCCCTGTTTGGATCGGCCCTTGGCGGCTTTGCGCTGATCTATTGGCATGCCGCCGCCCGACAGGCGGATGGCTCGGAGCTGTTCCCGCTGGTCATTGAATATCAGCTCTTTGTCTGGACGGCGGTGCTTGCAACCTTCACCGGCTTACTTGCCGCAATGGCGCCCGCCTTAAGGGCTGCAAAACTTGACCCAGTGGTGGCAATCCGTGGCTAATTCCATATTGACGCTGAACAAGATCAACAAGGTCTACAATCCGGGCGAAGCATCGGAAGTGGCGGTACTGCATGATATCGACCTTGAAATGGCCAAGGGCGAATTTGTCGCCATTATGGGTCCCTCGGGATCCGGTAAAAGCACCTTACTCAATATTATTGGTCTGCTTGACCGCCCGACCTCGGGTACACTTTCCATCAATGGGCAAAATACGAGCGGCCTTGAAGACGCCGAGCTCACGCATTTACGCGGCCATAAAATCGGCTTCGTGTTTCAATATCATTATTTGATCTCAGCCTTTACGGCGCTTGAAAATGTGATGATGCCGCTCTTGGTCGACCATGGTTTTCAGACAGAACGAGCCGAGCAGCGGGCTAAGGAATTGATCGATCGCGTCGGGCTCAGCAAAGTTGCGCATCATCGCTCGAACGATATGTCAGGCGGCCAGCAGCAGCGCGTTGCCATTGCGCGTGGGCTAGCGATGAACCCCGATATTCTCTTAGCCGATGAGCCGACGGGCAATCTCGATACGGAAAACACGAAAAGTATTTTCGACCTATTGCGCGAAGTAAACCGCACGAGCGGAACCAGTATTTTGTTGATCACGCATAACCACGATCTCGGTCGGCAATGCGACCGGATCATTCAAGTGGTTGATGGCCGGATCGTCAGCTAATTTTGTCTTTCGGCAGAAAGATCGTAAGCAGACCGACGGCCGGTAAAAAAGAAACAATGTGATAGACAAATTCGATACTGGTGCGATCAGCCACCGCCCCTAATAAAGCGGCACCGAAACCGCCCATCCCGAATGCAAAGCCGAAGAACAGACCCGATACGGCACCGACTTTCGACGGCACCAATTCCTGCGCGAAGACGACAATGGCGGGAAAGGCGGAAGATAGAATCAAGCCGATGATCACGCTCAAGGCAATCGTCCATTGTAGATTGGCGTAGGGCAAGAGCAGTGTGAAAGGCAGCACCCCCAGAACCGAGAACCAGATGACGGTACGCCGACCGAAGCGGTCGCCGATGGGGCCACCAATAATCGTCCCTGCGGCAACCGCTCCTAGATAGACAAAGAGATACAGCTGCGCGTCACGAACCGAGATGCCAAAGGTCTCGATCAGATAAAACGTATAATAATTGGACAGGCTCGCCATATAGAGAAATTTCGAAAAGACGAGCAGCGACAGAATAATCAGCGACAGGCCGATTTTTGCATGCGGGTACCGAATAAAGGGCGCGCTTTGCGCCCTTGCAGCCATAGCCTTGCGTTTTGCATTGTACCAAAAACTAACACGGGTGAGCAGCATAATGCCGCCCAAAGCGACCAGAGCAAACCACGCGACCGCCCCCTGCCCGCCGGGTAAAATAATAAAAGCGGCAACAAGCGGTCCGGCCGCCGAGCCAATATTTCCGCCCACTTGAAAGAGCGATTGCGCCATGCCGTGGCGGCCGCCCGATGCCATCCGCGCGACGCGGGATGATTCGGGATGAAAGATCGACGAGCCAATGCCGATAAAGCCCACCGCCAATAGAATGACCGGAAAACTCGTGGCCATCGAAAGGATCAATAGACCCGTCAGCGTAAAGCCCATGCCAATCGGGAGTGAGAAAGGCTGGCCCTTTCGGTCCGTGATAAAGCCAATAATCGGCTGGAGGATCGAGGCCGTCCCCTGCCATGTCAGGGTAATCAGGCCAATTTCGGCGAAGCTCAGGCCATAGGACTGCTTCAGGATCGGGTAGATCGACGGGACCAAGGACTGAATCATATCGTTCAGGAGATGGGCAATCGAGATGGCAATCAGGATTTGGAATGCGGTCGCCTGGATATCGGGCTTCGTATCACCTGCGGTACCGCTCGTCGTTGCCATGCCGATCTCCGTCCTGCCGTCATTATCGGACTGGGATTAGACGAATTTGACAGCTTTGACGACCAACGGAGACGCACAGCTCCGTTGCACTTGTCAGCCGACCAGATGCCGCAAACGGACCAAACTATCCCGGAAAATGTCGCGTTCGGTCTGGCGAGACCGGGTTTCTCCTGCTAGCTTAGCCGATGATAGTTCCCCTCACGGGGATTAAAAGGGAACACGGTGAGGGGTACCCCCGAGGCCGTGACTGCCCCCGCAACTGTAAGCGGCGAGCGCCCTGCCATGTTACGCCACTGGGGTTTCCCGGGAAGGCCGGCAGGATGCATTGACCCGCGAAGTCAGGAGACCTGCTATCACCCGCGCGGCTGGGCCCCTTTTGGCTTGGTCGCATTGTGACGATTGAGGACCATGCGAGGGTGTCATGTCCAATTTTCTATCCGTAGCCTTTGGGCCGCGCGGTCCAGGCTTACGTCGTAATCTACTGGGCGTTTACCTGCCGTTGATCGGCGCCAATGTGCTGGTGTGGATTTGGGCGCTTGTTGTTTTGCACGATAATCCGGTGCTGCTTGGCACGGCTTTTTTAGCCTATACGTTTGGCCTTCGACACGCGGTGGATGCAGATCATATCGCCGCCATCGACAATGCGACCCGCAAATTGATGCAACAAGGCGAGCGTCCTTTAGCCGTTGGGCTTTACTTTTCGCTCGGCCATTCGTCCATCGTGATTTTAATGTCGGTTCTTGTTGGTTTAACCGCCTCGAATTTGGGCGAGTCTGTGCCGGAGCTCAAACAAATCGGTGGGGTTATCAGCACCATTGTTTCGGCCGGATTTTTATTTTTTCTAGCCGTTTTCAATATTATGCTTTTCCGGTCGGTTCACCGCGCCTTCCAAAGGGTGAAGGCCGGTGTGAATGTTGCCGAAGCGGAGATGGATTTATTGCTGAGCGGCAATGGATTTTTGACACGGCTCTTCCGCAGGCTGTTTCAGCTCGTCTCAAAAAGCTGGCACCTGTTCCCGATCGGGTTTCTCTTTGGCTTGGGGTTTGATACGGCGACTGAAGTTGCGCTGTTTGGTATTTCAGCGGCGCAGGCGACCAATGGTCTGTCATTTAGCACGATATTGGTTTTTCCGGCTTTGTTCACCGCCGCGATGTCGTTGGTCGATACGACCGATGGTATTTTGATGATCGGTGCCTATGGCTGGGCCTATCAGCGCCCCATTCGCAAATTGTTTTACAATCTCACCATCACCGCCATTTCGATCATCGTTGCGCTCTTGGTTGGCGGCATTGAGACCTTGGGCCTAATCGGCGACAAGCTCGGCTTTGAAGGAAGCTTCTGGGACATGATTGCGGCACTGGACGATAATTTCGGCATGCTTGGCTATGTGATCATTGGCGTCTTTGTGATGAGCTGGTTTGTTTCTATGATCCTCTACCGCTTGAAGGGCTATGCCGAACTCGACGCCCGACCAAGCGCGGCAGAATAGTTTATAACGGCCCCTTTCAAGCCCTTATATCAGAAAGCACCGATGGAACTCTCCCTTAGCGATAAAGCGGATAAGCCTTCCGGTGCTTTTGAAGGTTATTTGGCAGCCTTTGGTACCGTTATCATATGGGCAGCCTTTCTTGTGATCTCACGGCTTGGTGGCAAGACCGCTTTAACCGGATGGGATATTGCGGCGCTGCGCTTGGGCGTGGGCTCAGTGCTTTTGCTTCCCTTTTCATGGCGTATGGGATGGGGCGTCTGGCGCGATCTAAAACTGTGGGTATTGGCGCTATCAGGTGGTGCTGTCTTTTTAGTCCTGATTTACAGCGGGCTTAAATTGGCCCCCGCCGCACATGGCGGAATTCTGATGCCAGGGATGCAGCCTTTCCTTGTCACCATTTTGGCGTGGCCTATTTTAAAGACACGCCCTCCGAGACAGCGTTTGGTCGCGCTATTGCCAATCGCGCTTGGCGTGATTTGTGTGGCCATGCCGACCCTCACGGGACTGCAACCGGATAGCTCAACCCTTATAGGGGATGGATTGATTTTGGCAGCTTCGTCGATCTGGGCTCTTTATAGCGTGCTTGCGAAAAAATGGAGTTATGATGCTTGGATTTTGACCCGCTTCCTCGCATTGGCATCGGGGCTGATTTATTTGCCGCTTTATCTCCTGTTTTTACCCAAAGGGATCGATCAGGTTTCCTTCGGCATGTTAGCGCTGCAAGGCCTTTATCAAGGCATAGGCCCTACGATTTTAGCTATGCTGTTTTTTCTACGCTCCGTCAGCCTTCTCGGCGCGGAGCGCACCGGCGCGTTAATCTCGCTGGTGCCAATTATCGCGGGCCTTGTCGCCGTACCGCTTCTCGACGAACCGCTGAGTGGGTGGCTGGTTGTAGGGTTGGTACTGGTGTCGATAGGTGCAATTTTAGCGGCGCGCCCTATCCGCGTGTGAGTTTTTTTGCCGTAGCGGACACTACCTATGGTTCATTCCAATGATTGATCTCGAAAGCGAACACGCCTACTGACACATTAAAGCCTCAGTTTGGCTCAAGGTTTAACAGGAATTATCAAAAAAGGACCGGCCCCTATGTCCGATGTTTGCAGCGGTGGAATTGATACAGGATTTGCGCAGCTCAATATGGCGCAGGCCGCAATATTAGGCGTTGTTCAAGGTATTACGGAGCTCCTGCCGATTTCATCCACGGCGCATATGCGGCTTGTGCCCTTGCTCTCCGGATGGCCAGACCCCGGCTCAGCGTTTTCCGCCGCTATGCAGCTTGCCGCGCTTTTTGCGGTCGTTACTTATTTTCGTCGGGATATTATCGATCTGACCACAGGATCTCTATCGGCGATTGGACGCGGCAACTTTCAAAACCAATCGTTGAGATTATCGATCGGTATCATTTTAGCAACGATCCCGATTGGTCTCGCCGGTATCGCGCTTTCGTCATGGTTGAATGCCTGCGGCACCTCGTTGCGCGCGCCTTGGGTTATTGGCGCCTCATCGCTCGCAATGGCTGGGCTTCTTGCGATTACAGAACTCGTAAGCACCCATCGTCGCACCTCGTCGCACGCCACCCTTATGGATTGCGTGCTCATTGGCATTGCGCAAGTGGGCGCGCTTATCCCTGGCGTATCGCGGTCCGGATCAACCTTAACGGCGGGGCTTTTATTGGGCTTCAAGCGTGAGGATGCCGCGAGGCTTTCGTTCCTGATCGGATTGCCTGCTATTACGCTTGCGGGCTTAAAAGAATTATGGGTGCTTTCCCATGCCGGTTTAAGCATCGAGGCATGGGAGATATTGGGCGTTGGCCTGATCGCAGGATCGCTCTCCGCCTTTGTGGCCGTGTGGGGTCTTTTGCGCTTTTTCGAGCGCATGTCCGCTTGGCCCTTTGTAATTTATAGAGCGGCCATGGGCATTTTGCTTTTGTCCATGGCCGTCTGATAGCGGCTTCCGCTCTTGGCCTAGCCCTTCTTGCCCGACAGGGTTTTGACATAGGCGAAGATGTTCTGAAGGTCCGTATCATCCGGCACTTTGCCTTTTGGATCGGTTAGACCAAGTTTACCGAAGAGCGGCATGGGTTGTTTTAACTTGTGCCCCTCATCGTCCAAACCATTGAGAACGGCGTTTTTAAAGGCCGAAAACTCCCATTTACTGGCGTCTCCGATCAGCTTTTTACCGATCCCGCCTTGGCCATTGGCCCCGTGGCATTTCTGGCAATTGGCGGTGTAGAGCGTCTTTCCGGCATCAAGATCTTCTGCGACGGCATTGGCTGTTAGTCCGCCCAAAACACACATCGCTAAAAATAACATCCGTTTCATAGCGCGCCTCCTTAAGCCGCCTGCCCTCGGGGATTCCTGGCATCGCATTTTTTGAGCGACATGATGGGCAGCTTACCACCTACCCTAGTCCGGCTTAAGCATTCGGCATTGACCCACATCAATATGTTTAAGGAATACGGAGGCCTAAAAAATGGGCAGCGCAAAGGGTAGAAGCGTCATTGTAAGTGGTGGAAAACAAGCTAGACTGCTCCAAAAGCAGCATTACCGACCTATCCTAAACCAACTTTGGGTAATGCTGATCATAGAGGGAGGATAATATGAAGCCAAAATCAATGAACCTACGGGCCATTTTAATCGCTACAATGGTGGGCGCAACAGCGCTAACATCCGGTGCCCATGCCGCCGATAAAATCCGGCTTATGGTCGGCGGCTTGGAAAAGCAAATTTATCTCCCCTTTATGCTGACGCAACGGCTCGGCTATTTTACCGAACAAGGCCTTGATGTGGAGCTCCTTACGGAACCATCAGGCGTTGACGCCGAAGACGAAATGTTGGCCGGTGCCGTGCAAGGCGTTGGCGGCTTTTATGATCACTGCGTTGATCTGCAGTCAAAAGGGAAATTTGTTGAATCTGTTGTGCAAATTAATGGCTCACCCGGCGAAGTGGAACTGGTATCGACCAAGCATCCTGAAATTACCTCACCGGCCGATTTCAAAGATAAGAGCTTGGGTGTCACGGGACTTGGTTCTTCGACCAATTTTTTAACGCAATATCTGGCGGTCAAAAATGGCGTCAAGCTTGGCGAGTTTAGCTCGGTAGCCGTTGGTGCAGGCGATACCTTTATCGCAGCGATGCAGCAAGACAAGATTCAAGCCGGTATGACAACTGAGCCAACCATTTCGCGCCTGCTAAAGACCGGCGAGGCTAAGATTCTCGTCGATTTACGTTCGAATGCGGACACGAAGGTGGCGCTCGGCGGACCCTATCCAGCAACATCGCTTTATATGACAACCGATTATGTTGAAAAGCACAAAGACGAGGTACAAAAGCTCGTCAATGCGCTGGTCAAAACATTGCATTATATCGATACGCATAGTGCGGGCGAAATTGCCGATCAGATGCCAAAAGAATATCTCGTGGGTGATCGCGATGGCTATGTGAAGGCGCTTGAAGGCGGCAAAGGCATGTACACCAAAGACGGCATTATGCCGGAAGGTGGCCCTGAGACCGTTTTATCGGTGCTTTCCGGCTTTTCAAAAAACGTGAAGGGCAAGACCATCGATTTGTCGAAGACCTATACGACCGAATTCGCTAAAGCGGCGAAGTAATCAAAAGCGCGCCGATGGCCCTTGCGATCGGCGCGCTCTTTTATACAAAATTCGATAAAGGTTTCAGATGAGCGCCGTTTCTTCTCCCTCAGCTTCGCCCGCGATCGAGCTCATCAATGTCAATCGGCGCTTTTTAAGCCCTGACGGTAAATCCTTCGCCACTCTGAATGATTTCAATCTAAGCGTTGCACGCGGTGAATTTGTCGCCCTTGTCGGGCCGACGGGGTGCGGCAAATCAACGACCCTTAATCTGATAACAGGACTTGGCAAACCATCGAGCGGCGAAGTCCGCGTCATGGGGCAGCAGGTCAATGGAATTGATCCCAGAATAGGTTTTGTGTTTCAGGCGGACGCTTTATTCCCTTGGCGTACCGTTATCGACAATGTTGTTGCTGGTCCCCTTTTCCGGGGTCGCAGCACGTCCGATGCTTACGCCGCAGGGCGTGATTGGCTCAAGCGGGTCGGACTCAGCAAATTTGAAAATCATTTTCCGCATCAATTATCCGGCGGCATGCGTAAACGCGTTGCTCTGGCGCAAACCTTTATCAACGGGCCTGAGATTCTGCTGATGGACGAGCCTTTCTCGGCATTGGATGCCCAGACGCGGGTATTGATGCATGAGGAACTCTTAAATCTATGGTCAGCAACCAAGGCAGCCGTGGTCTTCGTTACCCATGATTTGGAAGAAGCGATTGCATTGGCGGATAAAGTCTATGTCTTGACCGCCCGCCCCGCGACCGTGAAGGCTATTCATCCAATTGATATTCCAAGGCCGCGTGTCCTTGCCGATATCCGCTATCAACCCCATTTCATCGAAATCTCGAAACGCATATGGCAAGACCTTCGCGAAGAAGTTCAATTCGGCGCCGATGCAAGCGAAGCGGCATGAGGCAATCCACCATGACTCCTATCGAAATTGGTAAAGGCGGCGCGATCCTCTATGCACCCGGTACATCGGATGCGGAGATCGAAGCCGCAGCCATTGCAGCGGCCTTAAGGCATCGCCGTCTCGTGGTTGCATGGCGGCTTGCCATTCTTGCGCTTCTTCTTGGAACGTGGGAAGTGTTCGCCCGCACCGGCATCATCGATTCGTTTTTTTATTCCTACCCTTCGGCGATTGCCGTTCGGCTGTATGAACTCATTACAGAGGGTACCGATGAAGCCTCCCTCTGGTATCATCTCTATGTCACGATGGAAGAAGCGCTGATCGGCTTCCTGTTTGGCTCCGTATTTGGCGTCTTGTTTGGCGTAGCACTCGGGCGCAATAAGATGGCGTCGGATGTGTTGTCGGTCTACATCAAGGTACTGAATGCCATCCCCCGTGTGGTGTTGGCTCCGATTTTCATTTTGCTCTTTGGCTTTGGCTTATGGTCAAAAGTAGCGCTTTCTTTTGTCATGGTATTTTTCGTCGTTTTCTCCAACGCCTTTCAAGGTGTACGCGAGGCGGATCGCGCGATGATTGCGAATGCGCAAATCCTGGGCGCTTCGAAATGGGCCCTGACACAGGATGTGATTATCCCGTCGGCGATGAGCTGGATTTTCGCAAGCCTGCACATCAGTTTCGGCTTTGCGATTGTCGGCGCGATTGTTGGCGAGTTTATTGGCTCGCGTTACGGCATCGGGTTCATCATCCAAACAGCACGTGGCGTGCATGACACGGCAGAAATGTATGCGGCGATTGTGATCATCGTTGTTGTGGTGCTTGGCGCTGAATGGATCATGACCCGGATCGAAGAGCGCTTAGCCCGCTGGCGACCACCAGCCCTCAACGACACCAATGGCTAACGGCAGGATTTAATCGATAAAGCTCCTTAGGGACTAATTCGGACGACCTGGTACCGAGCGAACGATAGAGGATGATGGTCGATCCTCGCTCTGACCTTCATCCGGATACCCCGTCGTGGCCTCGCCCAATGTTGTTATCCATACCATTGATTTAACAAAGCGATATGGAACCCTCGTCGCGGTCGATCGGCTGAATTTAACGATCTCTGCCGGCGAGATTGTCGGACTGATTGGGACCAATGGTGCCGGCAAATCGGCCCTCCTTAAAATGTTGACGACCTTACTTCCGCCAAGTTCTGGGAGCGCATTTGTCGGTGGCTATGACCTTGTGAAGGAACCATCCAAGGTACGGGCCCATATCGGCTATGTGCCTCAATTAATTTCATCGGATGGAAATTTAACGGGCTATGAAAATTTATTAATGTCGGCCCGTCTCTATTTAGTGCCAAGGCAGGCGCGCGAACCGCGCATCGCGGCCGCATTAGAAAGAATGCAACTGACCGGCGCACGGGACAGGCTTGTGCAACATTATTCAGGCGGCATGATTAGGCGGCTTGAAATTGCGCAAGCCATGCTGAACGAACCCACTGTCCTTTTTCTGGATGAGCCAACCGTTGGCCTTGATCCCGTAGCACGCCATGGCATCTGGACTCATATGCGCGAATTGCGTGATCGCGTCGGTATGACCATTCTACTCGCAACGCATCAAATGAACGAAGCCGAAGCCTTATGTGATTGGATTGGCGTTATGCATGGCGGAATATTGAAGGCGACAGGCACACCAGAAGCGTTGAAATCAAGCTTGGGAGCCGATGCAACTTTGGACGACGTCTTTGCAAAAATAACGGGGGCAGAAAGTGAATTCGACGGATCACTTCGCAACGTCCAACAAGCCCGAGACAGTGCGCGAACCCATGCTTAGGGTCCATTCTATCTTTAAAGTGACAGATTATTTAACGCAAATCTTAGCCGTTGCAGATGCTGAAGTTTGCAAACTCCGCCGTGATCCCAGCGAATTATTAACCCGCGCATTTCAGCCCGTCATATGGCTCTTGCTGTTCGGCGAAGTGATGACAAATGTTCGGGGGCTGAACACGAACAGCATCCCCTATTTGGATTTTTTAGCGCCGGGCGTACTTGCCCAAAGCGTTTTGTTTTCGGCTATCTTTTACGGGATATCGGTCATCTGGGAACGCGATCTCGGCGTGCTGCATCGCCAGCTTGTAAGTCCTGCGCCGCGGAGTGCGCTTGTTTTGGGCAAGGCCATTTCAGCGGGGGTTCGCGGCGTATCGCAGGCCATTATCGTTTATGCGCTTGCGATGTTACTTGGCATCCAACTGTCCTTTACGCCGCTTAACATTTTAGCTGTTACCGCCTTGATATGGGCTGGCTCGGCGCTTTTCTCGACCTTCTCCTTAATTATCGCCTGCCTCGTTAAGACCCGCGAACGCTTTATGGGAATAGGTCAGGTCCTGACGATGCCAATTTTCTTTGCAAGCAACGCCATTTACCCCATCGAAATCATGCCGAATTGGTTGCAAATTATTTCTCTAGGCAACCCGTTGACCTATGAAGTCGATGGAATTCGGGCCCTGATGCTAAAAGATGGCGTGAGTAAATTTGGCCTGATACAGGATTTCAGCGTTCTGCTTATTGTCGCAGGGCTGTGTGTCGCGGTTGCGGCCAAGCTCTATCCACGCCTCGGCGAATGAACGAAAACACCGGAATAATAGCTCATTCTCATGGCCAAGCCGGCGATAGCGACACCCGCGCTAGGGAGGGCTTCTTTAACCGATGAATTTCGAGAAATCCCTTTGCCATATGAGAGCGCTTAATCCTTGATCCAAGTCAAAGTAGGTTCGGTGTGAAGGTTTAGCATCAAATGGTGATGTTTTGGATTCTTGACCATGACCGAGATAATCGATTTGAGGGCGATCGAACAGGCTTCCGTTACCCGTTCCCCGTTTGACTTTTTCACCGTTCAAAATGCGCTTACCCATACGAGCTTAGAAGCCATTCGCGCCGATTTTCCAAAAATCGACAAGCCAGGCATTTTTCCCTTGACGTCTTTGACCTACGGACCTGCCTTTTCTGCGCTTCTTAAAGAAATTAATTCGTCGCAGTTAAGCGACATCATCGGCCAGAAATTTGGCATTGATTTATCAAAGCTGCCGCTGATGGTTACCGTACGCGGCCACGCCCAACAAAAGGATGGCCGGATCCATTGCGATAGCAAGGATAAAGTTATTACGTGCCTGCTGTATCTCAATGAAGAGTGGGATGCGGCTGGTGGTCGGTTACGGATGTTGCGGGATGGTGAGAACATTGAAAATTATGCTGCTGAAATTCCAGCAAGCGGGGGAAGTTTCGCCGCCTTTCGTGTAACGCCAAGTTCTTGGCATGGACATAAGCCGTTTATTGGTGAGCGGCGCTACATCATGTTCAATTGGATACGATCGGATAAAGCGCGGCGCAGCCATGAATGGCGGCATCGGCTTTCCTCCATCATTAAAAATATCGTTCCATTCTTTTATAAAAATTCGGCGGCGAAAGACAAACACTCATGACGATGCTTGCCCATTACTTCCGACCCACGTCACATCAAGCCGAGCCCATCGAGTCGTGTTTTAGAAAAGCACTCCTTGAGGCTGACGCACAGACCTATCCCTATCGACATTGGCTTCTTCGGGACGCTTTACCGGCGGAACACGCCCATAGCCTATCCGCCCTGCCCTTTCCTGCACCGAACCAGATGGACCATGATGGCAGACGTGAAACCAATAATGCCAAACGGGTATATTTTACGCCCGACCATCAGCGGGAATTTCCGGTTTGCGCGGATTTTGTTGAAGCGTTTAATGGCGCATCCATGCGGGGCTTTCTTCACCAAATGACTGGTGCTGATTTAGACGGCGCATTGCTACGGGTTGAATATTGTCAGGACACAGGCAGCTTTTGGCTTGAGCCCCATACCGATATTTCGGTCAAGAAATTCACGATGCTGATCTACCTCTCGGATGATCCGGCCTTATCCAATTGTGGAACGGACGTCTACGATGCTACCTCCGAGCATCAACTTGTCCACACAGCGCCCTATGCGTTTAACGGAGGGCTGATCTTTGTTCCTGGCACAGATACCTGGCACGGGTTCCACAGGCGGGACATTAACGGGATCCGCAAGTCTCTTATTGTCAATTATGTCTCACCGGATTGGCGGGACCGGTGGGAATTGGCCGTCTAAATCCATGAACTGGGCCAAATTTATTCCTAAAATTACTGGGCCAATGAGATAGACGCGCAAAACACATTTTGCTAAGGAGAGCGTCTCTTGGCCAATTGAGCTCGAAAAAGAAGTCTTTGCTTCGGCAATCGGGCAGGCTGACCCAGATTTTTCACTTTGTCTCAAAGAAAGGTACCATCATGAAAAAGATTGCACTCGCGCTCGCCGCTATCGCCACTTTGGCCGCTCTTCCAGCAGAAGCCACCAATATGAAGGCCAAGGCTCCTAAGAAGGCCGTTGCTCCTGCTGCAGCGCCTGCTCCAGCCAGCGATGGCTTCCTCGTTTGCGGCCTTTGGGTTGTTCCAGCCCATTGCTCGACGCAGGATCGTGTCATCGGCTCGCTCATTGACGGCACCGTCATCGGCGTCGCTGCTGGTTACGCAGCCGTTTGGGGTGGCGCATCGGTCGCTGGCAGCACCACGGTTGCTGCAACCGTTCAGAACAGCGCCCTTATCGGTGCTGGCGTCGGCGCACTTGGCGCGGCCGCAGCTGTTGCCTCGAAGTAATCCGTTTCCGGCCCAAACAGGCTGGATACCGAACGAAAGCCCCGCTTAGGCGGGGCTTTTTTTATTCCCGGCCGCTAGCCATTCGGGCAAGAGGCCAAGGACCAAGGCGCATCCCAACAAGATGATGGCGGCCCCCAAAGATTGAATCAGCGATAATTCTTCGCCCAAAAATGCGACGCCGACCAAAGCCGCGACAATGGTGACGATAAATTCAACACTGATGGCCCGCGTCGCGCCGATCGAGATAATGAGGCGGTAAAACCGGACATAGGTCATGCCGCTCATGACGCAGCCCAAAAAGACAAGCGTGATATAATCGATGGGTGCGGGGATGCTCGGAACCGGAACGAAATAGAGCAAGGGCAGGCTTAATAGGCCGCCGAAGAGAAATGACCCGATGGTGACTTCCCATGAGCCCGTCGTTTTCAGCCGGTGGCTGGCATAATTGCTGCCATAGGCCGCCGAGATACAGCCCAAAAGGCAACTGGCGGAGCCGAGTAAAAACTCCTCATTGATGGTGACGACCGGAAAGCCCACCAGCAAAACAATGCCCCCGAACCCCAATAGAAGCCCTAAGAGCCCGCGAAGACTGATCTTCTCCAAGCCCCATACCTGCCCGATCAGCATGGCAAAGAGTGGAATGGTCGCCACGATAATGGCTGCCATGGCGGTACCGATTCGGGGTATGGCGAAAGAGATGCCCAGCAACTGACCGGCAACAGCGGTGGCACCCACGACCGCAAAGGGCCACCAACCGGCATTAAAATTGAGCGGACGACGCGTTGCCTTCGCCATCAGCCATACGGCCGCCATTGCCACAAGTGCCCGTAGAGACACCGCACCGACCCAGCCAAAGGCATGGCTCACAATGCGGACAAACAGAAAGGAAAAGCCCCAAGCCAGAGCTAAAAAGAGATAATCAGCTAGATCACGCGGTTTCATACTGAGTATTTTCCAAACAGGCTTATCGTCGTAACACGCTATGGAAATCTTGTCCTGTCATGGCCGGAGCCGTCCCAGCACGCATTTCGACCCGCGGGAGAATGGCCACGCGTCCGATAGGCCCTTGCATCACACCCGAGGCTTGACGCAAATAACACCCAAATAGACGTTTAAACTTGATCGAGCAGGGTAACGCTTCATGAGCCGCGAATCCGTACACGCCTTTCTAACGGCCCACGCGCCCGACATTTCCATCATCGATACCGCTGAGAGTTCGGCAACCGTTGCCGAGGCCGCAGCCGCTCATGGCGTTGAGCCTGCTCAAATCGCCAAAACGCTTGGCCTGTGGCTCGGCGACGAGGTCATTTTAATCGTTATGAGCGGAAGTGCTCGAATCGATAACCAGAAATATCGCGGGCATTTCGGCCAAAAAGCCCGGATGCTGAACGCCGAAGACATTGTCGAAAAGACGGGGCACCCCGTTGGTGGCGTGTGTCCTTTTGGACTTCCCCAGCCTTTGCGGGTCTTTGCCGATCTTTCGCTGCAAAACTATCCTGTGATCATTCCCGCCGCCGGCGGCGTGCAATGCGCGCTTAAAATCACGCCGCAACGTCTGGTGGACCTTGCTAACGCCGAATGGGTCGACATAGCGCAATAAAGCCACACTCCCTGCGGCATAAGGCGGGTGATACAGGTAAGTGCTATAAAAATTGACCCCATAGCCGTTCTCATATCTGAACAAGCGTGAGGTTTGATGTGAGAGTCACCTTTAATCCCAATGTGGCACGGGTAACCCCCATTCGGCGTGTTTTGCCGAAATACAGTGCGCGTTCGGCTGAAAAGATCGATGATCAAGAAGAAAGCGCTTTCGAAGCGGTTTCGATCACCATTTCGCCCGAAGCCCATGCGCGCGCCTTGAAAGAAAAGCAAGAACGCGAGCGCCGCGAAGGCAATCGCGGCTTTTGGAATGCCGTTGTGAAGGCGGTGGCCGGCTGAGCGATTAGATATTGGAACGGCTACGGCTGATCAGTAAGGTCCGAAAGGCATCGAATACTTTCTTCATATACATGGCCTTATAGGGAAAAATATCCGGCGGATCGAGCGCGTGAACCCAACCACGGCTATCCGCTTCAAACAAAGCCAGACGACCATCCGGCATTTCACCACAATCCAGCACCACATAATCGAGCGCTAGTCGATCCGCGATCATCGACAAGGCGCTCCTGTGTCGTTGCGAAAATTCCGATTCGAAGGTACGAAACGCTAGCTCCTCGTCAGCTCTTTTCTCCGCGCTCAATTCCATGCCTGCTGACATGTAATGAACCATCCAGTGATCACTCACGGCCATATGACAAAGATAAGGCTGTTTATCAATCAAGGCGATCCGATATTTTCGATAAAAACCATCTGTTGATCGATAGTCGATAAAATCTGAAATATAAAATTCATGATCTTGTTGCTGCGCCAAATAACGTCGAAGCATAGATGCATTTTCAATCGTTTCGAAGCCCTTCCCAGAATGACTATCAATCGGTCGAATCAAATATGGGAAGGAAAGGCCAATCAGTTGATCGCGACCAATGCGTCGATTGTTTGATACGATTAGTCCACTGACATTTTGAAACAGCGATGCAAGCTGATCACGCGCGCATTTTAAGAGATCACTTGGAGCATTCAGAATAGGCCTTGGCCAATGTTTAAGGACGTCATTCAGGTATTTCAGTAGCGGCTCACCTGATGGCGACACACCTAAACTCATCATCGCCACTTCGTGATCCGGAATTGTGGTATTTAAGGGATTATCAAAATCGAAATAATATAAAATTAACTCGATATCCGTCTGATCAATAAGATATTCTACAGGCGAATTATCGACCTCAGGCCGGGAACCCATGATGGTGAGTAGCCTAATTTTGGGCTGGGTCGAACTTTCAAGCCGATAGATGCGCCTCAAAGCAAGCGCCTTTTCGTGCATTTCTTGTGCTATTTCATAAAGTCCTGCGCTTTGAAAGAGCGTAAAAAGCCGCATAAAGGAATTGGCTTGATCAGGATCATTTGATGCCGCAACAACCTCTTCCATCAAACGATCTCTAGGAATACGGCCAATGCTTACCGCTGACGGGATTGGACGAAGATCATAGTTTTGACACGTATACATTGATGTAGCCCATCGGTCAGCAAAGCACTTTGTAACGCCATTCTTCTAGCTTGCGGCCAACCTATTAAGAAATTCACACTATGACTTAGTTGGCTTCTGTTTTCTGGTCCATTCTTGGCTCAATTACGGTCCTTTTACAAAGGGGTGTGGAATGAAAGCAAGCATCCTTTGAGATCGTATGGAGTCGCGATAGACTAGCGCTATCATCCTTTCAAAACGGGGGATGCTGTGGTGCTTATTGTGAGGGTTTCAATTGGCTGTTCTTGCGCTTTTTCAATTCGAGCCCTATTGCTCGCGTGAATGCGGTGCGGGAGTTATCAGCGCGTTATCTCGTCATCATACCATTGAGATTCTTACGCGGCATGATTTGACGGCAGAAAGATTGTCGCATTTCGATATGGTTATTTTTCCCGGCGGACGGGGGGATGCGAGCGACTTTAATAACCTACTGAAAACGAGAAAGCCGATCCTTCAATCCTATCTCGACCAAGGTGGCACTTATCTTGGTATTTGCATGGGAGCCTATTGGGCCGACAGTGCCTATTTCGATCTCGTGGCTGAGACGCGTTGCGTGCAATATATTACGCGCCCCAAGGCGGAAATCAGGCGCTCCTTTCCCACCACTCTCCGTGCGGATTGGAAGGGCAAGTCGGAAAAATTTTATTTCTTTGATGGCTGCGCTTTTATTGGCTCCGATCCAAGGCAGAAAATCTACGCGACTTATGCCAATGGCGACCCTATGGCGGTGATGATCGACAAAGTCGGATTGATTGGATGCCATCTCGAAAGTGAATTGGAATGGTATCCGTCAAGCACCATGAAAGCATCCTGGCATGGCTTTTTACACCATCGCCTCTTGGCCGAATTCGTAGACGATCTTTTAAGTAAAGGCCATAATAGCTCCATGAGAACGCATGAGCCTGAGGCCTATTTAAAGGCCATCAAACAGGAATTGCCCGAAACAGACGTCGCGCTTCCTCACGAAGATCCGGCACTTCTAAAAGCTGCGCTTGAAGAAATAGAGCGTGAAACAGCAATGTTTACACAAGGTACTTTTAAAAAAATCAATGCGATTGCGCGCCGCGCACTAAAGGCCACGATTCCGCATCAGTAAATTAAACGGATTGCGAGAGCGTCCGGCCTCTTTCGAGCCAAAGCTCATGTGCCTCATGCCAAGACGGCGCGGCATCTGCTTCAAACCCAAAACCGTAGCCGGTGCCTATTTTAGAAAAGACACGCATAGCGTCCCGATGGGCCCCGCTCATAAGGAAAGACAGCATATCTTTCCGGCTGGTCCAAACCGTAATGGTGTGGGCTATGCCATTCATCTGTTTGGCGAGTGCCAATTGGCAGTGTGGATCGTGCTTGGCTTGCGCCATTGAGCGTATCGCATGCCACCAAAACCGAGGGGCATGAAAGAGGCTCTTTGTCTTTAATCCCGTTATTGAAATATAGGGCACATCTCATCTCGCTACATCTTGTTGAAAACCATACCATGATTATCACGAATGGACCATCAGGCCTTCTGATGGAGTTACGTGGGAATTCCTACTTTTGAACAGATCTAAACTATTGATACCATTGCATTTTTGAATAATTCTAATGTTGCATGGGGGCAATTGACTTGCATCGCAGCGCGGCCTACGGATCAATCCATGGCAACCCGATCACTTCATTTTGAGACTGTCTTTCCTGCTTTATCTCATCCCGTTCAATTGTGGCGTTTCCTCTAATGGTCGATACACATTCCACTTCCGTTCTGCCGGTTCCCGTTCTGCTTGGCAAAGCCGGCAAAGGATTTCGGGGAACAATTGTTGCCGTCGGAGCTGGCGTCGGACCTTCTGATCTTGAGGACGCTGAATACAGTGACGAACTCGAACGGCGTTTGCTCGAAATCGGCTTTGTCGAGGGTGCGGAGATCGAAATTCTCCATGAGGGTCTTATTGGCGGCGACCCAATCGCCATCCGCGTCGATGATATGAATGTCGCGCTGCGTCGGCGTGAGGCGAATGCCATTCTTGTCCGCGCCTACCCTGTCGGGCCAAGCGGCAAGGCACAGGGATAACAAAGGATACATCATGTCTTCATGGCCAAGTGACGCCTTTCGTTTTGCCCTTGTCGGGAACCCGAACTGCGGCAAAACCGCCCTCTTCAATATGCTCACGGGAAAGCGACAAAAGGTTGCCAACTATCCGGGCGTCACTGTTGAAAGCAAACGCGGGCGGCTGATTACGCCATCTGGGCGGAAGATGGTCGCCATTGATTTGCCCGGCACCTATAGTTTGCGCGGTCGAAGCCCCGATGAAGCCGTCACCCGTAATGCGATCTTGGGTAAGCTTGCGGATGAAAGCCCGATGGACCTGATCGTCTGCATCGCGGACGCGACGAATTTGCGCCTGAGCCTGCGCCTTGTGCTGGAATTGAAGCTCACCGGCATGCCGGTCATTTTGGCGCTCAACATGGTTGATATCGCAGCCAAACGCGGCATCGAGATCAATATGAAACGGCTCTCGGAACGGCTCGGCATTCCCGTAATCCCGACCATTGCGGTCGATAAAGGGGGCACAGCCGAACTTCTGGCGGCCATCGATGATGCAGCAGCCGGCGAAAACACATCGTCCACACCCACTTGGCACGAGCAATCCGCCGATGAAGTGCGGGCCACCCATCTTCTGGTCAACCAAATGATCGAAGACTGCGTGACCATTCCGGCCGGCAATGATGTTTGGACCCGACGCATCGACAATGTTCTGCTGCATCCTGTGTGGGGCCTACTCGTTTTGCTGCTGGTGTTGTTCTTGATTTTTCAGGCTGTCTTTTCTTGGTCAACACCTGCGATGGATGCCATCAAAGCTGGCTTCGATCTGGCAGGCGATTATGTGAAATCAAATTTCCCCGAAGGCATGTTATCGAGCCTGATTGCCGATGGTATTATCGCGGGCGTGGGAAGCGTGATTGTATTTTTGCCGCAAATTCTCGTGTTGTTTTTCTTTATCATATTGCTCGAAGATTTCGGCTATATGGCGCGGGCTGCTTTTTTGATGGACCGGATTATTGGTGGCGTCGGATTGCATGGACGCTCGTTTATCCCGCTGCTGTCGAGTTTTGCGTGCGCTATTCCAGGCATCATGGCGACGCGCGTGATTGATAATCGTCGCCAACGCCTTGCCACGATCATGATTGCACCACTGATGACGTGTTCGGCGCGTATTCCGGTCTATACACTGATCATTGCGGCGTTTGTGCCGAACACCCATGTCTTTGGTTTCGTGAACCTGCAAGGCATCGTGATGTTTGGTCTATATGCCGCAGGAATCATCTCGGCCTTTTTGGTGGCTTGGGCCTTCCGCTTGTTCGTGTGGAGCGGCAAGAGCGAACCCTTCATCATGGAGTTGCCGAGCTACAAGCGCCCATCGCTGCGCAGCGTTGGAATCAATGTCTTGCAACGGGCCTTCGTGTTTTTGCAACGCGCCGGCACGACCATTCTTTCAATGATGATTTTAATCTGGTTCTTAGCAACCGTACCAGGCGCACCCGAAGGCGCGACAGAACCCGCAATCCATTATAGTTTTGCGGGCATGATCGGCCACGCCTTGCTGCCATTGCTCGCCCCGATCGGTTTCAATTGGCAAATCGCGGTTGCGCTTATTCCCGGAATGGCCGCGCGAGAAGTCGCCGTTGGCGCTTTGGCAACGGTCTATGCGCTCGGCAATGACGAGGCTTCGCTGGGATCGACCATTGCAACCCATTGGTCGCTTGGAACGGCGCTGGCCCTGTTGGCCTGGTATGTTTTTGCGCCACAATGCGCCTCGACGCTCAGTGTGGTTCGCCGCGAGACAAATTCATGGCAATGGCCACTAGCGATGTTTATCTATCTCACCGCTTTAGCCTATCTCGCCGCTTGGATCGTTTTCCACACGACGCTTCTTTTCACCTAAATAAAGGAAGCAATTTTATGCCGATCGGATTTGACCCTATCGCAAGTTATGCCATCGTCCTGTTGGCGCTCGCCTATTTTTTACGTCCCATGCTTTACCGGTTGATCGGTCGAAAAAGCACGGCAGGCATGGCGTGCCATTCGAGCTCTCCTACCGGATGCCAAGGCGGGTGCACCTCTTGCCCGCTTGGTCAGAAAGCAACACCCCAAAAGTTAAGCCTTTTGAGCCGGGACCTTGAATCGCGGTAGCAGCAAAGGTTACCGACTGCGAACAACATTTCATGCAATTATAATCAGCAGTGCGACGTTCCTAACGCTGTTATTTTCGGAACACGGTCCTCGCGGCAAGCCTGCTGGCTGGTGGCGTAATTGTGCTTGGCTCATCCCATCTTCATGAACTTCAAGCTCCCGAACTTGCATTATTCCATATTTTTCTATCGCACTCAGTCACTTATACGCGATCCTAATAAAACCATTTAATTCTAGTAGCTTACTTTATTTTATGAAAAATTTGTGACAGTCTTTGCTCAACGCCTCTACTCAATAGGCGACTGGCGTTCAGGGTGGAATAGATGTCTGGTCACACGGTATTGTTGAATATGTTGGGTGGAATTTGCCTGCTTTTATGGGCAACCCGCATGGTTAAAACCGGGGTCATGCGGGCCTTTGGTGAAAAATTTAGACGCTCTATTGGCCATGTGACCCGTCGGCCGCTTATTGCCTGCCTGACCGGAATAGGTGTCGCAGCCGCCGTTCAAAGCGCTTCGGCCACCGCCCTTATTGTCGTGTCCTTTATCGAGCGCGCCTTGATACCGCTTTCGACCGGATTGGCGGTCATGCTCGGTGCGGATATCGGATCCACCCTTGTTGTGCAGTCCTTGTCGTTCAAGATTACCGGCCTCGTTCCTGTTTTTCTATGTCTCGGCTTTTTTGCATTCATGCTGTCCAAATCGTCGCTCTATCAGCAAATTGGACGTATTCTTATCGGCCTCAGCCTGATGATTATGTCGCTCGGAATGGTCGTAGGCGCGAGTGCGACGATGCGCGAGAGCCCTTTGTTCACCCTCGTTCTACAACGGCTCGGTGACGACATGCTGATGACAATTGTGCTTGGCGCGGTGCTGACGTGGCTATTTCACTCCAGCGTGGCTTTTATCTTGCTCGTCTCCTCCCTTGCCGGTTCGGGCATGATTGCCACTCCCGTGGCGATTGGACTGGTGCTAGGCGCCAATATCGGGTCGGGCTTTATTCCAATCGGCTTATCCTTTGGCGCGCCAGCAGCCGTGCGGCGCGTGCTGTATGGTAATTTAGCTTTCAGGCTTTTGGGTGTCATTATTGTAGCGCTCGGCATTCAATATGCATTACCGCTTTTGGCCGAAATCGATCCCGATCCGGCTCGTCAAATCGCTAATTTTCATTCGCTTTTCAATATTGCAATTGCAATGGTGTTCTTGCCCCTGACGTCGATTGCGGCCGATTGGCTAACATCATTTATTCCGGAAGCAACCGGTACCGAACCCGGTCACCCTGAGCATCTGGATGACGCGCTTTTAGTCCGTCCTGCCATGGCGATTTCCGAAGCATCGCGCGAGGTGATGAACCTCTCGAGTATCGTTGAGACCATGCTGCGCGAAGTTATTCTTGCCTTCGGAAAAGATGGCGCCCATCGACGTGAAAAAATTAAAGAACTCGATGTGCCTGTCGATCGGCTCCACGAGGCCATTAAACTCTATTTAACGCGATTGATGCGTCAACCTCTATCCGACGAGGACAGTCGAAAGACATTCAACCTCATCGTATACACCACCAATCTCGAGCATATTGGAGATATCATCGATAAAAGCCTCTTGGAATTAGCGGCTAAAATGCAACGGCAACATTTAACTTTTTCCGATGAAGGGTGGGCCGAAATATCGGCACTTCATGCCCGCATCGTTGATCAAATGCGTCTTGCCATTACCGTCTTTATGACCGGCGACCATGAAATGGCGCGCGAACTCGTCGCAGAAAAAGACAAGATTCGCCAAGCCGAAAAACAAGCGGCCGAAAGTCATTTCGGACGTTTACGGGATGGAACCTTGGCATCGATTGAAACCACGGCGCTTCATCTTGATATTATAAGAGACCTAAAGCGCATCAACGCGCATATAACATCTGTCGCCTATCCAATTTTGGAGGCGACAGGCGCGATCAGCGAAAGCCGGCTGAAGATGGTTACACCGTTGGACAATTCAACGGTTGTTTACGCAAAAAGCCCCGCGTGAACGGGGCTTTAATCGTCCTTCAATCCCGAAGAATTCAGAAATTCATTGAATGCGCGGACGCGAGCGCTAAGCTCGATCGACGGCGAATTAGCCCTGACAAGCCTTATAGCGTGAGCCTCGTCTTGTTAGTGATGTAAACGCGGCCCTTGCGGCTCAAGTGTCGAGCGCAATCATGGTCAGATCACATGTTTTTTAGCTCGGGAAATGCTCGACATGGGTTTCGCCACGTCGCCCGAAATAAGTAACGTGTCGCCCTGCAATCCAAACCGTATATCCGACGCATCCGGCGTGTTGCGATAGCACTTGGAATTCAGGAAATTTCACTCGGCCTTCTTGCGCACCGCGAATGGCACCTTTTAAAGCGTCCGCATCAAACGTTTGACCGATCTGCTTGGCGGCTACATTCGAACCTGTTTCAACAACGGTATCATCGTTTCGATAACACGTGATCCGTCCCGTCCGATAATCGACATCATACGATTCAACGTGAGCAGCCATGAGTTCGCCGATGACTTGCCCGAAATGAATACGGCCCGCAGCCGACTCTTCAAAAACGGATCGGATAGCGGTCTCAAAATTCTGGCTCACTTGAATATCCCAAATTCGATTGTGTATTTCTTTTAACGCGATGTTCCGCGATCGAAATGTTGTAAAATCCAAAACGATAAAGCCATGGGAACGCGCATCATAATCAAACCGTTAAGCCATTGCCGAAAATAAGCAAAAATATAATCGCGCTATTCATCATCCGACAGGTGAGCACAGTTCGACAAGCAGTCCATCAGGGCAACGAACATAGGCTACCACTTGACCCCATGGCTTTGCCATTGGTGGTTTAAGAGCTTTTGCTCCTGCGGCGATGGCCTTCTCATAGGCGGATTGAACATCATCCGTCACAAGAGCGATTTCCATACCCAAAGGCATGGATGACGCATCAGCCTTCACATATCCCTCAGGTAAATTTGATATGCCCAATTGATGACTGGCAAAGCCGAGCGCTGTGCTTCCTGTCTCTATCTCGCCATAGCCGCTTTCATGATAAAAGCGCCGCGGTAGTCCAAATGCTTTCTCAAAAAAGGCAAGCGACTCCTCAAGGTCAAGTCCGAAAATTGCTGTAAATTCGCTTCAGCCCGATTGATGACGGCATGATTATAAAGCCATTGTTACGACGTTGCTGACAACGTCACTCT
>Ga0214201_1000074_pt1 | contig 42557 bp, 49 predicted proteins | sample TroBogEpilimnion_32_FD_153039 | JGI IMG/M metagenome (GOLD analysis project Ga0214201, IMG submission 153039) | Freshwater microbial communities from Trout Bog Lake, WI - 29MAY2009 epilimnion | ecosystem: Environmental > Aquatic > Freshwater > Lake > Epilimnion/Euphotic zone | place: Trout Bog...
CTACGGTGCGGCCTCGAGTGGGCCTGCCTACGGTGCGGCCTCGAGTGGGCCTGCCTACGGTGCGGCCTCGAGTGGGCCTGCCTATGGGGCTGCTAAGTTCACGCCCTCCAGTGAGGCTGGCTTTGGCATGCCCTCAGTGGATGGCCAAGCAGTCGAGAACGTGGACGAGCCTCCCTCTCTTTTGGATCCGGAGGCGGACGATTATGAGCTGTTGCAGGCCATTAAGAAGTCCAAACAGGCTCAACTTGAGGGCATGCGCGCTCTCCAGATGGCGCACGAGGCCCTTGGGGATTTCGGGGCTAAGGGCGAGGACATGATGGAGACGGATATTATCGGGGATGAGATCGATGCATTTCTTTCGCTCAAGACCCTGACGCCCGATCAGGTTGTGGAAAAGCTTTTGGCTGTGAAGGGAACCCTGACGTACAATCTCATCATGCTCCGGGTCGAGCAGAACACCATCTACGGGATGGACCCGAGCTTTCGCGGGCTGCTCTTGGACATGTTCGGCCCCTTCCTGGGCTAGCGCGTTGGCCTCGCCTTTGGCCAGCACGGCTCGCGTTGTCCTGCATTAAACCGCAAGTAACGCATGCACGCGTTTGAACCCGCGCCCGGGGTCTCGCGCATATATACCACGCCAAACGCGCCCCTTCAGGCCGTACACCGCGAACAAAACAAAGAAAATCGCTTATGATGCCAACCATGCGGCCTGTCTTTTTGGACCGCGCGGGTTCGAGCCCCCTCAGGTCGGGTTCGAGCCCTCAGGCCCATCCTCGATGCATGCGTTGAGCACGCGGAACAGGGTCTCCAGCCGTCTCAGATCCTCGCTCTCGACGGACTCGGCCGCCCAGAGTGCCGAGCCGTAGTTCCACGCGAACCAGTCCGCCCTAACGAGGTGATGGAAGTGGCATTCCACATCGTAGACCGGGTTCGAGCAGGACACGTGCATCCCGATCTGCTCCATGCCCTCGGCCACGCCCGTGAGGACGGTCAGGCCCAGGCCAGCCACGACCGGCTCGAACCAGGCCTTGAACCGGCACCGCTCGCCCTCCACAGCCTCCTCATCGTCCGGGGCGCGCCCGCTGAGCCGGCAAGACAGGCAGGCGCACCTGGGGGCCTGGAAGCCGTAGAGGTTGGCCTCGATCATGAGCTGCTGGAGGGCCTGGTCGTTGTGGTCCTTCCAGAAGAGCTGGAGGCGGAGGGCGTCGTTTTCGCGCAGCAGGCTCTCCACCGTGTGGGCCTGCGCGCGCTCGCCCTCCGTCGTGGGTGTCAACTGCATGGGCTCGTCTTCTGTTGGGGCCGCTGGCATGTCCGTGTTTTGGGGCTGGCCTGGGCAGGTGCGGCAGCGCGTGTTTGAGCTGCTTTTTTCAAACCCGTGCAGGTCGCATAAGGCCGCGCGCGAGCAAACCCGGCCAAACCCGAGCAAATCCGAGCAAATTCGAGCAAACCAGACCAAACTCGAGCATGGAAGCGCATGACGAAGCAAGCAAGGCCAAAAGCACGGACGGGCGGGACGAGCTGACCAAGCGGCTGAGGGTGCTCAAGGCGGGGCTGGAGAGGCGTGGCGTGACCGAGGCGGACGCCATGGCCTACTTCGGGAGCATGGCGGGCAAGTGCCGGGACGTGCAGGCGTGCTCCTGCCGCGGCCACGAGCTGGGGCCCGTCCCGCTGCCTCCCGGGCGCATGTGCCGGCGCGTGTTCGGCGAGCGGCTGCAGGACATCCTGACCAAGATGGAGCTGGTAGGGGGAAAGGTCGAGCGGTGCCGGGCCTACAACGCGCAGCTCGCGGCGCACGAGGTGGGGCTGGGCTTCATGGACGGCAACGAGGAGACGGTGCGCGCGCTCAAGCGGACGCGGGCGGAGGCGGGCGTGGTCGAGACGCACGAGAAGGGCCTGTACCTCAAGCTGATGGGCGAGCGGGCCGAGCTGCTCCTGAAGTGGGAGCCCATCGACGTGGACGAGTTCCACGCCTTCTGCTCGGCCAGCATCAAGGAGATGCTCGACATCAGCCAGGCGCTCAAGGCCCCGCACGTCCCCCTTCCCGTCAAGTACCTGGACCTGTGACGGGCCGGGCCGGTGAAAAATGTTGTGGGGACGTGCCCCCTGCAGTAAATTCAAACGCGTGCACCCTGCCTCCTCGCGCGCGGGCCAGCAAAAAAGGGCGTGAACGCGCGCTGGGGCCCGCGCGGTGTGAGTCGGACATCTCCCATGCAGGACAGTGTAGAGGCCGATTTCGCGTGCAGCCGCAACGGGTGCATGTTCACTGGCTATTACGGGAACGCCAAGGACGGCACCGGGGGGCCCATCGGCTCCCTGCTGCTGTGCGTGAACAACACGCGCATCCCGTGCAAGGTGGAGGGCATGGAGACCCAGAAGATGATCCAGTTCACGGTCGTGAACGTGCGCAAGCTGGGCTGGGGCTACGCTCCCTGGTGCGCCCGTGCGTTCGCGTGCTCCAGCGAGGCGAGCTGACCGTTCGCGCGGCGCAGGAAGAGGCCCGCGGCGGGCAAGGGCGCCAAGTCGAGCAAGGACGAGAACACCAAGGACCTGTTCGAGCAGGACGGGTGGGCCAAGAACGAGGTCACGATGGAGAAGGTCATGTCGGTGAGGCCCTCCCGCCGGCCAAACGTGCGCCTGCCCCCTTGTGCTGTGCTGACAGCCTGCCCGGCAGAGCGTGCGCATGTACTCGTTCGCCAAGGAGGGCCAGAACAAGGGCGAGAGGAGCGAGGAATCGGTCGTGGTCAAGAGCGGGACCACCTTCCGGATCTCCCTCAAGGACTTCATGTTCGAGTCCAAGAAGTCCGACAGCCAGCAGGTTTTCCCTCCTGACCTGGACGAGATCCCGGCCTTCAGCGCGGTGGAGATCATGATCACCCCGTCCAACGCCGGGCACTTCAACGAGGGCTACGGGTTCAACATCGGGCGCATCCGGCCGTGCGAGTTCTCGCTCTACTCCCTCCAGACCCCCCTCGGGCTCTCGCTGCTCCCGCCCAGCTACGAGGAGAGCGTGGCCATTGCCGAGACAGAGGCCGAGGCCAACCCGGGGCTGCGCAAGATCCTGGACGCCAAGAACACTGGCTTCTTCGGGCGCGCCACGCAGGGATCGTACGTGGTCAAGTACAGCGACGACGTGTACAGATTCGTCGGGCCCAAGACCGACCCCAACGACCCCGACTCCACGCACCTCAACGTGCTCTCGGGCGGGGTGTACGCCGTGGACATCCGCAAGGACGTGCTGTTCCGCTTCACCAACGCGGTGGGGCTGGACGAGGAGGAGAACGCGCGCTACGCCTGCTGCCTGCTCGACCTCGCGTCCGCCGCGGGGGCGCTCGACTTCTACGTGGCCCACAACGAGTACCTCCTGCGCACGGACCCGAACCGCAGCCCGTTTGTGGGCGTGCCCCTCATCGACACCAAGGCCCTGCTCCGGTGCGTGCAGCCGCAGGGCGGGGCCGACACCTTCAGCCTGCCGTTCCCGTTCCCGCCGCTCGAGGGGCCCCGGCTCTGTCTGGACCTCCAGCGGGCGTCGTGCGAGGACGGGCCGGCCCTGGCGTGCCCCGACCTGGTGCTGTGCACAGACGGCGCGAGGTTCAAGTGCGGCTACGGCCTGACCCTGCGCGACGAGGGCGACCCTGACATCCTGAACTTCTTCTTCGTCCCCAAGCGCGTCGGCACGGGGTCGGGCAGCGCGGGCGCCCTCGAGCGCACCGACTACCGGAGCGTCAAACGCGCGCGCGTGGAGCCCTGAGTAGGCGTTTAGCTGCGTTTATACGCGCGAGTAAAGATGCGCGTCAGCGGCCAGCCCGTGGCATGATGCATGCGCGCGAGTCCATCTCAAAAATCGACGTCGTCGGGTACCATGGCTTTCTTGGGATCCGGTACGACGGGGGCAGGAGCGGGGTCTGGCTTTCCCTTGGTGACGGGATCAGGGTTTGGCTTCCCCTGGGTGACGGGATCAGGGGCTTGCTTTCCCTTGGTGTCAGGAGCGGCCTCGTGAGCTGGAACAGACGAACCCTTCTGAGTCTTGGGCCTTTTGGCACTGCCCGTTTGAACTTTTTGGGCCCTCTTCTTCGGGTTTTTTTCGGGGTCATGGGTCTCTTTGTCTTCGGTGTCCAAGTCGCGTACGAGAGTCGTATCAACAGGTTTCGCCTCCTTGTCCTTGGCGTCCGGCTTGATAACTCCAGACCCACCCTCGTGTCCTCCCGTCTTGATAGTACCGGCCACTTCCTCCTCGAAATCCTTTAGAAGGCCCGGGTCAAGGATTATAGGCGTAGACTTCACATGCACCATAGGCTTGGAAGAGCGAATGGTCCTGACAAAGTCGTTCACCGTTTGCGGTACGACGGCCAAGGAGGCCTGGACATGGCTTTCCTGCTCGCTCCAGCTGCTCACAATGTTGGCATTCACGTTTTTGATTTTTTTTATCAATGCGATCATGTTTTGTTTGACCTCGTTTTTGTGTTGGTCAGAAACTGGATGGCCTGTTATCATCGTGTTCACCGCCGTCATCAGGTTCTTTACAGCATCGAGTTCGGCGGTCTGTTCGACTTGTACCATGCTCATGAAGGCGTGCGTGTTGCTATTGCTCTGTTCCTCCAACGCGCCCAAGATGGAGGCCATGGATGCCTGGAAAGTCTCGGTTTCAAGTTGGATGTCGCGTGTGCCCGTGGATGGTTGCATGAATTCACTCAAACCGTACGGATCCTCATCGTCCTTCACATGCCCAGTCTCGCCCCTCTCATGCTCCTGTGGCTCATCCTGAACGAAACGAGTCCCTGAGTCTTCAACCATGTCCTTTACTTCCTCTTGATGGCCCATGTCTTGCTCGCGCCATTCCTGCCTGCCAGTTGCAGTACGTGGGTTCCAGAACTCCTCGTTCATCCCCCAAGCCCTCTCTTGCATGCCCCGCCCCTCCTGTTGGAAGGACGAAGCCTGTAAGTGACCGCGGCCACTATTGGCTTCCTCTAGTTTGGCCTGAACGTTCCTGTCGATCTCCGCAAACCGGTTGTGCAGGTCGATTTTCGAACGCTCCTGTTTGACGTTTTGGATCGGCCCAGCCTGTGTGGTCATGCTCGGGCGAAGGGCAGACTGGATGGTCATGCTCGGGCGAAGGGCAGACTGGATGGTCATGCTCGGGCGAAGGGCAGACTGGATGGTCATGCTCGGGCGAAGGGCAGACTGGATGGTCATGCTGGGGCGAGGAGTAAGGTTCAGGTTCAACTTATCCATGTCCTCGTCGATGCGCAACGACTTCCAAACTCTCTGGATGTCAGGGTGTTGGATCACGTTCGTAAACAAGGTCCGGGCCATGTAAGCATTCGCCTTCTGAAATGTGGTCATCAACCGCTCCATCCCGTTCACGAACGCCCGTGCGTTGCTCGCGTTCAGGTTGCTGGAATAATCCTTGTACAGTGTTTGCAGCTGGACGGGATCCGGATTGCAATTATACTCAATGACGAGCGTCGTCGCTAATTGGTTACCTGGATTCGAGATGCTCTGGACACTCAAGAGGTCTTCCCACTTCAACATTCGTGTGATGGCTGGCTGCTTTGGTTGGCGCGCGCGTTGTGCCTCTCTTTATATAGAAACAAGGCGTGCGTTTTCTGGCGAGCGTGGGATGTGGCTGGGACCGGCGCGACGGGATGAAGCTCGTGGACATGGACGGCGTGGAGCTGGTGCACAGCGGGTGGGAGTGGGAATACCCCGAGCCGCCGTGCAGCCGCGAGATGATCCGGCACCTCGAGAAGAACGAGCGCTTCGTGACGTGGCTCCAGCCCAGGAGCGGGCGGGTGCAGGACCAGTTCCCCGCGATCCGGACGCGCCACGGCTACTGCACGATGAGCCTGCGCATGATGAAGGCCGTCTGGTGAGCATGCCCATTCTAGCCGGAGCCTGGCAAGGCTGACCCCGCCGGCGTGCAGGCGGCACGTGCGCCTGCGCAAGGGCTTCGTCAACGAGGAGCGCGCGCCGTACGGGGGCCTGAAGCTCCGGATCCCCACCACGCTCTTCGTCGAGAAGATGCGCACGCAGACGCGCTTCAACGTGAGTTTCCGGCGTGCGGGGCGCGTGGCCTGTGTGCGTGTATTAAAGCCCTTCGCGCCGGCAGCTGATGCGCATGGACCCGGACAAGGCCGCTGGCAAGGAGCGCAAGACCATCCAGAACGCGTCCTCCAAGGTCAACCTGGTGGTCCAGCGCATGCTCCTGCCGCTGCTGGACGCGCCCATGCGCTCGCATGTGGTGTTCGACGGGGACGGGGAGCACATGGAGATCGCCCTGCTGGACCACATGAGCGCCACGCGGCCCGACCTGGTGGCCGACGAGGGCCGCTTCCTGGAGCACTTCCAGGAGCTGTTCAAGCGGTACCTCGGGGCCACGCCGGCCTAATGGAAGCTGCCTAATTACGTGACCGGCTCGACCGTCGCCATGAAGGCCTCGATCTGCTTGCGCGACTGCTGGAGGGTCGCGCCGAGCTCGCTCCGCTCGTGCAGGCACGAGCACACCTCGAGGATCCGGTCGATCTTGCCGAGCATGTCCGTGCACCGGCCCAGGGCCTCCTGGCTGCGCTGGAACCCCTCGCGGGTCCGCTGCTGGGAGGCCTGGAGCTTGCCCTTGACCAGCTCGGCGTCCTGCAGCCCCTGGCGCGCGGCGGCCTGCTCGGCCTCCAGGCGCTTGCACGCGGCGCGGGCCTCGGCGAGCTCTGCGCTGGCCTTGCCGTCCTTGCGGAGGGACTTGAGCTGGGTCCGGGCCGCCGCGAGGTCCTCCTGCAGGGCCTTCACCGCCTTGTCCTGGGCCTGCACGGCGTCGGCCTTGGCGCGCAGCTCCGTGTTGGCCTCGCGCGCCGCGGCCAGGCGGGCCTCGCACTTGGCCAGCTTCCGCTCGAACTCCTCGCGCCCCGAGCCCGCCTCCTGCGCCTTGGCCAGCTGGGTCTGGCACTTGGCCAGCTGCCGCTCGAGCTCCTCGCGCCCTGAGCCCGCCTCCTGCGCCTTGGCCAGCCGGGTCTGGCACTTGGCCAGCTGCTGCTGGAGCTCCTGCCCGGCGGAGCGCGCCTCCGCCAGCTTGGCCGCCTTCCGCTCCAGCCGCCGCTCGAGCTCGGCGTGCGCGGCCTGGGCCTTGGCCAGCGCGGCCTCGGCCCGCTCGCGCCGCGCCTGCTCGGCCGCCAGGTCCGCGCGCGCCTTGGCCAGGTGCGACATGCTCTGCTCCCGGACGCTCTCGAGCCGGCGCCTGAGGGCCTCCATGGCCGCCTGGGCCTGGCCCGCGACCTCGCCCGCGGGATGGGCCTTGACCGCCGTCTGGGGCCTGGCCGTGCGCGGCCGGGGCTCGTCGGGGGCGCGCGCCGCTTGGCGGGCCTGCCAGCGCTCGCTCTTCTCCATCGCGGCCCGGTAGATCTTGGCGAACTCCGCGCCCAGGGGGTCGTGCGACGCCTGGCCGTTGGCGGGCGCGTGCGGGGCGGGGGTCTCGTTGGTGTGCATGGTTTGGCGCGGGTGTACCGGGTACAAATTCATGCCGCCCGGCCACCCGCCAGCGGTTTATATACCGTGCGGGCAGGCCCGTATCCCCCGGCCCGGCGGTCCAGGGCGCGTTCACGTCTACACCGCGACGAGGCCCGGGCCCTCCAGCGTGGGCGCGTTGAGGCCGTACTGCGAGGTGGACTGGAGCCACTTGCTCGAGTCGCCCAGGTACACGTTCATGAACTCGAAGAACCCGACCATGGCCAGCACGAACGCGTAGACGACGTAGAGCCCGCAGAACAGGCTGAGCACGCCCTCGTGCCGGCGCAGGGCCGGGGCCGAGTTGACGGCGAGCAGCGAGACCACCGCCAGCAACACGAACAGGATGGGCAGGGTCGACATGAAGGGCGCGTTGTGGTTGTAGTTGTACGGGGCCAGCCACGCGAAGAACGGGATGAGCCCCATGACCACCGACGAGAGCACCACCGAGAGGTAGGCGCCCTTGGTCCGGTACAGGGTCTTGATCTCGGGCCGGTCGTGCTTCTCCCACAGCCCGAGGAAGTACCAGGCCAGCCCCATGTACATCTGCGCCACGCCCGTGGCCTTGAGCGTCTCGGTGAGCAGCCACCCGTAGTTGCCCACGCCGCTGTACAGGAGGGTCAGGACGGTCACGCTCACGTAGATCAGCGTGAAGAAGGCCGGGTGGATGAACGGGCGCCACGTGGACGGCGGGAGCATCAGGTCGTACCACACGAGCTGCACGATCGCGGGGATGTACATGGCGGCGATGAGCCCCTGCATCCCCGTGTAGTAGAGCGCGTAGACCAGGAGCATGAGCAGGAAGAACACGAACGACAGGGCCGTCGACACGCGGATGGGGATGTGCGGCAGCCAGGACCCGTCGTCCTCGTAGTGCTGGAGGACGAGTGCCGCCACGTTGAGCAGGACCGCCAGCGAGACCTGCAGGTGGATGGCCGACCCCTGGATCGAGTAGTTGTTCTTGGCCACCGACGCCTGGTACGGGTTGTGCAGGATGAAGCGGGCGTCGGCGATCGCTGTGTTGAGGTAGTCGTACGGGCGGTCGCTGCTCGAGGCCGGGTTCGCGCCGTCGACGAGGCTCTTGCCCGCCACGTACGTGAGCGCCGGGTTGGTCGGGCTGGTCGCGTTGTAGGCCAGGCCCGCCACGAGCCGCGCGAGGAGCGTGCAGGTCTGGGACCGGAGCGTGCCGGGCGTGCTCGCGTACTGGGGGTTCGTGATGGGCGCGCACCCCGAGGGGCCCAGGATGGCGTTCTGGAGGTTCTGGCGCTTGAGCAGGCACGCGCCGGTGGTGTCCGCGCTCAGGTTGGTCATGGCCTGGCACGGGTCGCCGGGCGTGAACCACAGGGCCTGCCACGCGCTGCCGGGGTCTTTGTAGGTGTTGAGCATGACGTACGGGTGGAATGTGGCGATCGCGTTGGCGATGGAGTCGTTCGCCACGTAGCTGTGTATGCAGATCGCGAACACGGCGAGCAGCCCCGCGATTATCAAGTGCGTGACGAGGAACCTCATTCGGGCGCGGGGGCCTGGCATCGGCTTTAATACTGGCGCGGCGGGCGCTGTTTGGACGCTGCCCCCTGTGCAGGCTCTAGCGTACTCAAGGCTCGCCCCGGATCGGCGCCGGCGTGTTCTAGGCCGCTCATGGCTCGGCGTCGTCGTACTCCGGCCGGCCCGACGCGCCCGTGCGGAACCCGTAGCAGGGCTGGAGGGGGTCCGGCGGCCGCGCGCACGTCCAGTAGGCCAGGAGCCAGTTGGTGTTGCGGACCGTGCACGCCACCCGCGCGCGGCTCGGGAGCGAGGCCTTGACCCGCTCCGACAGCTTGGAGGCCCGCAGCTCGTCCAGCACCGCCGGCAGCGCGCGCGCCCGGGCGTGGTTCTGGTACTTGGTCCGGTACACCAGCCCCACGAGCCGGTCCGCCGCCCCGTCCACCGCCAGCGCCTCGCTCGCCGGGTCGTACACCGCCGCCAGCGTGCCCCAGAGGTCGGGCAGGAACCCGAAGAGGGCCCGCCCGCTCAGGAGGGGCAGGCCGCGTGAGAAGTCCGTGCCCGTCAGCCCGACCAGCGCCAGCAGCATCGCCATCTCGTGGCCCCGGTGCGACGGGAGCAGCACCCGCCCCGCGCTCTGGGCCACCGCCTGCAGCAGCCCCTCGTACAGCGCGGGGATGTCCACGTACTCGTACGTCCTCGGCGCCCGCTTGGGCTTGGCGTCGGGCGTCTTGCGCTTCCGGCCCTCCGCGTCGGGCTTGGCGTCGGCCTTGGCGTCGGCCTTGGCGTCGGGCGTCTTGAGCTCCAGCCGGTACACGCTCACCCTCGGCGGGCACGCCCCGCGCCGCACGCACAGCTCGTGGTGCCGGAGCGCGATCGCCACGCTGTCTCCGTCGATCGAGTCCACCAGGAGGGTCGCGTGCATGTCGGCGTACCGTGGGAACTTGACGTCCGCCTCGCCCAGCGGCTCCAGGTCGTCCAGGTCCGCCCGCCGCATCCCGACCCCGGGCTCGAACGTGTGCTCCACCGGCCGCACGTAGTCCACCACCAGGCGCTTGCCGGGCCGGCCGACGAGCAGGACGTGCGGCAGCCGGAGCAGCACGAGGTCGATCACCTTGGCCTTGAACGCCCGGCTCGCGATGCACTGGCCCCACAGCTCCCCCTCGGGCACCATGCACGGCAGCGCGGCGTGCTCGTCCAGCGGGCACGGCGGGATCGGGCGCCGGCGCTTGAGCTGCGTCATGGCCTTGGCCCGCGGCACCTCGGCGTAGTTGTCGAAGGCCAGGATCACCGTGTCCACCCGCTCGAGGTGCCGGCCCAGGTGCCGCGCGAACTGCCGGTGGATGAACTCGTCCCACGTCATGGACTCCGTCGGCGCGGCCTGCATCAACTTGATCTGCCCGTCCACAAACACCGCGCCGGCCCGGTGCGGGGGGGAGGGCGTGAACGCGCACGGCACGTCCTCCTTGAAGGAGGCCAGCCAGGTCGAGTCGATGGTCATGCTGTGGGCACGAACCGGAGCATCAGGCGCCTGCTGACGATCGCGCCAGTTGTTTTGGGCTCATTTTTTGAAGGATTTGAGATGCTCGAACAGCTCCGTCAGGTTTGCGTCACACCCTTTGGCATTCTTTTCCAGGGTCAGGATTTGCGCGCGGATGTCCTCTACGCCTGACTCCCTCTCCGGCGCATGACGTTCGCGGATGTTTTCGATGACAGCCAGCATGACGGCCCGTTTGCAGGTGAACAGGAAGTGCAGGACCTCGCCGGATGAGCTCCCTTCTAGATCAGGCACAGACACTGCGCCTCCACCCGGTGGTATGAGCGCTTTGACCACATCGTGGACTCGCCTGCGCAACCCCTCTACATGAGGGTCCAGTGCTGGTTTGCTCTGCACATGCTCCTTGAACTCCTTCCATGTATACTTGGAGCCATTGGCGTGGTGCAAGTCCTTCCGTGACTCTGCGTGCGTGTGCGTGTGCTCTCGCTCCCCGTTGATGTGTTCCTGGATGGATGCAAGGACATGCATGTACGGCTCGCCTGCGTTAAAGTCGAATGGGGCCACCACCTCTGGATGCTTCAACAGGTTTTGCTGGATTGTGATGTGGAAGGACTGCTTGAACGCGTCATTGTTGGATATCCAGTGTTTCGTGGCCTTGTAGGTTTTGGGTAGGGTTTTCCCAGACACTGATGGAACGAACTTTTGCCAGCTGTCGTGATCCTTAGAGAATTTGAAATGTTGACGCTCCAGTCGTTTCGTGGCTTCATTCCGCTCCACTATGTATGCCTTGGTCCACGGTAGTTTGTCGTCGGTCCTTACGTGAAAGACTGTAGAGTCCACATCTGCCTTGTATTTCGTATGCTCTGTGTCCCATTGGCCACGCTCCTTGTATGTTATGCCCAACCCTCCCGCGGCCAGCGCGCCCTTCTTGCCCGCCTTCCCGGCGCTCGTGGCCCCAATGCGATCGTCGTCGCTCGATGAGTCGAACGCGTCGGGCCTGACCTTCCTGGCGGTGGCGGGCTTGGGCGTGGCCTCGGCGTGCGTGCGGGGGGCGTGCTTGACCTTCCTGGGCATGCTGACCCAGCGCCAGCTCGCGGCCTTATATACCCTCATTCCAGCGGGGAAAACAACGAGGACGCGCGCTGGGTCTCGATCTGGGTGAAGTAGGCCGCCAGCTGCAGGCAGATGCACACGTCGTCCTTCATGCCCCCGACCTTGCCCGACAGCGCGATGCGGTCCTTACCGAACGTGTCCGGGGCCGACTTGTACTGCGCGCTGTACGTCTCCATCTGCTCCCGCAGGCGCAGGCGCATCCCGTCGGGGTCGTTGGAGCACAGGGGGTTGAGCACGTGCAGCCGGCGCTCGGCCAGCATCGCCACCACCAGCTGGGCCATCGCGTGCTTCGTGGCCTCGGTCGTGAGCACCCCGACCCGGTTCGCGGCCTGGTCCACGTAGAACGAGACCCCTGGGATGTGCTCCAGCGCCCGCTTGTGGTGCTCTGCCGATTCGGGGCTTGGTCGTGAGTATTAAAATCAGGACGCGAGAGGCGAGAAACCCCCCGAATGATCCTGACTGTTACGGAACGCGCGGCCTTATTGGACCGGACCACTGAGGAGCTGATTCATAAGTCGGGAAAATATGAGTGGCAGCGTGAAAAGATCATTATCGAGACGTTCTGTGATGAGAACGGCTCCGAGAGCAAGACTCGGACCGACTACTACAGCCGTCCGAGCTGGCAGGAAGGGACCTTGGTGCAGGTGGTGCGCAAGTACAACCGGTACGACCTTTGCACCGTTGGCAAGTCGCTTGTCTCCGTGCACTTCATGCACGACAACGAGGTGAAGGAGGCCAAGAGCCTCGAGGAGCTCAACCTGCTCGACGAGGACTGGGCCAAGCGCTTCGGGCTCTAATCTGTCCTTGTGGCATGAATAAACCAGCCCTAATCCGCCTTTGTTTGATGCGCGCGGCTCGTATATAAGCCACGCCGCCGCGCGCGCCACCCAACCCTGCCAATGTCCGTCGTGCTTGCGCTCATCCTGTTCTACTGTTTCCTTCTCGCGCTCTTCAGTTGCCCGGCCCTGAACCTGGATGACGTGCTGATGCCAGCTGATGAGGACGCGCTATCCGACAGTGAGCATGAGTGAGTAAAAGAAATAAACCTGCTTCAAACCCGAGGTTGCGCTCGACGTAGATGAAGACGCGCGAGGCCCGCCGCCCTGTGTCGGTCCGGAGCCGCACGATGTGCTTGCTGACCAGGTCGAACTGCTTGGCCGGGTCTGCGTGCGTGCGTGTGCCTGGAGTTACTATCCGTGGGGCGAAAGGGGGCGAGCACGGGGCCTCACCTTTGCACGCCGTCAGGATGTCCACGCCGACCACCTGCGCGGGGGCGCGCAAGGACGTGTTATTCCACGTGCTGTACGGGGGCAGCCGCGAGTACGTCTCGCGCCTGATCGAGCAGTCGGCCCTGCAGCTGGCCGAGGAGTACCCGCGCGACGGTGTGCGCCAGGCTCTGCAACGGATCCGGCCCTGCCCGAGCGACCCGCTGCACGTGCTGCAGATCAAGTTCTTCGTGTTGCTCAACGAGGACGAGCGCATGCGCCGCAAGATCGCCGAGGTGCAGGCGTGCGGGGTCTGCGGCTTGTGCCCGCACAAGGCCGAGCGCTTCTACGACGCCCTGAGCGACGACCTGTTCCCCACGTGGGTCAAGGACGAGCGCGTGACGCACGCCGAGTTCGTGGACCGCCTGCGCGGCGCGTATCTGTGCAGCTGACTAGACGCACCGTGAGCAGGCCCTTGTGGCGCGTGACCGAGACCACCGCGTAGTCGCTGTGGGGCCCGCCCGCCGCCGGGTCGATGAACAGGTAGATGGGCTCGTTGAGCACCGGGCGCGGCGGGGCCTGCGCGAACATGATCTCGAGGTCGGCTGACCGGAAGATCTGGTGGTTCGAGTCGAACGCCAGCCCCGACAGCTCGCTCTCGATCAGGTCCGGCCGGTCCTGCGCGGCGGGCCTGAGATGCACGCCCCGGGCCCGGCCAAACACACAGGCGTACCTGCATGATGGTCTTGAGCTTCACGTGCCGGTCCGAGCTCTGCCAGCGCGGCACCAGGTGCAGCATGTGCACGCACGACGCCGTGTGGCCCTCGGCGATGCACTTCTTGCACGCGAGCTGCACGCTGATGCTCGTGAAGAGCGGGAGGCCCGTGACCTTGTCGCGCATCCGGAGCAGGCGGGTGTAGAAGTTGATCTCGGACAGGAGCGTGGAGATCGCGATCAGGCTCGTGTTCCCGATGAGCAGGAGCGGCGCCACCGTCTCGTAGAAGAAGCCCGGGTCCACGTACGCGGCCTCCTCCAGCACGATGATGTCCCCCCCGGTCCCCTTGGTGGTCGAGATCTGCGGGCCCGAGGGGTGAGTTCGGGTCAGGCGGGGCGAAACGCGCGCGCCGGGCGGGTATTTAACCGGCTTAAATGCGGTACGGGGGCCTGACCCGCACATGCCCTCCGACCCGACCGCCGAGCTCAACGCCGCCTTGGACTGCCTCAACGACCAGCCCAAGTTCGACGCCGTGCACAACTACGAGGGCCTGCACCTGATCTTTCTGGTCCCGCTCGAGCACATGCATACGGTGTCCCGCTTCATCCGCACGACGTACGGCAAGCAATTCAGCGACCCAAGCCCGGCGTGCGCGCAGACGATCGCCGACACCTGCTTCCGCGGGTGCTTCGACAAGTGCGAGGACCGCGAGGGCAAGGCGCGCGAGCTCCACGGGATCCTGTCGCGCTACATCGCGGCGCGTATCTGAGGGGCTCGGGCGTTTAGCGTATGTTTAATCATGCGCTGGCCCGGGCCGCGGGAATGAACTAGCCTGATTAGCCCTGCATTGGCCTAGGGGGTCATGACCACCACGGTCAGTAGGCCAGGGACCCCACACATTTGCAGGTCATCCTTGAGCCAGATCCACAGCTGGGTCTGGCCCTTCTCATGCACCAGCTTCACAGACTCGATGTTGTCCAAGAGTGCGGCCTTGAACTGGGCAGGGGTCAAGGGGTCAAACGGTTTGTCGTCCGGCTTGTGAACGAGATGCTTTGGCTCTGGCGTACGAATGCAGTGCGGATAAGCAGTCTTGAACTCAAGGGTCTTGGTATCAGACAGCTTCAGGCTCAACGTCGTGTTTTCAAAAGAAACCTTGACTGGCTTGGAAACGTAAATCTCTTTCAGCTCTCCGCCCTGCACATAATCCCAGGTGATCAGGCAGACTTCCTCCCTCTGACGACGCGTGTACTCATCATGGTCATAGGCAGTGAACAAAACGTTGTTCATGCCACAGATCGGTGCTTTGAGCCCTACCATCAGGTGAGGACCGCATTTGTTCAAACATTTGACATTATGGTTCTGCCCCCCGTCATGGATATCCGGATCACCAATCAACAACTTTTTGATGTCGTTGAGGGGCAACGGATATTTGTTCTCGACTGCAGCCGTCGCATACGCGTTCAAGTATGTGAACTTGACGTACCCGAGCCCTGTCCCCTTCCGTGTAGAGATGTTGGGGATTTCATGAATGAGAAGAGTCTTACTCTCTCCATGCAGGTGCAAGGAAGCACTCGTTGTTTTCACGCTGCACTTTCCGCCTGGAAGATCATGCCTCGCGTGAACAATCGGGGCCATGATAATGATCTCGCCGTCACCCGTTTTCATGTACGACATCCCTGCCTTGTACGCGCAATGCTTGCCCCGCTCCTGTGGGAGGCTTAAATATATTTGGTTGTGTATATAAACCAGCGCTCCTCGCGCCCGCCCGAGATGTCCGACTTCTTTGGCGGCCTGCGCTCCGGCATCCGCATGCCCGAGGTGGTCTGGAACCAGGGCCCGCTGCCCTCGGGGGACGGCCTGCCCGCGCCCCTGCACCAGACGGCCGACGCCCGCATCAACTACAACTCGAGCCTGCTCGGCGACCTCACGCCCTACGCCTACGGCAAGCCCGGGTACCTCTCCAGCCAGAGCGCCTACCTCAACATCCCGCACAAGATCCAGAAGATCGTGCCGGTCGTGTGGCTGCCCGAGGCGCGCGTCGTGGCCAAGGACACGTTCGACGTGCCCCACCCGGTGGACGACGGCGACATCGCGTTCGTCCTGCGCCTCAACCGGAACAGCGTCTTCTGCACCGGCACCAAGAGCGGGGCCATGATGCGCGCGGGGCTCGGCACGGCCGTCGACCCCATCGTCAACCTGCCCACGGTCAACTACATCCTCTCGGGGCTCCAGCTGGGGTGCGTCGACACGGCCGAGGGCAACCTCTGGCACGAGCTCTTCCAGAACCTGGACGCCCACCAGTTCCCTGGCACGCGCGGGCGGGACCTCTCGGCCAAACCCATCTCGTTCAAGGATGTCCAGCTCTTCGTGCAGACCTGCATCCGGCCGTTCGGGGTGGTGCGCGGCTCCGAGAAGCAGGGCGGGCAGGACGAGGCGACCCTGGCCCCCGCCACGTGGCCCGTCAACTTTGTCACGTCCCTCACCATCGACGGCAAGGAGTCCAACGTGATCAACGCCTGGCACCACCTCAACCTCTCGGCGGGCGACGACCTCGTCCTGCGCCTCAAGCTCCTGCCGGTCCTCCCGTACACGCTCAACCACTACTACAAGGGCGTCAAGCGGCAGTCCTGGGCCCCCGAGGCCTACACGACGCCTGGGACCCGAGAGCCCAGGTACGTCTGGCAGCTGGCCCCCGACCTCATGCACCTGGACCCCGAGGGCGTCGCGAGCGATCGGGAGCGCCGCGAGCACGATCAGGCCATGGAGCGCCTGCCCCGACACCTTCAGACCGGGTACGAGTGGCAGGAGGCGGGCTACTGGCACGTCGGGCGCAGCCAGATCATGTCAGGCCAGTACGGGCGCGAGGACTACTGGCACAACGACATGGCCAACATGCTCAAGACCAATCACCTCGACATCACGTTCCAGCCCATGTTCCGCCGGCTCCCCACGCCCACGATGGGCAGGATCCTGCGGGGTGTGGCGCGCGTGGCAGCCCCCTTAAAAGCCCCTGAGCCAATGCTGGGGTGGAGCGCCACGCTGGGCCTGGAGCGCCTGGGTCAGCCAGCGCAGGCCGAGCCAGCGCCCAGGCCGTTTGGTCTGCCCGCGGCGCCAGAGCCGGCCAGGCCGTTTGGTCTGCCCGCGGCGCCAGAGCCGGCCAGGCGGGAGCCCGCGCGCGCCGAGTCACCTACCGCGGACGCGCCCGTGACGGTGGACGTGCTCGCCGCCCCGACCGACGACGGCCTCGGAGAGCAGGACCGCCTGCCCTTCTTCGACGACGAGGAGGGGCCGGCCAAGGCGCTGGATGTGCCGGTCCCTGGTCTGGAGGAGGCGCCCGAGCCCAAGCGCCCGGCCGGCCAGCGCGGCGGGAAGCGGCGGGGCCTGTCCGGCTCACTGCTCAAGGTGGACGGGTCGGCCCAGCCCAGCCACGTGGGCCTGCTGTAGGGTGCGCGGGTTCGAATCAGCCCGGGCGTGTTAAAAAGGCCGACAGTGCCAGCAGCCTGGAACCCATGTCCACAGCGCCCCCCAGCTTCTCTTGGTGTTACTGGCACGACGACTACAACTGCAAGTGCAAGCTGCTCAACCAGATGGTGGAGAGCAAGCGCTGCACCGTGTACCCCGCCAGCAACATGGTCCGCGTCGACGACCGGCTGTTCGGGCTCATCATCAGCGCCTTCTCGCCCGTCTACGTGAGCGCCATGATGCAGGGCATCAACAAGGGCCACCACCGGATCTCCGAGCCGTTCGAGATGCTGGGCATGATGTGCAGGCACATCAGCCTGCGCCTCCCGCTCGCGGAGGGCATGATCGAGACCCTCTGGTGGTCGGGGCGCGTCTGCGACGGGCAGGTCCTGAAGGTGCAGGCCTGGTGGCGGGGGCGGATGCGTGACCGGCGCGAGCGGCGGCTGGCCCTGGCCATGGGATTGCACGCGCGTCTGGGATCGGTCAGCCCCCTGCTGGCCCTGGACGACGACACGCTGCGCCTGATTGTGGCCCGCATGTGAAATGAATCCGCGCTTGTATTCCCGAGTGTGTATATAGCCTTGGCGTGCGTGAAATGAAACCGAGCTTGTATATAGTCTCGAGATGCGTCGCGCGCGCGCCCATGGCCACGACCATCGCCGTCACCGAGCAGGCCGCGCTGTGTCTGTCGTGCGGGGCCCCGTTTGTGGCGAGGATGGACGCGTCCGACACCCTCTCGCTCGACCGGGGGTACCTGAGCCTGCTCTGGATGAACAGCAAGGCCAGGAGCAGCGGCAAGATGATCCGCATGTTCAACCACCCGCGCCTGACCAACATCGTCGAGCGGGCCCACATCTTCCACCAGTCGCACCACAAGACGGCGCTCGTGTACATGATCCACGTCATGAAGGGCGACCGGGACAGGCTTGAACCGGGCGGTGGCAATCCGCTGAACGGCCAGCCCGCGCACGCGCCGCTCCCGTACCACGCCGCGCCGACAAGCAAGACCAACCAGCAGCCCCTGATCGCGTTCTGGGACCGCCCGGACGAAAACCGGCGGCTGGACCTGACGGACCTGTTCGACCTGATCGTGGAGGATATCATCGAAAAGAGCGACGACAGGTACAAGTTCCAGCAGTTCGACATCGACTGCTTCGAGAGGACCTGCCTGACCTGCAGCGACTGCAACGCGGTCATGACCAGGGGCAAGCGCTTCCTAGACCTGCTCTCGCGCGACTCGACCCCGCTCGTGGAGGATCGTGACGCCATCCAGACCCGCGGCGTGAGCACGGGCAGGCACCCGAAGATCGAGGACGCCCTTCAGCACTGGCGCCAGAGGGGGACAGCACAGCAAGACAACACGAGCCTCACGCCCCTCGTGGCCTACTACCTGCACATGTGCCTGCCGTGGCCTGTCCGAAACAACGGGCTCGCATCCGACAGGAATGATGCGATCTGGATCGCCCTGCGCAACATCGAGAACGGGCTGGCCGTGGACCAGGAGCGGAGCACGTACTTCAAGGCCAGGGCCCTGTACCTCCAGCAGTGCTGGCTCGTCCTGCAGATCGCGTGCCTGTGCGGGGCCATCCCGCGGAGCAGCCAGCCCGGGGAGGAGTCGCTGTCGTGCGGGTACAAGGCCTACCTGGGGGCCATGGACTTCTACGTGTCCTTCTTCTGCTGGCGCCTGTTCGAGTTCGAGCACATCGGTCAGTACGACGCGACGCTCAGCTTCGAGCAGTGGCACCAGAAGTACTTCACGTGCGCGGGCAGATGCCGGGGCCTGCGCCTGCCCCGCCACCGGACCATCGCCGAGTGGGTCGACCCGGGCGAGGTCGCGCCGCGGGCCATGATCCAGCGCATCCAGAGGCGGCTCGTGGTCCTCTACCGCGTGAAGCTCCGGCCCCTGCGGGAGTTCCTGACGCGCCAGCCGGGCGTGCCCCCGGAGGTCTCGCTCTACTTCGTGCACCCGCGCCGGCTCCGGGCCCTGATCGACCTGTCCAGGGAGTTCCCGCACGCCGATTTCGACGGGGCCCTCGCGCGCTTCGGGGTGCGCGCCCTCACCTACCGCATGCTCGACCTGTGCCGGCGGTACCCCGAGGACGTGCTGGACATGCTCCGCGACTTCATTACGCACTGGACCTGGCGCGAGGTCGGCAACATCCAGACCCACAACGCGTGGATCGACGCGCGCACGGCCTCCGTCTGGTACGACCTCGCCCACCTCGTGGTCCGCCCGGACGAGATCCCGATGGACCGCGCCAAGCTCCTCAAGGTCAAGCAGGGGGCCAAGTGCTCGCCCTGGGCGTCCGTGCTCAGCCTCCGCAAGATGGGCGCCTTCACCGAGCGGGGGGCGCGCAGGGCGTGAGTCACTCCACCTGGCCCTCGTCCAGCCGCGTCAGGACCCGCTCGAGCAGGTGGCGCACGTTGACGGACTGCTCGCTCTGTGCCAAGCGCCGCTCGAGCTGCGACAGCTTGGCCACGAGCGTGGGCTCGCCCCGCGCGGACGGGCGGCGTATCGCTCCGGCGCGCGCGTCCATCCCGCTCTCGGAGCTGGAGTCGTCGTGCCGCGGCGGGGGGGCCTGGAACGGCGGGACCCCATCCGGCAGGTAACGGGGCAGGAACGTCGTCACGTAAACGTGGTGCACGCTGACGGCCACCTCCCGCGTCGGACACCCGCCGGCCATGAGGAGCTCGATCCACAAGCGCTCCTGCTCGTGCTGGGGTATCTGGGGGCTGAGCTGCCAGTACCCGTAGGCCAGGAGGGAAGTGTTGTTGGCCCAGTATTGCTGGCGCTCGCTCGGATCCAGCAGGGTGAATTTGTGCAGCTCGTGCATCGACTCCCAGATCACCTGGCGCCACTCCTGGGCCCAGATGTGCAGCGGGCTGGACACGTCGCGCTTTTTCGAGAGCAGCAGGATGTTCTTGTGCAGGTTGCCCCCGCGCGGCCATTTGTCCATGAATTGTGTGGACACTACCTTTTTGATGCGCCTGAACTCGCGTTCCATCCTGTCCAGCCCTTGGAGGTACGGGACGCTGGCCTCGACCCTGTTGTGCGGGCTCCTCCTCTTGTGCAAAAACGGGATGTAGTAGATGTAGTTGCGCTCGTCGTCGCGGTAGGAGGCGGAGAGCTCGTTCCCGACCACCAGGTGCACGTAGAACGGCTCGGCCACGCCCTCCTCTCGCTTCTTCAGGATCCGCGGGCCTCCGCCCACCGAGTGCTGCACGTCGTTCGTGATGTAGGGCGGGTAGTGCACGGCCGTGATCACGCTCTTCACCTCCTCGTCCCACACCGTCTTGATGTCGGCCTTGCCCTCGGCCTCGTTGTAAAACCCGGTCTTCCTGGGCTTCTTGACCTTGAACGAGCTGAACACGAAGTCCCAGTCCTCGATCGACACCCGCGCGGCGTATGCATCGTGCAAGGTCTGGTGAGTGAGGTCTGGGCGCTCGACCCCCCACCACCACTTCTCGTGGCCTTGGGCATGCACCTTGAGCAGGTCGAGCTCGCTGTAGCGCAAGCCCCGGTGCGCGCCGATGCAGACCATCCCCTGCACGTGGTCCAGCTCCCCCGAGGGCTGGGCCCTGTGCTCGACCTTGTTCGCCTCCTCGGGTATGTCCTGGTTCTTGTACAGGAACGCGTTCACCCCGCCCTCCTTGTACGACGACTCCAGAAAGATGTGGTTGACCGTGCACGCATCCTCCCCGGCGTATGGCGAGAGCTCCAGGATATGGCTCTCCCAGATCGCGTCCCCTTCCGACAGAGGGGCGTCGATCCTAAGGGCGAGCGTGAACAGGTTGGTGACCTGTGTCTTGGCGTACCCGTTAGCAGCCTTGTAGACTTGCGTGCGAAAACGCTTGAACAGCTGCGGGACCATGTGGTCGGCGCAGGTGCGGACGTTGAGCCCGCCCGCCATCAAGCTGTGCATGTGCCCGGCCGAGTCCGTGCCCGACCAGTAGAAGCGCTCTGTGTTGATGGTGGTCTCGGGGGGCTCGGCATGCCCCTGCAGCCGGTCGTGCTTCTCGGCCCTGGAGAAGAACGAGTCCCTCAGGCCCTGTTGCAGGAGGTACCGGATCCTTGCCAGGCGCCGGTTGTGCCGGGGACAGGACTCGTGGAGCCCAATGTAGATGTTCCGCCAGTACATCTCGTGCTGCGAGGTGTCCACCGTGTCCCGCGCGAGGCTCCACGGCATCACACACGTCCAGGTCTCCACGCCCTGTGTCGGCCGCTGGTTGTGCGTGCCCCCAGCGCCAGGCCGGAGTGAGAACACCTTGTACTTTACGCACAGGCGCTGGTACGGCAGGCCCATCCCGTGCGCCTCCCGCAGCCGCTCGGCCCGCGTGGGCTCCACAGGCGAGGCCTCGGGGCCGTGAATCGTGCCGAACACGTGCGACAGGAGGGTGACGTACGCCGCCGACGCTCGCACCACGCTCTTGACCGCCTGTTCCTTGGCCCGGTCCTCAAAGTGGTATGTGAGGCGTTCGACGTCCGCCTGTGCCTTTTTCTTGTTGGCCTCGTACACCTTCTGCCAGAGCAGGACAGGCGCCATCTGCGTCATTTTCTCGCGCGACAGTGCTGCGATGTAACCAGCGGATGGGTCCACCAGGTCGTCCGGCGAGTAGTCGACCGCAGCAGGGACCAGACTAAAGCTCCTGTGCCCCCTCTTGGGCTCCTCTTTGACCTCCTCCACGTACTCCTCATCGCTGTGCTCGCCGCCAAGCATGCTGACCCCCCAGTGCCTCTGGCCTCTCCCGCCCTGGCTGCCCAGCATCGGATCCCAGCCTGTGCGCTGGCCCTGCCGCACGACTACGTAGGGTCCCTGCTTCGAGGACTTGGCGAGTGGACGACCGTATGGCGTGTTAAGGTCCATTAGCCCGAGGGCGCCGTGCGCGGGACCTTTATACCCCGGCGCGCGCTATATTTCAATTGAGCGAGTGCGGGCCGCCCAGGCCCATGAACTGTCTCCTGGAGGCGGTCGCGGGCGTCTGGCTCGACGCGCGCCGGCGCATAGTGGCCGAGCCGGTCGAGGAGGAGGTCATGACCGCGCAGGAGGGCCTCGAGCAGTGCCGGCGCAACATGGAGGGCCGGCAGCGCGAGCTGCTCGGGGCCATCCGCAAGCTGAGCGTCGAGGCCGCAGTGAAGGGGCGCGACAAGGACCTGCCCGCCGCCCGGGGCAAGCTGCTCGAGCGCCGGCGCCTCCTGAAGCGGCTGGAGCGCCTGCGCCACGGGCTGGGCCTGGTCGACACGCAGCTCGACGCCATCAAGACGAGCGAGCTGGACAAGGAGATCATGCTCACGCTCAAGGCCTCCACGAGCGCCATGAAGAAGGCCGGCATCACACTGGGCGTGCAGGAGGTCGAGAGCGTCATGACCGAGCTCGACGAGCAGATGCGCGAGGTGCACGACATCACCAGCGCCTTCGCCAACCCGCTGCAGGGCGCGGGGCCCGAGGACGCCGACCTCGACGCCGAGCTCGAGGAGCTCCTGGAGGACGCGCTCGAGCCCGCGGCGGGGCCGGCCATCGTGCCCGTCCCGCTCCAGATGGACTCCTCGCCCGGCCTGCTTGCGGAGGATCACGCGCTGGGCGGTCACGCCACAGCCTCGCACGCCATGGCCTCGCACGCCATGGGCCTGAACGACTAGCACACATGACGCGGTGGGCCTGAACGACTAGCACACATGACTTCAAGCGGGGCCCAGCGAGCCCGTCAGCACCAGCACCAGCACGGTGCACGCGTTGGTCACGCACACCAGCATCCACGCCTCGTACGTCGCGAGCACGGCCGGGCGCAGGAAGCACGTCGCGCGCAGGTCCTCGTCCTCGATCTTGGCCTCGCCGGGCGGCGCGTACACGCGGCGGTACCCGTTGAAGCACGCGAGCACGAGCGCGAGCAGCACGAGCGTGGCGGCGAGTATGACCGGGGCCAGCATGCGTGCGGCTGGCGGGAGGGGCTGGCATTAATACTGCGCGGGGCTCGGGCGTCGCGAGAAGGCCCTGCCCTAGGCTACGGGCATGACCCGGAACGCGGCGCACGTGGGCTGGGATGCGAGCTTGCCCACGAGCAGGGACAGGCGCCGCTCGAGCGAGTCCAGCACGTCCTCCTTGGTCATGGCGGGGTCGTGCCGCTGCTTTTCGATGAACTCGGCGCACTCGAGCAGCGCGGCCATGAACGTGGGGGGGCTGGAATAGATGTCGCGCGACGTGTGGGACATGCGCCTATCCGTGAAGTTTGTTTACTGCCGTGCTAGCGCGAGATCGAGCCGCACGCAAGCCCCCGCGACTGCCCGCGTTTTCAGAGCCTGAGCGACGAGTTGAAGCCGGGCACGCTCAGGTCCACCTCGTAGCCGCACTTGCGGTAGAACGGGGCGGCCGACTCGATCACAAAGGTCCTCACGAACCGGTACAGGCCCCGGCGCCCGATGGCCGCGATCTCCTCCAGCATGCGACGGCCGACCCCCTTGCCGCGCTGGCCCTCCACAGTCTCCAGGATGCCGATCTCGAGGTGCTTGCGGCGGGGCTTGGGCGTCATGGCCACCCGGACGCACGGAATCGTCGAGAAGAAGCCCTCGATCCGGCCCTCGGCGTCGAGCAGGGCCACCGTGTAGTCCGGGTGGAAGTCCTTCATCTCGTAGTCCAGCGTCGGGTGGCGGCCCAGGCGCTCCCGGAGGTAGGTCAGGACCTGCTGGTAGGCCGCGTCGGACTGGCTGAACCCGGGCGAGAGCGGGAGCGGGGCCTCGTCCCTGGCGACGTGGGGATGGCTCTTGGCCCTGCGCTTCTTGTGCGTGAACCGCGGCGGCATGGGTGCGATGCGTGTGCGGGGCCCGGCCCTCCCAGGCCTTAAATACGCCTCAGGGCATGCCCACCACGATGGGGATGAGCTCCACCACGCCGTTGTCCCGGTTCCACTGCATGCGCTCGAGCACCTTGAAGTAGGCCTCGTCCCAGCACATGTACTGCTGCCTGCAGGCGGCGCTCTGGAGCCGGACGATGGCGGGCGTGTCCTGCACCAGGATCGACTGCGGGCGCCGCACGCACGGCGAGCACGTGGGGAAGGCCCCGCACACCTGGTGGTCCCCGAACATGCTCCCGAAGCAGCTCCCGCGCTGCGTGCCCCTGCCGGCGTTTTTTGGCCAAGGGTCAGCTGTATTTAACGGTGCTTGCGAAGGGTGCGAGCACACATCCGAGACGATGAGCGAGCCAGAGCAGTACATCCGCCCCGTTTTCACGCCCGAGAACGCCCAGGCCATCGTGTCCCAGATCGAGAAGAATGGCTATTCCCGCCTTTTTGACTTTGAGCATGGCGTGTACCATGACGTGACTGGCGTACGCGAGGGCACTATGCACATGGACATGTTCGTCCAACACTCCATGACGGTTCTCCTGTTCTGGTGGACCGGCCTGGATGGCACTAAAGGGCTCGTCACCGTGGCCATGCAGTCCGGGTCTGACTCGTACTATTACCACCCCTGGGACACCAACGTGGTGTTCGCCATCCTCGGGATCTAAGCGCATTAAACGTACGCCCCCTTACCCTGCCCAGCGCACCTGAACAGCCAGACCCCCTCGGTGGGGTGCAGGTTGGCCACGACCCCGTTCATGTGCCGCGTCGTGTCCGCGCACGCGTTGTACACGGCCACCGTGTCCTGGTCCAGCGGCGCCAGGTCGTGCTGCACCGTGCTCGACGTGTGCACCGCCATCTCGCACGGGTGGTGCGCCTGTATGTCCTGCGCCGCGCGCCGGCGGGGTATATTAGCGCTCGCGGGGCGGCGGGTGCGCGATCATGCCGTACATCCTGCACCAGCCGGCCTCCGCCAGCCTGGAGGAAGTGTTCCTGGACCAGCCCGGCGACGAGCCCTTCGAGTGCCACCCGTGCCGTCTCCGGCGCAGGCTCGCGTACCTCGGGCACTGCCTGGCCGCGTGCCTGTACCCGTCCGCGCTCGACCGCAAGCTCAAGTGAGCCTCACCTCGGCGACCTGCACGGGGATGTCGAACGCCTGCGCCAGCCCGTGGATGAGCCGGCACCGCGCGCGATGGCAGCCCTTCCGCAGCCACCAGGCCTCCTGCGACTCGCACACCTCCTGTCCATGGCGTGAAAATCAGCCAGGCACAGACAAGAGCCAAAACTGTCCAACGAGCCGACCTGCGCGGTGCTGAGCTTGCCGATGTCGATGACCAGGTTGCAGAACTCGTCGCACGCGCGCGCCATGCCCCCGCTGCACACGATGAAGAGCCGGTGGGTCCGCACGTCCCGGTTGAACCCCCGGATGTACGCGTGGTACACCCCGATCCGCTCGGGCAGCTCGGGCGTCCAGTGCTGGCTGCCACCGCGCCAGGTCAGGACCCACGCCACGGATGGGGCAAGCCATGCAAGCCCACCTGTCCATCGTCAGGAGGCCGTGCGCCTGGAGCAGGCCCCGCTCCGTCTGCGAGCTGCAGTTCTCGGGCACGCAGTCCAGCGAGGCGGGCACGCACCCGCCCCGCACCGACTGGAGGAAGTCCAGCATCCGCTGGCGGTTCAGCGAGGGCTGCGACATGAGCGCCAGGATCTCCTCCGTCCCCAGCTGGCACTCCACCAGCGTGTGCCCGTGGAACATGGTCCGCACCAGCGGGAGCACGTTGGCGGGGGCGTGCGCGTTGCACGAGAACCGGAATCCCATCATATCGCCCAGCTCGTTGATGTGGTGCGTGGGCATCACCAGCACGCGCGCCGACTCGTGCTGCAGCATGCTCTGGCACGTGGACCGCTCGTCTGGGCTCAGGGGATGCAGGGCGAATCGCTCGCACAGACGGTCCATGGACTGAAAAACGCGCGGGGGGGCGGATATATATGTGCGATTGGCCAGTGTGCGTGAATGTCTGATACTTCACGTACAAGACGGAGACCGCCCCCACCCACGGACCCCTTTGTGCCTCACCCGGCTGACTACATGGAGGGTGACGAGCCACGGGAGGGTTCGAGCGATGGGGGAGGGCAGGATGCTCGCGAGGCCTTTCTCGAGAGAGACGATGTACACAGTCGTATCGAGCGGATCAAAGAATCTGAAAAGGCAGCGAGAAGCGCTGAGCTCCGAATCATGCAGGAACATCACAACCAACTGTTCCATGCCCTGGCACAACTGGAGGAAATCATGTCCAGGTTTCCCGAGGTCAGGCATGCCTCAGAGCGTGAGAACGAAGGCCCAACCAGGGATGAGGAAGGTCAAGGTTCAGAGAGTATCCCTTCTGTAGCCCCGTCATCGAGCGGAGAGAGAGTCCGTGATCTATGGCAAAGTATTCGTGAACTTTTTGACCCGAGAACCAACCCAGATGTCGAAACTGTAGTCCAAGACCAAGGCATTGTGCATATCGAAGCCATAAAGAACGTCATGACACAAGCAGGACTAGCAATGATAAGAACCATCAATACTGACCCAGTAACTGCAGACCTTCTTTCCCAAGCCATGGTCTGGGGGATTTCTAGGTTCCAGGTGCACTATGGCTGGTTAAAAGAGCAGCGTCATGCCCGTTCTAGAGAAAGCGAGGCGACATGAAACACCAACCCATGATGTCTATAAATGTTTGGATTCTGCCCTCAACGGATGCCCAAACGAAAGGAGCGCGTGACCAAATCTTGTCCACTTGGTGTGTTGGTACAAGATCTCGACCCCCTGACTGAGTTCGAACAACTCCAACGTGAAGCCAGCTTGTTCATGGATCAGCTAATAGCTGAAGACACTGCCCTACGCCGGAAGGAGGTAGAGACCATTAGCAATGATCACGCCGAGCTGCAACTCGAGTTCATGCATATCAAGAATTTGATCCATCAAATGGCAAGCTCAGTAGAGCAAGATACAGAGCAGAACCAAGAACCATTCGATGAATTCGACGAATCTTACGAATCTGCTGACGAAGAATTCGAGCAGGAGCCAGCAGAAGCAGAAGCAGAAGATTCTGAGCCGGACTTTGAGCTGGCGGATGACAAGCCCCACAGACGATTCGTTGAGTTTTCACGTCGCCTGGCCCAAGTTCTCGTGCACGACTCTCCCGAGATGCGAGCCCTGTTTTTGGACCCACCCGTGGCACCCGTGGCCTCTCTCGAGCGCGTCCTTGCATCGTTCGCACGCATCCTGACAGATGGCATGATGCTCTCCAGCGATTTCAGGGAGCACATCATGAACTCCTTGGCCCATACCCTGCATGTATGGGAATCTCGCCATCGTGGCAAACCCCCCATGCCCACACGAGGCGTGATGGCCCGACTTCAGGCCAAATCCGGCCGCGCCAGAGGGTGCCAGTATATGAGGGCGGGCCTGCTGGGGGCGTGAGGGATGTCCAGCATGCTGCGGGCCCGGCAGTCGAGCCGGCTGAGGGACATCGCCGAGTCGCAGGGCCTGCTGTGGGAGCTGAGCACGTACGAGCCCGTGTGCAACCAGTGCTTCAAGATCATCGAGTCGACCTGCCTGTCGCAGGGGCTCTACTGCCGCGTGCGGGGCGAGGACGTGTCCCGCGAGTTCCAGCTCTTCCTGGACGAGCACTACCTGCCCTTCTGCAAGGCCGCCATGCGCGCCGTCTTCACGTACGGCTTCGTGCCCTGGCGCACGCGCCGCCTGGCCAGCGGGGACGAGGTGCCCGAGGTCCTGCCCAACGGCACCTTCTCGTGGCACACCGAGGCCGGCCAGGCGCGCGACGAGCCCCTGCGCAAGCGCCAGCGGTCCGACGACGACTCGCGGCTCGTCGTGTACCGCGTCACGCCCATCGTCGCGGGCCTGGGCGAGGAGGACGTGCACGTCAGCGTCGTGTCCCCGCCCGGCCTCGACGTCTCCATCAACTCCAACCTCTACGCCAGCGTCCCCTCGCCCATGTGCCACCTGCTCGTCGACTACAAGAACCTGCGCGAGGCCCAGAAGCGCCGCTCGCACGCCGACGCCTGGAACACCACCGCGCGCCTCGTCACCACCTTCAAGCCCAACCTGCGCGTGGAGGACAACCCGTCCCAGTACCTGATGGACTTTGTGCACGAGAGCCACTACGCCGCGCCCCAGCTCGGGCAGGCCATCTTCCCCAACTTCTACGCCCACAACGTCTGGCAGCGCGAGCACGTCATCCGCCGCCAGTTCCTCGAGACCCCCTCCAACCACCACCCCGAGGTCTACGCCCTGCCGCGCGACCACGAGCTCGCCTCGCAGGCCCACCTCGAGCCGTGCGAGGACCTCGTCTTCCTGTTGGACAAGTACCGCCGCGACGTGTGCGCCCTCCTGGGCGTGCCCTTCGAGATGGCCATCGGGCGCTCCGGCGGGCACGAGACCATCCGCAAGACCATCGCGTCCGGCCGCATCTTCTCCACCAACATGCACGAGATCTGCCGCAGCCTCCAGAAGGTCCTGCGCGAGGTCTACGCCCACATATACCGGAGCCCGCCCGGCGCCGTCGAGTTCGTCCTCACGCCCATGCCCAGGCTCGAGGTCGAGACCATCCAGGACTTCAAGACCCTGTTCGAGATCGGCGCCCTCACCCCGGACATGAGCCTCCAGCTCTCCCGCATCCTGCTCGGCGAGCACCCGGCCATGTCCGCCGAGAGCCGGCGCCGGCGACCCCCGCGTCCCGCCCCGCCGTCAGGCGCGGGGCAGGCTGGCCAGGCTTCAGGCGCAGGCCAGTCTGGCCAAGCTTCAGGCGCGGGTCAGGCTGGCCAGGCTTCAGGCGCAGGCCAGGCCATGGCCAAGCCCGGCAAGCAGCCCGGCGGCAAGCCCGGCGGGAAATGAACGCGGCGCGCCCCGCATAAAAGCCCCCGCCCGCCCGCCCGCGCGATGAAGGCGGTCCTGCCCATCACGGTCGAGGACCTGGCCAAGTTCAAGACCATGGCCGTGACGACGCCCCGCGGCGCGCGCCCCGCCGGCGCCGTGCCCGCCTCCAAGCTCGCGCCCGTCGAGATGTCGCACCCGTCCGTGACCTTCGCGCCGGGCCAGGCCAAGGCCCCGGCCCCCGCGCCCGCCCCGCCCGCCGACCCCCAGCCCCAGGGCGCCGTCGTGGCCCACGGCTGGATCGTGCCGTGTGGGTACGCCCTGTGCGGGACCTGCATGGCCCTGTGCAACCTCTTCGTGCCGGGGGCCTGCCTCGAGTGCGCCCAGCTCGTCTGCCCGCTCTGGTCGTGCACGACCCTCCTCCACGCGGCCACCCAGGCCGGCGTCTGGCAGTGGTGGGGCTTCCTGGTCGTGGCCCTCCTGCCCTTCGCGCTCCTCCTCGGCGACCCGTCCTTCCTGGCCCTGTACGCGATCCTCTTCACGCTCTTCGCGGCGGGCAACAGCTGGACCATCCTCCACGGGCCGCAGCTCATCGTCCTGTGCGCGTGCGCGTGCGGGGCCGTCGTGAGCGCCTGCCTGAGCGTGCTGGCCGACCGCCCCCGCATGCACCTCAGCATCAGCGGCTACTGCGGGACCGCGTGCGCCATCCTGTGCACCCACCGCCTGGCGCGCGTGGCGTTCCGGGCCGGCTGAGCCGCGCCGGGTATAAAGCCCGACCCGCCGCGCGCGCCGGCACGATGACCAGCGAGCGCTGCCCGGACGCCGTCGAGCTCCACGCGGTCCTCAACGCCTTCCAGTCCAGCGCGGGGCACGGCATCTACGTGTGCGAGAGCTTCCGCGACGGCCGGCGCGAGCCCATCGACGGCTACTGGCATGAGGTCGAGGCCGAGGCCCAGGGCATCGACGACCTGCACCGGAGCGTGGGCAGCCTCTACACCCCCATCAGCGACCGGTGCCGGGCCGACCTGCACCGGTTCGCCCGAGTCCTCGAGCGTTTGACCAAGCGGATCGATCGGTTTGTGTGCCAGTGAAAAAAAAGAGGCGTGCCGTTTTCAAACGCGTGCTGGCATCCCCCCGCGTGCATGGAAAAGGGCCCGACCCCCTCCCGCGCCAGAGATGCCACGCTGCTGCCAGCCCCCCGCGGGCGAGATGACCCCTTGCTATGCCAGCGTCCTGGCGCACGGGCCCGACCCCGCCGGCCTCGCCCGCGCGGTGCGTGCGCTGGAGGCCAAGCCCATCGCGTCGTGCTTCACGGCCTGGTGCTCGAGGTGCGACAGCGTCTACATGCTGGCCACCGCCGCGGACCGCTTCCCGTGCCTCAGCGCGCACCACACGCACCAGCTCGCCCTGTACCAGCGCCTGGCAGAGGCCGGGATCCTAGGCGAGGCGACAGTATTTAAGAAGGAGGAGACGAATTAAACCCCAAAGCGCGAGAGAACACCCCTGCATGCCGGAGCGAAAGCGTGCGCCAGTGTACCAGATCGTGTTCGAGCACCTCAGGGCCCGTCATAAGGAGCAAGTGACGGGTTGGGAGGATGCCAGGGCGTTCCTGGAGCAGTCCGTGCAGTTTCACCAGGGCTTTGACGGGAAGCCCGTGAACGTGGATGCCCTGCATTTCATGAAGATTGATACAGTGGGGGCGGGAGTGAACAGGCTGAAGGCCCGTCTGGCCCAAGATATCACAGACAAGCAGTTCAAAGGGGCGGGCAGAATCTATCGCCTCCCGTACATCCTTGACGGCCTGAGGGTCTGTGAGTCAGGCAAGTCCTCCAAGGGGCGCGCCACCTTCATGTTCTACAACCCGAAGGCTCGGGCGCATCAAGTGTTCTTACCCGTGGACAACAAGATCGACGCGGGGGCTCAGATCCTGTACAATGATGGTGGCTCCAAGGAAGGTTCCAGCCAAAGCATCGCGGACATGATCCAGCAGGCCCTCAAGATCACCACGGGAGCGAAGAACTTTCGCCTCGCGATCGATCGGAAACCGGGCAAGCCGGGGACCGACTCGGGAGCCAGCTCCAGCGAGATCGATGGCTCGGACGAGGACAAGGAACTGGAGGCCAACAAGAAGGACCGGGTGATCGGGGCCGACTTTACGCCGGACGAGCGCATCGCGAAGCTCCAGACGCTGTTCCGCGAGCTCGCTCCCGACGATCAGCCGGTTGCGCTCATGCGGATGTGCACGACGATGGACGCCGAGCGGCAGGCTGGTTTCTGCGAGAGCCTGTGCCGGCGACTTGGCAGGGCCCCGCCGGCAGCCAAGCCGGCGCCAGCCACCGCGCCCGAGGCGAGCACTGCTGGCCCGGGTTTGCCCGCCTTGAGCCTGCGGGGCACAAGCCTGCCGGGCACAAGCCTGCCAGGCACAAGCCAGTCGGGGTCAAGCGCGCCGGGCATAAGCGCGCCGGGCCCGGACGCCGCCAAGGACAAGCCCCTCGTGGCCAACCCCGTGCTCACGTCCGCCAGGGGCCCGGGGGATCTCGAGAACCTCAGGAAGCTGTTCCTGTCCCTGCCCTCCACCATGCAAGAGAGGCAGGTGGACCTCGGGGGGCACGCCTGGAGGCTGCTGGGCACGATGGCGACCCTGCCCGGCTGGCTCCCCGTGCACGCCACGAGCCTCAAGGACGAGCGGAACCTGTACACCACCGCCGTCCCGCCCTCCGTGAGCCGTCTGCTCAAGGATGCGAGGCTGTCCTGCAACGTCTACTACATGCTCGTGGCCCTGGGGGGCGGGAACACCGTGCTCGCGTACCTCGTCCTCCACCTGTATCGCAAGATGCAGTCCCGGACGGCGATCAACACGGGCGACCCCGGCTCGTACGTCGTGAACAGGAGCGCTGCGGTCGTGCGGACGCGCCAGGCGGTCATGGACATCCTCCCGCTGCTGAGGCTCGCCCCCTTCAGGGAGCAGATGGGGCTAGGCTTTCTGCCGCTCCGGCCGTGGGAGGAGGGCTACCAGATCTGGCTGAGACGGTACGCCCCCAGCCTGGACGGGCTGGCCCCCATGATCCGTGGCGTGTGGGACTACCTGGTCGACACCGTGCACATGTCGGCCATGGAGACCCGCTTCATCATGAACTGGGTCATGGCGGTGGTGCACACCAACTTCGGACCGGTGCAGATCCTGCCGGCCAGGCACTTCCTGACGCGGCTGCTGACCAAGAACCGCTTTCCGGCGTTCGACGACACGTTCTACCTGGTCAGCTTCACGGTCGACCAGCCCAACACGATCAAGAAGGGGTGCCCGATGCTCGACCTGCCGGAGTTCAGCCTGTACCGGCCGGACCTCCGCTTCAGGCGCGTGGAAACCCGCCAGGGCCTCGTGGTCGTCCCGGATCTGCAGGCCACGTACGAAAACGTCGTGTTCGCGCTGGGCCGCAAGGACGCGGCACCGGCCCAGCAGGCCCCAGCAGCCCCGGACGACGACCCGCGGGTGTTCGTGACCTACTCGTGCCTGGTCGACGGCTCGGCGCGCACGTTCGATATCCTGGGCAAGCGCTCGGTCGTGCTCGCGCACCTGGCCGATCCGGTCATGTACACGCCGGAAGGCTTCGCGCGGGCGCAGGCCGAGTTCCGCAAGACCTCCGAGCTCAGGAGGCAGGCCCTGGCGCCGGCCCCTACGCCTGCGCCCGCGCCGGCCCTTGCCCAGTGTGCCAGACCCAAGCGCGCCAGGGCCGAGGACCAGCCTTCGGAAAACCCCGCCAAGCCCGCCGAGAAAGCCTCGAGGAAGAAAGCCACGATCCAATCCGTACCGAGCAAGCCAGCCGCCAAGAGCAAGCCAGCTCCCAAGCCCGTCGAGCCACCCCGCGTGGACAAGGGGGAGATCCACCGCGCGACCTTCGCCGGGTGGTGCGTGCCGCCAGGAGAGAAGCGCACCCGCCGGCCCCCCCAGTGAGCCCTCCGCTCGCGAGCCCGCATAAACCCCTATAGCCTGACGAGGTCGCCGAGCACGAACCCCGCGGCGTACACGGGGATGAGCATGAGCGCGTGGGCCTCGTGGGCCGTCCAGGTGTAGAGCGAGAGGTAGAGGGCGTCCAGCACGCGCGTCGTGTGCGCCGTCCAGGCCCACCGCCCGGGGGAGCGCCTGGCCTCCTGCGCGTCCCGGAGCTTCATCCACAGGCGCGCGCTGAGCATCCCGATCAGCACCAGCGCGTACGGCGTGTCGGCCGTCCGGTAGAAGCGCAGGCAGGCCAGCTGCAGGCCCCCTACGAGCATGTTGAAGAAGGGGGCGGCCTGGTCCTGGCAGTTGGCGCGGGCCACCAGCTCGACCGCGTACAGAGCGAGGTACATGCACACGTACCCGGCCGAGGCCCAGAAGAAGAGGCAGTCCTGCTCCGTCACGTACGGCGAGTCGGTTCGTTCGCACGCCAGGGCCAGCACCGCCGCCGTGGCCGCGAGCCCCATCCACTGGTCCTCGGCCGGCCCGGGCGCGCGGAGCAGGCTCTGCACGTTGAAGCTCAGGCACCGCACGAGCACGATGCACAGCGCCACGAACAGGACGTACTCCCACGTGGGCAGGCCGTTGGGCCGGAAGTAGAGCGTGCCCCGCGAGAACACCACGTCCAGCCCCTCGTCCAGCACATCGCACGCGCTGATGTCGTACACGTGCACGGGCACCAGCAGCTTGCCCCCGGACTGCCCGCACCCCAGCCCCCGCCAGCCGTCCCCGAGCAGCCCGGGCGCGTCCGTGACCCTCGGGGCGTCCGCGGGGAACACGTCGCCGAACGCCGACGCGCACAGGGCCCGCCCGCTCTCGTTGCACGGGGCCGACACCCACCGCTGCCTGTCCAGGTCCCCGCGCAGTGGCGTGCGGATCGGGAACACGCCCCGGAAGTTGACCCGCACCGCCAGCGCGCTGGCCAGCATCAGCGCAGGGCCCCCGTCCCACCAGGCCAGCAGGGTCCCGTCGCCCTGCAGGTTCGGGCGCGCGTCCGTGACCGAGAGCATGTCGAGCCGGCCCGGGCGGGCGGGGGCTATATATAACGCGCGCCCCCCGCGCCGCGCCTGAGGATGCTGCGCGAGTTCGTGGCCCCGGTCGTGGTCATCTGCTCGGCCGCCGTGTCCGTCATCGCGGCCCTGCACGCGGGGGCGGCCCTCTACTCGCGCTACGAGACCATACAGGGCCGGCTCGAGAGCGAGCGCTGGCTCGTCCAGAGGTGCAGGGACCCGGACTTCTTCGCCAACATGCACCAGCACACGGACCTCTGCATCTCCGTCGAGAACAACGCCCGCGTCGGCGCGCCCATGCTGGCCCTGCGGGACGTGACCAGGGACTTCCTCGAGCACCACGTCGCCTCGCGTATCGGCTGGCCCGAGCTCTCGCTCCCGCTCCTGTGCGTGACCGTCTGCGCCCTCGTGTGGGGGCCCTCGTGGTGGCGGCCGGCCAGGCGCTGGCCCCAGTGCAGGGACGACGGCTTCAAGCAGGCCTGATTTCGCCCCGCAGCGCCAGTATTTAATGAGCGTGGGGCGTGAGCCGCAAACGAGCACACGCCAAGCACGCCCGAGATGAACACCAGACCCTGCAGAAGCACTCCTCAGCCTCGCGAGGCGAATCCGAAAGTCCTCGCAGTCAATAAGTTTTCACAGGGGGGCGATGATTGGAAGCAATATGGCATGACAGACCCGTACCCTGATGGTGTCTCTTATGCACCGAGTTATGATCTGGGTTCTTCTGCTTTCAGAGGACCTACTCCAAAAGCCCGTACGGCACAAGGGAGCGAGCCGACAGCCTCGCGGCTTTTGGCAGGAGTTCAGGACAGGTCATATCGTGCCGGCAAATCAAGCTTGAATATGGACCAGTTTCCAGCCCCAAGAAGTGATTTGAGTGCACGCCGTTTCGTGCGCGAGGCATTTGTGCCTGACCACGATGACCTGCAGAATTCTCTTGATAGTGTTTTGTCAAATGCACAGGTTGAGAGAATGATGGCACAGAAACTTTATATTTCTGAACAACAACAAGCTGCCAAGGTCACCCCCTCAAAAAAGGATAGGAGGATGGAACTGGCTGTATTTAGTCAATTGGATGATCTTATGAGGGATGATGAGAACTCCCAGCACCTCGTTGTTACTGCTCCTAGGACAGCCCGCCCTAAAATGTCGAATACGTCTAAGGTAGATGATCAGAGCCCTAAGGAATCACAAGGTGAAGGACCCAAATTGGATGAGGATAAGACAACAACGTTTAAAAAACAGTTCATGACCTGGATGTCACCTAGCATGCAAGAAAAATCGAACGAGCATGAGCTAGAAAAGCGTCTCCATCAGGCTGAAGCTCGCATTAAAGACCTTGAAGCCAACTTATCTGAGACCACTGGTGAATTGAATATTTGGAAGCTAAAGTATCATCACATGTCCAGTTGTCTCACCAAAACTATATTGTGTATGCCCCCCAACACTGTTTTCCCTAAAACATTCTCTGATGTATGCAATCAGTTTGTTTCTGGTTTCATCCATATGTTTTCAGAGATTCCAGCCTATCACCAATTGAATGGAGCATTGTCCAAAGCAGTAGCTAATCATCATATCGTATGCGGTTTGTGCATTGGTATTGGTATGGAATGTGCTAAAGAAAACATGTACAAGCCTAAGGATTTCTCGGAGGGAGTGACATGTGAGTTTGTAGCCTGCAATATCCCAAACAATGTTGATCCTCATATCCTGGCCATTATGACCCTGAAGAGTTTCAGTGAACAATCTGAAGATACTGATGTATTTGAAAAGTTCACAGCCATTGCAACTGAGCTAGCTAAGGTGGTCCCCAGACTTGACCCTGGTTTTGATGGCTGTGAAAATTTTCTGAACCTGGTGCAGTCCACCATCTCTCCATTGATGCTTAATCTCATCCACAAGCATATTCGAACCAACTATGTGCAGGAGATCGACCATCTCACCCAAACCATCTTGGAATTTGGCCATGTAGCTACCAGCGATGCAAGCGTACGTCCCCAAATCGTCAAGTTTATGCGGGATTTCTCAGATGTTTCACACGCTTTGAACATGACCACTGAAAAGGTGTCGGGTCCTGGTGATGAGGGGGAGGTTCAGGAAGTCATCATGTCCTCCCAGCAATTCGTCTGAACCATTAGCCTGTGATAGTTCTTGCAGTTTGGAATGTGGCTAACTGTCTTTTTTGGCGTGTTGTGCCAGTGCATAGCAGGAATAAAACGACTATCACCTAGAAATCTCGCGACGTGTCACTGTATTTAAATTAGATCGCGCGTGGTATATCAATTAACGCGCATAGCTGATGGCTGCAACGATCAGTAAAAGGACAGCCTTTAGGCAGTTTGCTGACTTTATCCTTGAATCTCCTGGGTTAGACCCTGAGATACGCGAGATACTGGTGCGTACGAAGAAAATGACCAGTCCGACCGAGCAGGACCTCCTGAATGCCCGTGCCATGGTCGAAAAACTGGTCAATCCACCCCCCGCGCTGCCCGCGCCTGGCAAGCCCGCGCCTGGCAAGCCCGCGCCTGGCAAGCCCGCGGCCGACAAGGCCCCCAAGCCCCAGGCCTGGTCCTGGTGGGGCGCGCTCTTGACGTTTGTCATCGCGACCCATCTGGTTTCCGCCCTGGCGTTCGTGGCCTGCCACCTCGGCGTGCAGGTCGCGTGCGACGTGCTGGAGGCCCTGAAGTGGATCACGCTCCTGTGCGTGGTGTGCATGTGCCTGGTCAACATGGGCATGCTCCTCCGCGCCCTCGTGACGCTCTGGTCCTGGCTCTGCTGGCTCGTGCAGAGCGCCCTGTCCGGGATCCGGTGGGGGATCGACCAGGCCATCCCCCACGCCCCGCCCCCCTCCAGCTCGGATGAGAATGATGTCGGGCAGGAGGGGCAGGACAAGGACTGCGTCCGGCGCGAGGAACTGTGCAAGGACGTGGACGCGCCCAAGACGCCCACCGTCGCGCCCGAGGTCTTGAAGGCGGCCGTGGTGGCGGTGGTGAGCGAGGTGATGGGCAAGCAGGCCAGCCAGGCCAACTTGAAGGAGGCAGGCCAGGTCAAGCAGGTGAGCCAGACGGAGGACCGCGAGCAGCAGCAGAGGCTCCAGACCGCCTTCGACGCGTACAACCAGCGCATGGAGGAAATGGAGGGCAGGGTCCGGCAGCTCGAGCATGAGAAGACCGAGGCCAAGCGCCTCCAGGCCAAGGCCGAGACCCGCCTTGCCAAGCTCGAAGGCCGGATCAACGAGACCGCCAAGGGCCTGGCCGCGCACAAGCGCGAGGCCCTCCAGTGGAAGGGCGAGGCCGACGCGCGCGGGGCCGCGCACGCTGCCAAATTGGCGGGCCTCGCCGCCGTCCAGGGCCAGCACGGGATCGGCCTGTTCGGTACCTTCGTCGTTCTGATTCTGTGCCAGTTGGCCTTGATGATGGTGCTGTCCTTTTACCCGTACACCAACACGCCGATGGCCCAGACCGCTGCCTATCTGCGCTGGTGCAAGGAGAACCCGGGGCAGGCCGCCCGAAATCTTGCCCCCCGTCTCTGCGCGGGGCTCTTCATCGTGGTGAACGTGCTCTTTGTGTATGGCGTGTACTACTCGGCCTGCCTCCTGTGCATCACCCTGGCGGTGATGTGCATGCTGGGCTTCTTCAAGGCGGTGGAGCGCGAGAGCCAGGAGCTGGAGAACTTTGTCCTGACGTGCGCGACCAGCGAGCCCGTGGTGAACGCCGTGGCCAAGGCCCTGCAGACTCGTGTTGATCCCGACCCCGAGGACGAGGGCGAGGCCCCTGCTGCTGCCCCTAACGGCCCTGTCAACCCGGCTCCCAAGGCCAAGGCTCGCAACGCGAAAGCGGCCGGCGCGGCCAGCATCCAGCCCGCTGCCGTCGCGACCGCCTAGGCCCCGTGATCCGCCCACGGTGCATGAGCTCCCGCGCCGACATTTGGAGTAAACCGTATAAAAACGAGCCCTCGTGCGCGCGCGCGTTGCCATGTCCGTGCTGGCCTCCGCGATCATGGGGCTCGACGGGCTCCTGTACGTGGTCCTGGGCGGGTGCATGCTCGCGCCGGGGCGGCTGCAGGCCATGCGCGACCTCGCCTCGGTGTACCCCTCCCTGTTCAAGCCCCTGCGCGAGATCTCGACCGACCCCGAGGTCCCCCCGCAGATCCGGCCCGTGTCGGACCTCATCCACGACCTCGGGTACCGCATGATGGGCTACCTCCTGCTGTTCGCGGGCGTCGCACGGGGCCTGACGGGGCTGTATTGGGGCTGCGGCTACGTGTACCTCGGGCTGTGGACCTGCCTCGCCGAGATGGGCCTCATCTGCAACGAGCTCCTGCGCCAGGAGTCCATGTTCCTGCACGGGGCCATGGCCGCGCTCATGCTCAACGTATTCCTGTCGCTGGCCTACGTGATGGCGGGCGTGCCCTACTGCACGTAGCCTGCGCTGGCCCATGCACGTTGTTTGCCCGGCTTCGCATGCGTCACACGCAGACGGGCGCGTGGGGCCCGGGTATTAATAGCGCCTGCGGGGGGTGTCTCGCGCCGCATGGTCCCGCGCTCCTTCTGGCTGTCCCTCCTCAGCTGGTGCGTGTCCCTGGCCTGCCTCATCGCCCTGCGCGTCTACATGGGCGTGGATCCCGGCCTCCGCGTGTATTACTCGACCCCCTTCTCGGACTGGGGCGGCCTCAGGGACCTGGTCCTCGCGACCGCCAACGTCACGTGCCCGGCCTGGACCCCCGACGAGCCCGCCCCGCCCGAGCTCCAGCAGCTCCTGAACGACGCCTTCTGCCTCGACGCGCCCTGGCCCCGCGGGCTCGCGCCCGCCAACCGCTCTGCCGCGTGCCGGTGCGTGGCCGACCTGTACGCCGGGCTCGCCTGGGCCACGTGCGGCAACGGGACCGCCACGGCCACGCTCAACACCACGTCCGACGCACGCGCCAGCGCAGGGGACCAGGCCATCCGCTGCCTCGATCGGACCCCGCAGTACCGGGCCACCGCCGGCGCCACCGACATGTCCCGCGTCTTCCCGACGGGGCTGGCCTTCTACTGCAACGGCGTGCTCTTCCTGTGCACCTTCGGGCCCTGGCTCTTCTTCGGGATGGGGCTTGGCAAGCCCATGCACTACCAGTCGGATCACGTCTCTGTGCACATTCCCGCGGGGCAGCTCGTGCTGTTCACGCTCTTCGCGTTCCTGAGCACGCTGCTTCTTACGGCCCACCCGCTCGGCAACCTGCTCAACGCCTTGGGGCTGGCGGCCGTGTACCTCAACCTCGCCATCGGGCTGCACGAGGAGGAGGCGCACCGGGGCCAGGCCGCGGAGGACGAGCTCGACATGTGCGCCTACGCCACGCTCCCCCAGCTGCTGCCCGGCTACCTCCTGATGGCCAGCGTCGTCGGGTTCGGGCGCGACCTCGGGGCCTACGTGACGGCCATGGTGCTGGGGGCGCTCCTGGGCCTCACGCTGCAGTTCACGTGGCTGTCCGTCGGGCACAGGCGCGAGCCCGAGGAGGCCCAGGAGCCCGAGCAGCCCCTCCTGCACAAGGACGAGGCCCGCCACCACGAGCACGACCTCGCGACGCTCCCGCTGACGGGGCTCGGGGCGGGGCTGCTCTACCTCGTGCACTGGGCCGCGGCGGCCTTCATCTACCAGGACCGGGCCTCGCCGTACCTCCTGTCGCTCGCCTGGCCCAGCGTCGTCTTCGTGCTGCTGCTGGGGCTGTGGGGGGTCGGGGCCTGCGACGCCCTCACGGCGCACGGGCACACCACGCGGCGCCTGACCCCGGTCCTCCTGCTCCTGGCCAACGTGGTCCTGACCGGCCTCGCGTGCCGGGACGCCGCGCTGTGACATTCCTAGGCTCAGGACCGGCACGGCACGAACCCCGCGGGCCGCCCGAAGAAGCCGTACAGGAGCATCCACGGGAGCGGCCCCTTGGCGGCGAGGTTGAGCAGGTCCAGGGCCAGGCCCAGCCGGCCGCGCGCCCAGCCGGTCAGGTACACGGCCGAGGGGATGATCCCGAACAGGCAGTACGTCACCAGCAGGTTCCAGCTCATAACCGCCACGATGGTCGGGAGCGCGGCCGAGAACCAGAGCCGGCGCGTGAGGTAGAGCAGGCCCGCGACCGGCGCCAGCAGCGACATCCAGGCCAGCCAGAGCACAGCGAGCCGGCGCGAGTCGGGGGAGCGCCACGAGCCGATGCACAGGAGCGCCCGGGGCCAGGCCCACCACGAGGCGCGCGCGGCCCGCGCCCGCCAGTGCTCCAGCGCCGTGAGGTGCACGGGGGCGCCCCAGACGTTGCACGCCGCGATCATGAAGTACCCCGACAGGACCAGCCACACGGGCGCGCCCGGGAGGAAGAGCGAGACCACCGCGAGGAAGAGCAGCGGGGCCGTGATGGCGTACTCGTCGTACCGGCCCATGATCTCCTCCTCCGCGCCGTGCGGGCCCTCGGCGGGCTGGGGGCGCTTGAGCCGGTCGATGGAGGGCACGCGCCACTCCCGCCCCTCGCTACTGTGGACCTCGTCGGCCCGGCCGGCCCCGAGGCGGCGGTACGGTCTCAGGCACAGGCGCATCGAGTAGGCGAGCAGGCACACCACGACCACCGACTGCAGCGGGCACGGGTAGTCCCGCGTGAGCACGATCCACAGGACCTGCATGACCAGGCCCAGGCCCAGCCACGCCGCGGCGACGAGGGGGGCGAGGCCGTACGAGGCCTCCCGCAGGTAGAGCATGGCGAACGCGGCCGTGATCCACTCGAACGCCATGATGAGCAGGTACGGGTTCAGGGCCAGGAGGGGGGCCCCGAGGTCCGCGGCCCAGCCGGCCCCGTCGCGGAAGTCGGCCAGCGAGTCGGGCCCCAGGGGCTCGTACGGCACGATCGGGACCTGCATCGCCGGGCCCACGCGGCACACCAGGCCCGCCACCAGCGTCACCAGGGCCCCGCACGCGTGCACCGCGACCACGGCCAGGTGGAACCAGACCATGCCTGCCATGGAGCGGCGGTGCCCCGAGAGGTGATTTATATACGCCGGAATGGCCAAGCCCTCTGCGTGGTCTGGTTTGCCTCAGGGCTTGGCGTAAACCGGTCGACCTGGCTTCAGGCCTCTGCGTGCTCGTCGTCGCCGATCGAGAAGACGCTGGTCTGGCCCTCGGCGGCGCGGTGCTTGGCGGGGGGGTTCATGGCCTGCATCTCGACGTCGTGGTACTTGTCGCTCGAGTACTCCTTGTACCGCATGAACTTGAGGTTGGTGTACGTGTTGACGGTCAGGTCCGCGACCATGCGGATCAGGACAAAGTCGATCTGGGTCATGGCCAGGAACATGCCGAACACGCTCATCAGGTTGCAGTAGACCGCCCAGAGCTGCGAGATGCCCAGGCACACGAACCGGGGGTAGGGGATGTACTTGTTCTTGTGGTCCGTGATCGTGTTGAGGATCCACGGCGAGATCGCGTCCGACATGAAGTCGTTGATCGACGTGTTGATGAGCGTGAAGCAGGCCACCATGTTCCACTTGTACCACGTGTCGAGCACGACCCCCATGAACTTGGTCGTGGGCGACGGGCCGAACGACATGAAGCTCGTGTCCAGCAGCCCGATGTCCTTGAACAGGGTCATGACGATGATCAGCCACAGCATCAGGAACGTCACGGCCACCCGCTTGTCGTCAAACACGCAGTCCATGGCGCGCCCGATCCCCCTGCACATGCGGGCGGGCCCCGCAGGCGCGAGGCTATATACCGGTGCGGCGGCTAGGGGTGGTTCACGCGCCACGGGGGCTGGTCCGCGTACCGCTCCTGCCCGCGCGCCGGCATCAGCCCGAACGCGCCGACGTCGTCAAACACCCGGTGCGAGGTGGGGATCTGGGCCAGGACGTCGGGCCAGTCCAGCGTGTAGACGCACAGGTACCGCCCGTTGAGGCTCGTGCGGATATCCTCGAACACGGGCATGAGGGTCGACATCGCCCGGGCCAGCGCGGCCCCGAACAGGCGCAGCTCGTGGTTGCGCGCGCCCGCCACCTGGTTCATCTGCTTGTAGCTCGCGTTGCGGTTGCCGCGCGACTGCTCGAGGTTGGCCGTGAAGAACTGCAGGCACGACGCGAACTCCACCGTGGTCATGGCGTGGCGCGCGAACAGCCGGGCCACCTCCGGGCACGTCGCCAGCCCGCCCCGGCCGTCGCGGTTGCAGCTCAGGTTGGGGTAGAACATGTTGGTCAGCACCTCGGCCGGCCCGGTCACGAACGGCGTCAGGGAGCGCAGGTGCTGGCGCGCCCACTCCTTGCAGAACTCCCGATGCCTGCGCACGCCCTCGTCCATCGAGGCCTCGACCGGGGGGGTGCTGCCCAGGCCCATCTGCGCGTAGAACCGGTCCATGTACTTGCCCATGAACTGCTGCAGGACGGGCTGGCGGTCCGCGGGGTTGAAGTCCGGGTCCCGGCAGTCCCAGCACACGCTCGCCGCGCAGTTGGTGAGCCCCTCCATCCGCTTGGCGAACTGCAGGTCGAGCTGCTCGGCCTCCTCCAGCGCGGCCCGGAGCGTCTGTTTGCCGACCTGCATGTAGTCGGGGCCTGGCAGGATGTAGTGCGTGTCCTCTTCGCAGTACATGGGATCCGGCGGTGGTTGGGGTAATTCACGCGTCCGTTCATTTCCAACAATGTGGAACGGGCCGTTGGCTGGTAGGTTCGGGTAGGGGCGTGCAACAAACAATCTCCTATCCCAATGCTGTGTGTAGGGCACGAGGTACTGTCCTTGCTGGAGTGGGCCTACGTCACAGTCGATGTCCATTATGAAAAATGTCTTGCCCTTGAGCCTGAATCGCAATGGCGGCGGCGTGGGTGGCTCGTCCGGGGCTTGAGGTCTCCCGCTAGCCCCGCCTCCACCACCGCCAGCCCCGCCA
>Ga0214201_1000078_pt1 | contig 42333 bp, 45 predicted proteins | sample TroBogEpilimnion_32_FD_153039 | JGI IMG/M metagenome (GOLD analysis project Ga0214201, IMG submission 153039) | Freshwater microbial communities from Trout Bog Lake, WI - 29MAY2009 epilimnion | ecosystem: Environmental > Aquatic > Freshwater > Lake > Epilimnion/Euphotic zone | place: Trout Bog...
GGCATTGGATACATGTTGTACTAGCGTTGGATGGAGAGTACGTGCCAGGCTGGCATTGGATACATGTTGTACTAGCGTTGGATGGAGAGTACGTGCCAGCCAGACATTGGGAGCACACCGAACAACCGGGTACACTAGTGTACGTCCCTGCTGTACATGTACTGCATTGGGAACTCCCATTTTGTCCGGAATATGACCCTATACCACACACATAGCATAAGGTAGATGCTGACGTGTTCATGAATAACCCTGGAGCACAAAGTGAACAAACAGTAACACCAGAGGCATCGGTATATGATCCAGCAGAACAGATTGAACAGTGTGCTGTATTGGTAGAAGAGTATGATCCAGGATTGCAAATATAGCAATGTGAAGTATCCGGTGTATACCAACCTGCAGGGCATGTAGTACAAGTGCTGGCACGAACTACAGGGGAGTATTGGGGAAAAGTGCAAGCTACTTCTTTGTTGTTGCCTGGACAAGCGTAGCCAGCAACACAACCAGCACAGTAGCTTGAATGGAACAGTACATTGGAATAGTACTGACCTTGAGGACACATACATTGTGAGACGGATAACGATCCAGCAGGCGATACCAAACCGGTAGAACATGCAGTACATCCTCCAACTGTAGGGTCTCCATAATAATTGGCATTACACTTACATGACTGAATGAGGAGCGATCCTTGAAGAGATTCTGAGGTTGAAGGGCAAGCTGAACAATCGGTTTTCGATCCGTAATTACCCCAATAATTTGCATTACATAAACATTGTGATCCATTCAACGATGTAGAAAACGCTGGGCATGCTTGACATGTGGATGGGGTCGATTGATAATTTGGGTTACAAACACATGGTCCACCAGCAACAGTAAGGTACGAATTAGCAACGCAAACACATTGGCCAATAGAAGTGGCACCATTATTGCTAATTGTCAAAGAAGGACATGTTTGACAAGTTGCTTGAGACATGTAAAAATTAGCCGGGCATAAACATGCAGACAAGTCTGTAGACCCAGGGGAGGACACAGCAAGGACAGGGCATGGTTGGCAAAATGTCTGATTCATAAAATAATTGGATATGCACGAGCATTGATTGATTGAGGTAGATCCATTATTACTGAAGGATTTATCAGGGCAAGACAAACATGATCCTTTACCCATGTAAAAATTGGAAGGACATGCACACGCGGACGCAAGTGTAGATCCAGCCAACGAGGTAGCCAACACAGGGCAAGTTTGGCAAACAGTCTGATACAGATAGTAATTGGCTGGGCACATACATTGATCTATAGATGTCGATCCATTTCTGCTTACAGATTTATCAGGGCAAGATTGGCAGAGACCTTTCGACATGTAAAAATTGCCCTGACATAGACAATTGGAAATGTTAGTGGAACCAGGCAAAGATGTTGCATATTGCGGGCATGGAATGCAGGAACTTTGATTCATGAAAAAATTGGCCAGACAAAAACATGGTTGGGGGGAAGAGGCATAAGCAGGTATGGATGTGGCATACAACATACATGGACTACACTGGAAGGAGTATATTGCAGGTATATAGTTTACCAGTATGTTAGTGACATAAAACCCTGCATTGCATTGGCAGTTCAAGAGGCTGGTTGAACCAATAGGCGAAGAGGCATTTCCTGGACATGCATTACACCAGTTGGTATAAAGAGGTTGATAGAAATTATTGGCACAAACACAATTCGTGCCTCCTGTGGGTATAACTGCATTGGCAATGCAAGTGCATTGTGTGCTGCCTGTCACAGACGTGCTCAAATAACCGCAACCTTTACACATACCATCACTCAAATAGAAACCTGCATAGCAAGCACAGGCAGAAGCTCCAGTGGGAAGAAGGCTGTTTGACATGCATAAACATTGACTGATGTCTGATGCCCCTGCTGAAGAAGTAGAATACGTTGGACATAATACACAGCTGCCAAGATTCATATAGTATCCAGCATTGCATGCACAATCTGATCCTCCAGGTGGAAGGAAGTAATTAGTTATACAAACACATTGTGCTATTCCTATGGCTCCAGACGTGGATCGTGAATGTGTTGGACATGGGAGACATGCTGTTCCACTCCAATATTGATTATCTGGACATACACATGTTGATGAGCCTGAAGGAGACGTAGATCCAGCAGGACATGATTGCTGGGCAGTGTTTCCAGGACAAAAATAGTTGTTGGTACATGTTACACACGGGGCAGCACAAAGAGGATACAATCCTGAAACATAGTACCACACGTTGTAATTGTCTAAAGCTGATTGGAGGTGTAACCCAGATACAAATGTTCCTGATGGACAATTATACGGCATAGTTGTAAACCCAGTTCCAAAATTAATGTTTGATCCAGTTTCTGTGACTAGTAATAAATTACCTGCACCGACTTGTATGTTGGATCCAGAAGTTGAGAAATATAGTCTCTTATACCCGATTCCAGTATAACGAGCTGGATAGTCATAGAAAGACATCACTGGTTTAACGCCACTAGCAGAAAGCACTTCTCCATTTTCATACAGAGTTAGCAGATTGGATTGGGAGGTAAATGTTGTTTTCCCCCAATTCATAGTCTGGGTAACTTGGTTATTAGAATCACAACATGAAACATACAAATTCAAAATGGCGTACATGAACACATTGGGCATGTCTGTCCCTGATTCTATTTTTATGTCACAAATCATTGTTCCTGAGCTACAATACATCAATTCGTCTAGTCCTGTGTTAGTGCTTGGAATAGCAGGAGGGCTGCCATCAGGTTGTTGCAGAAAACTATACCCACTACCTAGAGGTGGCCCGTACCCAGCAGAGCATGGGGATGATAAAACAAGGGTTGTGTATATGTTGATCAAAATGTACAATAATAAGGACGTTCTTGAATCAATAAACTGAAAATACATAACACTTGAAAAAAAACAGTTCTGCCTGTTTTATAGATACAAACGCACGAAAAAAGTATTTATTCTTTGCCAGTGGGACACTACTGTGAATGGACACTGCTTGCTTGTTGCAACTTGCCTTCGTGTTCATCATCACAGATGTCCTCATATGCCTCACATGGCATGCTGAGCGCCCTAAAGAGTCTCAAGTGGCGCCAGAGTAAGCCTCTGTGAAACGAGCTCAAGCCTCCGCCGCCCTTCCCTTCTCCATGAGGCCATGGCAAGCACGCTTGGGGCTGGGCGCGTCCTCCGCGGGTTCGTCGCGCTTGACCTTCTTGGCCTCCTCCAGTTTCATAGGCGAGAGGACGAGGGCCTTCATGGCCTTCTCGCCGATGGAGAGCTGTCCCAAGACGTGCGTGAGTGACTGCCCCGACGTGCGCGTGCTCTCGCGCAAGCGGTCTACGAGCGAGTGCGTGGCAATCAGGAGCACCTCGGCGTGCGCGGCGACCGTTGGATTGGGCTCGACGGGGCTTGAAGCGACTGTGGGCTCGTCTGCCGGCGGGCGAGGTTCAGTGGGGCTGGCATGCTCGAAAACGTTCGACGTGCCAGCACCTTCGCGAGGCGGGTAAAAGTAGCTGAACGCGTTCTCCGGGATCGGCTTGCCCTCGTAGCGATGGTCGCGATAGGCGTAGAGACGGTAGGCCTCGCGGACGTAGGCGCTGCTCATGTCCTTGACGGGCCCCGTGCGCCCGATGTGCGTGCCCTCCGCCATTTCGCGTGAGACGGTGAGGACGGTGTCGGACGGGCCCGGCATGCGGATCACGCCGCTGAGCTGGTTCTGGGCGAACGTCAGGTCCTTGATGTCGCATGTCTTGGTCACGAAGCACTGGATGGGCCTCGCGCGGTTGTTGTTCAGGATGAGTTCGTCGACGACGAGATTCTCGATAAAGGTGCCGAAGACGCCCGAGCCACCCGACGAGACCTGGCAGGCCGTGAGCCTGAGCTCGTCGATGTAGTGCGCGTTGAGCCCGTTCTCGGCGCCCCTGATCGTGACGCCCGTGCAGGTGGCCGTGCGGAGGCGCTCCATGTGGAGCTCGACGCCCTCGAGCCTGAGGTTCCAGAACTCCGCGTTGGGCGAGTTGGTGATGCCATGGCAGGCGAGGGTGGTGCGTGCCTCGCCGCGGGTGCTGGCCCTGCAGACGTCGAGGTTGGACATAATGACCGTGCCCTCAAACGTGAGGTTCCCCTCGAGGACGAGGCGTGCGCGCCCACGGCCGGCGGGGCGGATGATGAGCTGCACGTTGTTGGTGACCTCACAGGCCGGGAGCTCGTACTGCTGGCCCGACTGGAGGCGCAGGGTGGACCGCGGGAGGGCGCGAAAGAGGTAGAAGACCAGGCTGGTGGTATCGAGGACGAGAGGGCAGACCATGTGCTTGGCAAAGAGGCAAAAGCCCTCCTCGCCGCACTCGGTGACGAAGCGCGGCTTTAGCACGATGGCGGCGAACATGATGTCGCGTACGTTCCTGGCGTTCATGTGGAGCTCGTGGAGGAAGCGGGCCGGCTGCTGCTTGCAGGCGAACTCCTTGATCCAGGCGTGGAAAGGGATGTCCTCGTCGCGGATCTCGTCGACCTTGGTTTGCCAGAGGGCCTTGCAATCGTCCATGTCCGTGGGCGCGAGGCAAGGCCTGGGCGTGTCGATAAAGACCTCGTCGATCAGGGTCTGGACGTCAAAGTAGTAAGGCCAGTCGTACATGCTCCTCACGCTGTGGAAGGCGTAGGACTGGAGAAGGCTGGCCTTGGTCGGGTCCTTGCAGGTCTTGACATAAAGGCTCATGGCGTCGTCGGGGCTGCGGGCAAAGGCTTGATCAATGAATGCAAGGTTTGCAAGAATGGCCAGCACATTACCCGTTGGTCAAGTCATCGATCTCGTCGGCGATGGCCTGGTTGAAGATCACTGGTTCGGCTGGGGGCTGCATGGCCTGGTTGATGATCACTGGTTCGGCTGGGGTCTGCATGGCGTGGGGGGCAAGAGAGTCTTCTGGTCAAAGGCCTGGCAATTATAGAGGGGTGCGTGACGTGGCACACCCCAAACCTGCAGTCAACGAGTTTTAAAACTCCCGCCAGGTGTCTCTTCAGTCGTAGCACCCCAAAGCTGCAGTCAACGAGTTTTAAATTTCCCGCCAGAGGCCAGCCCGTCCCAACCTGCAGTCAACGCATTTTTAAGTTCCCGCCAGAGGCCAGCCCGTCCTTTAGCACCCCAAACCTGCAGTCAACGCATTTTAAGTTCCCGCCAGAGTCCAGCCCGTCCTTTAGCACCCCAAACCTGCAGTCAACTGAATTTTAAAGCTCCAGCCCGTCGTTCCCGCCAGCGCCTGCAGTCAACTTGAAGGGCAGTCAGTCCCGTGGCGTTCTCTAGGAAAAATTTGATTCCATTTGCGCGTGGCACCCACCCTGCAAGCCTTCACTGACTCAACATGAGCGATTCAGAGGTAGATCCTTCCCCTGTGATGGGCGATTCCGACCTGGAGCTGGACCAAGAATTCGTGGGGGATGTGGAAGCGCTTGGCCAAGCCACGCCAGGCTATCAATCGCCTCAGGACAGGTCGTCGCAAGGCACACCCGTTGTGCGCCCTGTGGCGAGGGCTGATGGCGAGAAGAGGAAGAAGAAGAAGGACAAGCCTCGCCGCGAGAGGAGGCTGGCGGACGAACCCGAGGAAGGCGGGGCTGCTCCTGGCCCCAGCGATCAGGCCGAGCCTGAGAACGACGCGCCTGTGTCCAACCTGTCGTCGCCTGCGGGCTCGCCGTCGAGGGCGTCCCAGCGGCGCGGGCCCCAGCTTGAGGAGGATGGCGACGGGTTCGCCGAGCTCTACGCCTACTGGGACACGATCCCCGACACGCTCCGTAGGCTGGACGTGCCTCACTCGACGGACCCGCTGTCGTCGGCCTCGCTCAAGCCGAATCGAGAGCACCTCTCGCGGATGGCGGCCCACTCGAAGGCGTTCAGCCTGCTCCAGGATGGGGACAAGAGGCGCCTGATGCTGCCGTACAACGGGATCCCGTACGTCTTTGTGGAGCCTGCATCGCATCTGCCTGGCAGGCACACCATCGACGTGCTGCACTTCTTCAACCAGGTGTGCAACTCCGGGCGGAACTGGCGCAACTACTGCGTCCCGACCACGCACGTCGCGCTGGATCTGGACAAGGAGGACCCCGAGAAGATTGTCAAGGGCTTCATCTTCGAGGGGATGGCGCCCGAGCCCGAGGACGACCGGCGCGAGTCGAACAGCGAGTTCGTGAGCATCCGGCGAATCCTGCGCAAGCGCGGCGAGCACCAGAGCCAGAACATGCGGGTGCCCGTGGATCCCGTGGACATCAAGGTGCTGTGGGTCGGCGCGACGGGGCAGTCGGGCGGGGTCGAGCGGCGCATGATGTTCTGCTGCACGGTGGTCACGCCCGTCACCGCGTTCAACCTGTGGGATTATGTGCACAACGTGTTCTGCGCGCAACCCGAGAAGAACGCCAAAAACTACGCCGAGGAGTTCGCGAACTACAAGCTGCGCACGGCCGCGCTGGCCCGCATCATGCAGACGGAGGCGTTCACGAACCTGGGGATGGACCACAGCGAGCACCAGGACATCGAGCGCAAGTTCCGGTACGCGCCAGGCGGGGAAGGCGGCGTGATCACGCTGCTCAACATGTTCATGGTGGTTTTCAAGATCTTCCACCTGTTCCGGACCGCCCATCCCGACGCCAAGGACATCCGCATCATGAACTGCCCCGCGTTCCGGTTCACGAGCGACGACCGGACCAACGGGTGGGAGGGCTACATGCACGAGTACATCAACCAGGCCGCCGCGCACCAGTCCGTGCTCAAGGCGGCGATCGACCAGTACTGGGCGACCAAGAAGGACCGGAACCAGCTGGTGAGGCCTGCTTTGTTTGTGATTTTTTTATGTGGTTAGAAATGAGGGAGTGACGCGCGCGGTCGCAGGCCCCGTTCGAGCAGCAGTTCATGGGGGGCTGGCCGGTGCGTGTGTGCCAGGAGTACCGGATCCGCAAGTTCGGCTTCCCTCCCTTCCCGCTCATGTCCCAGTTCCAGTACCGGGCGGACATCTGCGCGACGCCCGAGGCGTTCCTGGCCAACATCGGGGGCTCGGACGCGCTGCCCGAACTGGTGCAGCTCCTGTTCAACGCGTTCATGAACAAGGCGTCGCCCGTCAATGAGTATCCGTTCATCGAGCACTTCCTGAGCGGCACGCAGCTCTACGACCCTATCGCGTGGACGCGCAAGTACCTCGGGGTGGACGCGGACCTCACGCGGGGCCTGATCATCGACGGGCGCTGGAAGTTCATGAACCACGCGCTGCAGAAGGACATCAGGGAGCGCCGCGCCAACGGGACCGGGGTCGTGGAGGTGGTCCAGATCTGGCACGAGTACGTGGAGGGCCTGCACTCGACGCTGCTCAACATGCTGGCCAACGGGGCCTTCCAGAGCGACACGCTCAAGCACTCGGGCGAGCTGATGGGGCTGGTCAAGTGGGCGGAGGCGTGCACGGGCGACGAGGGCTCGGTGCGGGCGACCCTGGAGCGGCTGAGCGCGCACACGCCGGGCACGCGCAAGCACGACCGGTTCGCGGTGGCGCTCAAGGCGTTCATGCGGATGTGGGAGGAGCTCAACGTGCACCTGCACATGAACAGCGCCAACACGACGTACGCGCTGGAGCTGTTCGTGTCGACGCTGATGCTCAAGTTCGGCGACAACCTGACGTGGGACAAGTTCTGCATCGTCATCATCGTCATGGGCGGCTACGGGCACTTCATGGTCAACACGCCCGCCGGCCCCGGGCCCGACAACCGCAAGCAGAACTCGACCGGGAACGACTTTGTCAAGGCGCGGATGGCACAGATCTGGCGGTGCTTCTACCATCTGGTTGGGGTCGTGGACAAGCGCAAGCACTTCGAGATCCCCGCGGACTGCGCGCGCTGGACCCCCACGGCGCTGGAGATGATGTGCTACGCGACCAAGGTGATGGGCACGTTGGTGACGGCGCCGAGCTCGAGCACGCGGGACCGGCCGATGGTGGCGCCCGAGATGCGCGGGCCGCTGCAGGGGGCGCTCATCACGTCGCTCGGGCGCGGCGAGGCGACGGACCAGACGCTGACGGCCAGCACGTGCCAGACCTCGGCCAACTCCGGCGTGTACACGGCCGCGACCAAGGAGGAGATCTGCAAGATCCCCCTGTGCGCGTGCACGACCAACGAGCTCAACGACACGCCGGAGAAGCGGGAGAAGACCAAGACGCTGATGGTGGTGAGCAAGGTCATGCTGCCCGGCGCGGCGGTGTACCGGCAGCCCAAGCGCGACGCCAAGGGGGAGATCAAGCTGGTCAAGGGGAGCGCGGACAACCAGCGCGCCGAGGCGATCCCTGTGCCCGAGCGGCCGGCCTACTTCCTGACGCTCCCGCACGTGGTCTGCGGGGTGAACGCGCTCAAGAACCGGCTGCAGGGCGTGGGGTTCGACGTGCCCAAGAGCATCTCCGGGGTGATGGAGTGGCTGCACCTGATCATCAAGAACTTCGAGGGGATGATGGACGCCACCGTGCTCGAGTCGTACCACCGCCTGGCGCAGGGCCACATGTCGCGCCACGTGGTGCTGTGCTCGTGGGTCGAGACCATCAAGCGCCTGGCGGAGGGCAAGGACCAGGCGACGATGAGCCGGGACCTGATGCTCAGCCTGCAGTTCAACCCGGTGCCTCTCGCGAGCCTGGCCTTCGGGCTCGACAGCTTCCTGCCCCGGTGCATCCATATGCCGTCGCAGGTGCTGGCGGTCGGGATCATCGACGACCTGCACGTGCCCGTGATCGACCGGCAGCTGCTGGCCCACTTCTTCAGCTCGCCCGACGCCCCCTCGCGCGACGACGGCGAGCACCACACGGTGTACCAGACGATCAAGGCGTTCGTGGCCGCGTGCATCCGCAAGCAGTGCTTCTGCCCCGAGAGCGACGAGGAGCCCTTCGACTCGGCGTCCAACGTGAGCAACTACATCACCAACCCGATGGCCCCCGACGCCGGCGAGGAGGGCTTCATGCTCATCCGGAGCTGGAAGCGGGCCCCCGACGACGGTGAGGCGATCCTCAAGTCGGTCGGCAACCAGTTCCGCAACATGCGCGGGCACGACAGCTTCCAGTGCGGCATGAACAAGGAGGCCTGCATCGCGACCAACGGGTTCCGGGACCTGGCCACCAAGTACGACCCGTGCGCCACGCTCTTCTGCGGGGACAACGTGTACAAGGGCCGGTCCCACCTGCAGAAGCTCGGCCTGCTGGCGCACCTGCCCGGGCTCAAGGACCTCGAGGCCTGCGAGCGCGTGCCCTTCATCCGGACGGTGGGGATCCGGACCGGCGCCGGCCCCGACCGCGCGGCCATCGGGGTCAACATCTGGGCGGTCCTGGTGCAGGCGTCGGTCCTGCGCGAGCCTCAGATGGACGCGTACGTCAACAACAAGGTGGCCGGCACGATCCTCAAGTTCGCGCTGGACATGAGCCCGATGGCGTGCACCCCCGGCAACCGCCTGTGCCGCGCCGGCTTCAACCCGTCGAGCGGCAAGAACGAGGAGCTGGTGCTGGACCCCGACCGCAACATCCACCACTTCCTGCGCGGCGAGAGCGACGACTTTGCCAGCACGGGCCGCCTCACGATCCTCCCCGTCCAGCCGCGGACCGACGCCTGCCCCGAGGACTACCTGCACATGCCGTGGGCGGACGCGGTGGCCGACTTCTACGCCTGCGACATCGACGAGATCCCCGCCGAGGCCGTGACGGTGCGTGGCGTGCTTGCCTTTTGTGTCTTGTGGATTGGGCTCGTGTCACTGACCGCCGCGCGCCCGCAGTGCTCGTACTCGGTCATGCCCAACGTGCACTACACGAGCCACGTCCCCGGGGCCGAGCTCAACGGGCTGCTGCTGGTCCAGAGCGGGCGCGAGCGCGTGCTGTTCACGGCCTACCGCTACGACGGCGCGGCCAAGGCCAACGTCAAGGTGAGCGAGCACGAGTGGGGCTTCGAGGAGTGGGAGGCCAGGCTGCGCGAGGAAAAGCACGTGCTCACGCCCATGCTCTGGCGCCGCGGCACGGCCGTCAAGCTCGTCCAGGGCGACAAGACGGTGGTCGGGGTCCTGGTCACGCCGCCCGGGATCCCGTACCAGTTCGACCACAGGACCTACACGTACCACGCCATGTTCGCCCCCACGCTCGACTACGACGAGGACGCCGGCGACCCGGTCCCGCCCCCGTCGAGCGTGCTGGTCCACCCGATGCACGCCCTCCGCAACCTGCTGGCCCCCGGCGAGCCGCTCCTGCTGGACCACGGCGCGCTGGCGCAGGACGAGTTCCGCAAGCCGGGCAAGTTTCTCAAGGTGCGGCTCAACCTGCCCAACACGCTCAGGCCCGAGCACGGCCGGCTGTACGTGACGTGCCACTACTTCAACAAGACGTTCGGCCGCCCCGACCCCGAGGCCCTGCCAAGTACCACGCTGGCGGTGGACCCGTGGGACCTCACGCTCCTATCCGAGTTCAAGGGGCAGCAGGACGACGTGCTCCTCTTCCTCCAGCCCAAGGCCGCGGCGGTTTGACCCCGGCGTGGCCAGGGCTATTTAACGAGGGCGGCGTCGGGTAAGGCCGTGCATGTCAGAAGAGGTCGAGGATGCCACGTCCGAGGCCCCTCCATGCGAGCCCGACGCCGCGCCGCTCGTGAGCGTGTGGGAGCGCGACAAGCTCGAGGCCACACGCAGCCGGGAGCTCATGTGGGCGCTCGGTTCGTTTGCGGTCGCTTACGTCTTCATCATCTGGGCGTCGCTCAACTCCCCTCTCTATCTGCTGCTGGCCCTCCTTGCCGTCCCCTTCCTGCCGTATCGCTGGTGGGGAATTTTGGTGCTCGTCATCTCGGCTGTCCTCATCTTCTCCCTTTGCAACTGGAGCCACGTGCAGACCGGGATGCGCCTGTACAGGGACGCGCGAGAGGGTCATTGGATCTGAGAGCCAATAAACACATTTACCCCAAAAACTCGGTGTGATTGTCTTCGGGCCGCGCGAGCCTGCGCCGGCGCGGGCCACGGGATGGACTCTCCGCCTGTCTTGCTCGAACCCTGCGACCTGATGCGCGTCACGGACCGGCGCCACTGTGTGATCCGAATGCACAGCACCGGCGCGATACTGGACATAGAGCTGGCCGCCCCGCTGAACGCGACGCGCGCGAGCCTGACGAGCCCGCTGCTGCCTGCGACAGGCACGGTCCGGCTGGGCCCTTTCCAGGACGGCCGGTACACGGCGTGCGAGCTGGCCGTGGTTTTCCCGTCCCCTGCGCGCCATCCGTCCATCCAGTTCACGCGCAGACAAAAAGACGGCTTGAATGCCCCCTGTGCGGGCGGGCAGGGGGGCGGGGGCCAGCGCGATGGACTCCGACACCGTGGCACAGCTCGAGAGGCACGCGATCCGGGTGATGCAGGCGCTGGGCAAGGGGCACACCGAGAGGACGTACCATAAGGCCATGATCACATCCCTGAACCGCAAGGGGGTCCTGCACCGCTCCGAGGTCATCACGCCCATCTACTTCATGGGCGAGGTCGTCGGGTTCGGCCGGTGCGACCTGATCATCGACGACCTGATCGTGGAGTTCAAGGCCAACGTGCGGTGCCCGTCGGCGGCCTCGCCCCAGCTCCAGAAGTACATCCAGAGCCAGCGCGCGTCCGAGCGCAGGCAGTACCGCGGGGTCATCATCAACTTCAACCAGCGGACGGGCGGGATCGACGTGCTCGAGGAGAAGCGACCGGCCCCCAGCTCGCCCCGCGCAAAACGCGCCCCACCGGCCCGGGCCAGCCCGAAACGCGCCCCGTCGACCCGGCTGCTGGAGGCGACCCTCGAGCCCCTGCGCTACCCCAAGCGCCAGTGCTCGGCGGCTAGTAAGGCTTGGCGCTCACGCCCTTGACATGGCAGTGACGGCGGGCCCCCTTGACCACGATCGAGACCTCGTTCAGGCGCTTGGAGCGGGACTGGGCCCCGCCGCCCTTGGAATTCTCCATGTCGACGGTATAGCCCAGCGAGAGATCCTTGCAGATCCCGCTGCGGACGAAGGCGGACCCGATGGAGCCCTCGAGGGTGCTCTCGTCGACCTCAAGGACGCACTCCAGCCGGCCCTGGTTCTCCCATGCCGACACGACGCGCCCGAGAGAGGCGCCGGAATGCTCGAGCTTGACGGGGATGGGCTGGCCGCTGTGGTTGGCGGCGCTGACCTGGGCCACCATCGCGGCGACGTCCGACTGGTTCAGGTAGATCCCCCGGTAGGAGTCTTGCATGCCCTCGGGGTTGGCGGTCCCCCACACCAGGGTGTGTCCCCGCGGCATCTCGAAACGGGCCGTGCGTGTCGGTTTAAATATATTGCGTGTGGCGGGGGCCTGCATTTAAGGCTCGGCGCGCGCGCGGGCCACGCGCCATGCTGGCCAAGACCGTAGCACACAAACACAAGCATCACAAGGGCGGGCACGCGCACCAAGCTGGCCACTGGGGCGAGCCCGACGCGCATGGCCAGGAGCAGGCCCCGTGGGCCGAGCCCGACGCGCCGAGCGAGGACGCCCGCATATACGGCGCGCTGATGCCCTGCACCGTGCACGCCCTGGCGTTCGCGTCCGTCGTGGCGGCGATCATGTGGTGCCCGGGGCTGAGCGCGCACCAGCTGGCGGTGCTCCTGGTGGTCTGCGCGGTCATCGCCATGTGAGCTGCCCCTGGATTGGGCTAGAACGGCGCGAGGTAGTTGAGGGCGTTGTTCAGGAGGAAGTTGCTGTAGTACTTGATGAAGCCAAAGGTCCCGTACGGCGCGTACTGATCGGTCCTGGACCAGACGATGCTGCAGATGATGACGATACGGACGATGATATCCCAGTTCCAGATGAACTGGTGCGCTATGAGCAGGGTCAGGCCGTGGTTGGACTTGTACTTGACCTGGCAGTAGAGGTGCGTGATCAGCCTCAGGGTCTCAGGGCCCAGGAAGCCAAGGATGACGAACATCTGGAACGGCGAGTTGGCTTGGGACGTGAGCTGGTTCGTGTCGAACACGACGAACAAGAGCGCGACGAGGAAGAGGATGTTGGCGACCTGGAGCGAGAGCGCCATGACCTTGAGATCGAGCAAGGGCTCCTTCTCTTTCGGGTCCTTAGGAAGCGCCAAACCCGCGTGGTCCACCTTGAACTTGTCTGCCGGGTCCGCGCGCGTGCCTCGATTGTCCCTCTCCGAGTGAAAGCACTCGAACAGCAGCCTGGCCATGTTGCTGTTGTTGAGCCGGAATATGAAGATGAGCGTGAAGACGTTCCACGCGTAGTCGGTCGTGACCTGCGCGGTGGCGCCAGCGATGCCAAGCCAGATCAGGAAGTCGCATATGACGTACCCGTCTCCCCACACGTTGAGGAGAGGCGAGGCATACAGCCCAGGATTGTAGTTCTGGATGTAATAGTTCCGGTTGCTTTGCTCTGGCAGCAGGCTGAGTTGTTGCGCGGCGTACGGGGTCTGCTCCTCATCCCTCCTTCTCTGTTCTTGCTCCTCCCACCTGACCCTCTCGGCCTCCCGTCTGGCCATCTCGGCCCTCTCGGCGTCGTCTTTCACAATCTTCTTCTTATTGGCCTCGTCGTATATTTCGTAATCGCTGGCCGCCTTCTTGTAGGACTCGTACGGTTTCCAGCTGTCGTGTACGGTATTGTCGTGCCTGCCGTTCCAGTTGTCCGAGATCTCCATGGCGAAATAGACGCACAGGACGCCGGTCGTGCCAAAAATGACGACGAGTGAGGTCCCCGAGAGGACGACCTGCGACGCGAGCATGAGGCTGAAGGTGATGATCAGCAGGGCCACGTTCCACACGAACGCGATGACGGCCCAGAGGACACCTAGCTTCCGGTAGCAGCCCACCACCCCGTCGATCACAGGCCCTGTCACGAACGGGCTGGCCGTGAAGACCGAGAAGCTGGTCATGCCCGCCAGGCCGACCACCGCGAACAGGCCCCAATTATAAGACCCCAGGAAGACATGCGTGTCCACGCCGAGCGGGGTCTCAAAGAACGGGAACGGGATGGCCTTCATGCACGACAGGAAGGCGTTGCGCTGCTTCCTGGACGCCTGCACGTTGGTCCATTGGCTGAGGACCGGGCTGTTCCAGAGGCACGACAGGAACTGGTCGCCCGTGGGCCAGCTCAGGTAGTATGCGCCCGTGAAGCTCGTGCACGTGGCGAGCGCGGCCTTGGTCTGCTGGTTGGTGTTGAGGCAGGTGGTGTAGAGGTCGACAGTGTTGTTGTTGCAGTAGTTGGTGGCGAGCCCCGCCGCCTGCATGCACCCGTAGTAGGGCGCGATGGCCCAGCTGCCCGTCTTGGTGGCAGGTATCGACAGCGGGCTGTCCGGGGCGACGGGCCACCCCTTGTTGTCCCTGGCCACGCTCGTGCTGAGGAAGGTGTTGGTCGCGTAGTACTGACAGTCGCCCCCGCAGTTCCAGACCACGCCGTAGAGCACGGCGGTCAGCACGACGGCCCCTATGGCGATCAACGCGTGGAAGAGCTGCATGTACCAGAAGAGGTACGAGTGGCGTTCAGAGTACTTGCCATGGTGGCCAAGAGGCATGTCCTCGTTCTCGAAATAACTGTACGACTCGACTCTCGGGCCCAGTGTGCGCGTGTACTGCCTCATGACTGCGGAGGGCTTATCGACCAACACCTAAATAGTGTGCTGAGGGGCGGATTTATGACTTCACGTGCCCTTCTTGTCGATCCCCGTCACCACGTGTGTCGGGACGTAGTAGCGTGATGAGGCTGACCTCGCCTGGCCGGCGGGCGGGGCGGGCGGCGCCTGCGGGGGCGCGACGCTGGGCAGGCCCTGGGCGGTGCTGCGCCTGACCGGGTGCATGAAGGTCCACGCGAACCCCGCGGCCGACACGCCAAAGCACAGGACGCAGCTGGCGACGAACTGCGGGGTGAGCATGCCCCTCTGGGCGAGGGCGGTGCAGGAGAGGGCGGACATGCCGGCGTGGAGGGCCATGTTGATGCCCCGCACCACGCGCCACTCGAGCACGGACAGGGCGATGCCGTCGATGCAGATGAAGAGGATGAAGACGAGCATGAGCAGGATGAACGCGACGGAGAGCGGGATCAGGGGCTGGCTGAAGAGCTGGAGGTAGAAGCCGACCTCGGGATAGATGACCACGAGGCTCCCGTCGAAGACCGTGGCCAGGCGCGCGCACAGGAGGGCCCCGAGGGCGTTCCCCCAGCCCGCGCCCGGCCAGCCCGTGCGGCGCTCGTGGTCGTACATGCCGGCCCCCGCGAGGACAAACTGGGTGAGCATGCCTCCCAGGAGGAGGCCCGCCGGGATCACGTAGTACGGGCTGTCCGAGAAGAACAGGGCCCGGTACATGCGCGGCACGTCGGCGTTGGCGTAGCACGGCCCCGGCGAGAGCGTGGCGGGCCCGACGGTGGGCATGGGGAGGGTGTCGACCAGGCAGCCGAGGGTGAGGAGCGTGAGGGCGAGGACGCACCCGAAGTAGGCGCGCCTGGGCTCGCGCCCGTCGGGCCAGATGCCCGAGACCAGCAGGTGGGCGGTGGTCTGGAGCAGGCCCGCGTAGACGTAGAAGCCGCACAGGAGGCTGGGCGTGAGGGACTCCTGCACCGCGAGCTGGCACCAGTGCAGGATCGCCAGAACCCAGGCCTCCATGGCGAAGGTCAGGCCCATGGCTAGGCGGGAGGCGCGCTCCGGGCATATATATAGCCCTCGTGGGGCCGGCCCGCAGTCATGTCGTGCCGGGCGGACAATCGGATCAAGATGGGCGACGAGCCGACCCTGGACGGCGTGGCGGACGAGGACCGGGCCACGGTGCGGGACCTGATCTACGTTGTGAACGCGCTCAAGGGCTTCGTGTCGTGGGCCGTGAAGCCCGAGGACCACTGGTACGAGCTCGTGGCGCTGACCGACGCCAAGAGCAACACGGAGATCGGCTGGCACGACCTGGACCTGATCAAGGCGGTGGACCGGCTGCGCGTCGACTACGTGGCCGTGCGCGGGGTGGCGGGCCAGCCGGGCGCGCTGAGCCTGATCGTGCACGTGCTGCGCAAGTCGGAGCCCGTGGTGCTCGAGGAGCAGGACATCATACGGATCCAGCGCAAGCGCAAGTTCACGCGCTCCTGACGGGGATGGCGAGCCGGATCACCCGCCGATCCTCGGGCTCCTGCGGGATCAGGACGTACCCTTGGTCGGCGGGCCTGGGCGAGGCCAGCCCCTGCCAGAGCCAGCGCGCCCCCATGCCCCAGGCACCGAGGATCAGCAGGCAGAGGAGCAGGGCCCCCCAGTCTGTGCCCTCGTTGATGATGATGGTGCTCTCCAGCTCGACGATCTGCGTGTACTGGACCGACTGTCCACCCGAGGGAGGCCCTGACGGAACGCCCGAGGGCGAGCCTGCTGCTGTGGTCTGCTGCGGGGCTGGCGGCGGGCTGGTGATCGGGTTTGAAGCCTGGCTTGTCGTTGCTGGTTGGCTGGAGGTAATGCCTGGGCTGGTCGTGGCCGGTTGGCTCGAGGTAACCCCCGGGCTGGTCGTGACTAGTTGGCTTGATGTGGGTACAGGACTGGTGCTAGCCTGTTGCCTCGAGGTGCTAGCCTGTTGGCTCGAGGTGGGCCCTGCACTCGTGGTCGTCGGGCGGCTGGTCGTGGTGGTCGGGCGGCTGGTCGTCACGACGGTGGCCGGCAAGGGCCTGCAGTCCCCCACGCTGACGGCCGCCATGTCCGACGTGAAGCCGACCGGGCAGGCCGTGCACCCGTCTGTGCCCGTCGTGGGCTTGAACGTCGCGTTCAGGCACGGCGAGCACCGGCCAAAGTCGCCCACGAACCCCGGCGGGCAGGGCTGGGCCACACAGTCGACGGTGCAGGACTGGTTGCCAGGCACCGACAGGAAGAACGGCCCGCAGTCCGTGGTGGCCGCGCACGAGACCGCCGAGTCGCTGGTGGTCAGGAGAATACCTGTGGCCAGGAGCCGCCTGCGCGTGGCAAAGGTGTTCGAGTTGACGCCGAACGTGTCCGCCAGGCCGCTCTGGATCACCGCGTCGGACATCCCCCGGAGCCTGCCCAGCGCCTCGGGCCGGTACACGTCGGACAGGATGTAGGTCACGCCGAACGACTGCAGCGACCTGACCGTCACGCCCAGCAGCTGGATGTTCTCGATGGGCAGCGGGATGTAGCCTGCGAGGAACACGATGAAGCCCGTGCCCATGGCCTGCTGGAGGAAGCGCTGCTGGAGGATGTTGAGCGGCTTGGCGGCGGTCACGGAGAAGCTCAGGTTGACGGTCATGCTCACCAGGGGCAGGCACACGCGGTCGCCTAGGTAGCACGTGTCGGTCGTGTTGCCGCACGGGCACACCTCCATCTGACGGTCTGTGCATTCCGTGCAGTTCTGGCAGGTCGTGTCCTGGATCGGCTTGCACTCAGCGGTCGCGAACTGCTCCTGGCCGCACGTGCTGCAGTCGTGGCAGACCCCGCTGTGGTCGGCGCTGAACGTGCCGGCCCTGCACGGCGAGAGGAACACGTCCCCGAGGTCGAACTGGTTCACCTGAAAGGTCGGCACCACGGACACGTTGATAAAGTCGGAGCCCTGCATTATAATAGCGATCTGGAGGGTGGACGCCCAGGCCAAGCGCCCCCACGCCAGCCACAGCAGCGCGCGCCGGGCCATTTCGAGGCGTGCGTGGGCCTCGCGCCTTATATGTGGGGGTCAAGCCCCGGACCCGCCGCGCTCGGGCAGGACGCGCACGCGGACCTCGGTGGTCCACTCGTCGTCGAGGTGCAGGCCGGTGAGGTGCCTGTCCAGCTGCGTGAGCTGCTCGGTGCCGTCGAGCTCGGCGCGCACGAGGATCTCGTGCCAGGCCGGGAGGCGCCGGCGCGTGGCGAGGGGCCGCACGCCCTGGATCGTGACCTGGTCCGGGAACACGCCTCCAGCCGCCGCGATGCCGGACACGAAGAGCGAACGGACCCCGCCCGTGTCGTGCTGGAAGGCCGAGAGGGTCGTGTTGAGCGTGACGATGGCGCGCACCTGCTTGTAGTACACGCAGCGGAAGCCGCTCACGCACCGGCAGTCGCGCGCGGTCTGGCCGCCGCTGGGGCAGGTCGTGTGGCGCGGGCACGGCGCGCAACGGGCCCCGCCGTACGTGTCGGGCGGGCAGGCCAGCGCACACGCCAGCCAGATGAGGAGCCAGCACGGTGCGCGCGGCATGCGAATTCCCCGCTTGGCGCACGGCAGCCTTATATGCGTTCATTGTGGCTAGAACTTAAACAGGTTTCCCATGATCTTCTCCTTGTCCACCAGCTGCACCAGCCGCGCTTGGGCCTTATCGCGGAACTCCCTGGCCTTGAGGGCGGTGTCCACGCGGGGCACGGGGGCAGGCTCTGGTTTCCTGCTGGCCTCCACGCGCTCCGGGGCCTTGGCTGCCCTGCGCATCTCGGCGCGCTCCGGGGATTGGCTGCCCGGGAGAGCGACGGCCCGGACCTGGGGGGCCTGCTTCCAGGTGTGCGAGATGTGCAGGTTCTCTATCTGCCTGTTGAGATGCTTGTCCAAGTCATGAAGCTTCACGGCGCCGTGCACAGAGGCGTGCACGTCGATCAGGTTTTTCTGTTGGGATGGAGAGAGCGATAGGAGGTGTCTGCGCCGGGACTGGGTCAGCACATCGTTGATCGTGACCTGGCTGGGCTGCACGCCCGCAGCAGCAGCCATGGCAGCGATGAAGGCCGTGCGCACGCCATTGATGTCGTTCTGAAACTCGTAGGCGGTCGCGTTGAGGGTGACGATGGCCTGAATCTGCTTGTAGTATGTGCACTCGTAGCCCGGGTCGCAGATACAGTTCACGCGAGAGTAGCTTCCCGAGGAAGAGGTCGTATGGAGCGGGCACACATCCTTGCTGGTGGAGGTTCTACAATAGAAGTTCGCGTCGCAAAGCGGGCAGTTGGTCGACCTCCCAACTTGCAGAGAATAGGTGCCTGGCTGGCAGAGCAAACAGTTCCCGAGCTGTGTGGCCCCAGGGGTCGCGCGGTAGGTGCCTGCAGAGCACTGGATGGGCTGGATGGTCTGTATCGGGCAGTAATTGCCTTTCGGGCAGATCGAGCAATCTGACTGCTGCTGGGCGCCGGACGTACTCCTGAAAGATCCCGCTGCGCAAGGGACGGGGGTGGTGGTCTGGTCTGGGCAATACTGACCGGCAGGGCAGGCGAGACAGTCGCCTCGGGAGGTGGCTCCAGGTCTGGCCCGATAGGTCCCAGCAGGGCAATCAGTGGGGATGGTAGACCCAATAGGGCAAAAATTCCCGCTCGGGCACACTGTACAATCGGACTGGTACACGCCTCCTGTGGTGCTCCTGTAGCTTCCAGGCGCGCACTTGATAGGGGTCGTGGTCTGAATCGGGCAAAAGTTGGCAGCTGGACAGACCGCACAATCGCTTCTCTGGGAGGCTCCTGTTGTTGCACGATACGTGCCACCAGGGCAGCTGACAGGCGAAGTGGTGGCCAGCAAACAATAGTCCCCGGCCGGGCAGGCAAGACAATCCGAGAGCGCCCCCGCCCCGGGCACGCTCCGATAGGTTCCCGCAGTACAGTTGGTCGGGTTGACGCTGCCTTCCGGACAGTAATTGCCTGTCGGACAGGCCGTGCACGAGAACCTGTCCACGCCCCCAGACGTGCCACGGTACGTGCCGATCGGGCAGTTGGTTGGAGTGGTCGTGGCGAACGGACAGAACTGGCCAGCAGGGCAGGCAAGACAGTCCGATGACTGGGTGGCCGATTGGGTGGCGCGATACGTTCCGGGCACGCAGCTGGTCGGGACAATGGACATGATCGGACAGTACTGGCCAGAGGGGCAGGCGTAGCAAGAGGACAGGCTGGTCCCTCCCTCGATGTCCCGGAAGGTGCCCGCGGGACACTGGGTGGGGAGGGTGCTGCCTGCGGGGCAGTAGTTTCCAGCGTCGCAAGGGACGCAGTTTTCCTCCTGAGTCCCGCCTGTAGCGTTCAGGTACGTGCCAGCCGGGCATTGGGTCGGGTTTATCGAGCCGCTCAGACAATACTCGCCTGTAGGGCAGATGGAGCAATCCTCCTGAGCTGTGGCCCCAATGGTGTTTCGATAGGTGCCTGCAGCGCACGGGGTCGGGACCGGGCTGGCCGTCGGGCAGTACTCTCCAACCAGGCAGGGCAAGCACTGCGAGAGCGTGGACGCCCCGCTAATGTTCTGGTAGGTTCCAGCCGGACACTGCGTCGGATTGACGGACTGGATAGGGCAGTATGTCCCCAGCGGACAGGCCAAGCAATCATCCTGACTGACGCCAGACGTATCCGGCCGATACGTTCCCGCTCTGCAAGGGGTCGGGTGGGTGGTTGCCAGCCCACAGAACTCACCCGCCGGGCAAATGAGGCAGTCCGTGACTGTGGCCCCACGAGTCGTCGCGCGGTAAGTCCCCGCCGAGCAATTCTGCGGCGAGATCGAGCCCATGATGCAGTAATTGCCCGAGTCACAAGGAGTGCAGTCCGTGGGCTGGGTGGCGCCAGGAGTACCCCTGTATGTACCTGCAGAACATTGGATGGGCGTGGTCGTCGCGATGGGGCAGTAATAGCCTGCAGGACAAGCCGGGCAGTCGGAGAGTTGCGTGGCTCCACTTGTGTCCCGATAGGTACCTGCAGGGCAAGCCGTCGGCCGGACAGTGTCGCTAACACAGTAATAGCCTGTAGGGCAGCTTTCGATGTACACGACCACCTGATCCTCGTACTGCACGTCCTTGTACGCGTTTGGCAAGCCAGTGTCGAACTCGGTTTGGTTCAGGCCTGTAGATGCCCCATCGATAGTGATGTTGAGCTGAACACCGTGTGAAACAAAGCAGTCTGTTGGGCTCCAGCTGCCAGGGATAGACATCATCCCATTCGGGCAGATAGTGCATTCCGTAGTCAGAGCCGTGCACGATGTGGGCTGTTCAACAGTGATATAAGCGATGTCCAACACCCTGCCTTGGGCATAAGCCAGAGCTTGCTGTACAGGGTTGCGAGTGATGAAGACATATCTCCCGTACACCACCTGAGTACAAGGCATATAATGATACCATGTGACGCCGGAATCCTCTACACAAAGAACATTGCCAGGAGCTGTGGGATACGATGGATCTTCTCCAACCCACACTTGTATTCCAGCACCCACCCCGTCGCCTACACCTGCAAACACGTATTTTATAAAATATGGTTGGAGGACATCCAGGCGAAACCAGGGGTCAGGGATCAACAGGTTTTTCGCCGGTGCATAAGCGTTTCTAGTTGCAGCAGGCCAGCTAGGGTCTTCTGCAGTTATGTATCCAGGGCATAGAACGCCAAGGCCTCCACAGTTAGCCCCAATCTGCGGGCCGATCCAAGTATTAGTGCATGTGTAGCCTGTATTGTTCACTGTGAGCTGGGCCAATGACATGGTGCTGAAATAACCCTCCCCGCACACGCAGGTCCCATCCTGGATGATCATGTCTGGCGGACAATCGGACTGAAGCAAGCGCCGCGCAGGCACGAGCTCGTTAGGCCGGGCCCCGTGCAGGCCGAGGAGCAGGAGGGTCGCGAGGCATGGCGTGAGGCGCGCGGGTGTCTTCATGACGCCGGGCGGGCGCTGACCTGGTCCTAAATACTGGCGCGCGAGCAGGTTTTCGTGTGCGCCGGCTGCTTGTATTAAAAGGATACGCCTGACAAGTCGCGCGATGGACGACGTGTTCGCCGACGCGATGAACCAGATCCACAAGGAGGCCCCGCCGGAGCTGGTCAAGGGGTTTCGGGACCAGATGCTCTTCATCAGCGCGCGGTTCAAGCACACGTCCAAGACGGTCGCGAGCTGCCTGGACGGCCTGAGCGAGGCCCCGACGCTGCTGGAGCTGCTCACGGCGGCCTTTGTGGTCAACGGCGGGGTCCTGTTCAAGTACGACCTGGACCCTCTCGAGGGGCCCAGTGAGCTCGACGACGCGGATCTGGACTTCATCAAGGCGATAGAGGCCCTGTCCCCTCTCGGGCCAGAGTCGGGGAGAGCATCGCTGGATCGAGCCAGTCCTGATACCCGTCCAAGTTGGACAACGTGAAGGTCACGTCCCCGTACCCGTCCCGCTCGGGGGTCAGGCCCACGCTGGTGAGAAGGCGCTCCTTCTCGGCCAAGGTGGAGACCTTATAGAAGAGGAACAAGGACGGGAGCACCTGCTTCAGGCGGGCGATGCCTGGCAGACCGCCCCTGCAGAAGGCCTGCAGCTCGGACAGGCAGTTTTGGTCTTCCATGGAGCCGGCGCGGGAGGTCCCAGGCTGGAGCCTCAGGCGCTGGATGGCACGTTTTTCTTGGGCCCTGCCGGGGAGGACGAGTTTTAAAGCCAGCACCCCAAACCTGCAGTCAACTGGATTTTAAAATGGTCTGGACGGACACACCCCAAACCTGCAGTCAACTGGATTTTAAATTTTGGCGGGACGGGCAAACCCCAAACCTGCAGTCAACTGGATTTTAAATTTTGGCGGGACGGGCACACCCCAAAGCTGCAGTCAAAACTCGCGCCAAAAGAGCCCGTCCAGCCAGATCCAGTCCAGCCAGATCCAGTCCAGCCAGATCCAGTCCAGCCAGATCCAGTCCAGCCAGATCCAGTCCAGCCTCCATGCTCTCCAGACCCTCGCATGTTATGATCCTGAGCTCCTTCTGCCCCATGTGCTTCAAAACAAGGATAGGCGAGGGCAATGCCGAGCGGGTGCGCCTGGACAGCCCGCGCATCGACAAGGATCAGTTTCGCCATTCGAAAAAAGGCAATGGCATTCCCGTGCTGGACCTGGACTACCCAGGCGATATATGCCAGCACTGCGAGACGTGTGCCGTCAGATGCCTGGTGTGCGGCCAAGCTGTGTTGGAGGGCGGAAGTCCAGAGTATCGCGTGTTCAGGAAGGTCCTCGAGCAGGGCGATACTCAGGCGAATAAGGCCCCAAAGACCCTGCAGGCGTTCGACCAGATCCGGACGCGCGAGAAGGTGCGGGCCGCTCTCGCGTCCCACCAGGCCGTGCTCGTCGGCTCTTGGGCGATGCCGGTCCATCGCCGGTGCGCGCAGGCCCGTGCATGCGGGTGCATGGTCCCCTTGGCCGCCGAGTCCTGCCCGTGCGAGAAGCCCCGCTTCTGCGCGATGGACGACGAGCCCGACGAGCCAATGCAGGCCCTCGCTCCCCGCCCGACGCGCACCGTCGCGCCCGTCCAGCACGCCCCCCGCGAGAAGGGTCTCGGCGCAGAGGGCACGCTCGGACGCGCGATCGCCGGCTGGGGCGGGGCCAAGGGCGCGGTGCTCACGGTCAGCATCGACGTGGTGCGCGAGCCGATCGAGACCGACTGCATGCTCCCTGCTAAAAAACCCAAGCCCGCTCCCAGGCCCGCGCCCAAGCCTGTCCCTCAGGGCGTGCGCCGCCTGGACGCCTGGGTGCAGCCGCGCGAGGCCCCCGTCGCCGCCGGCCTTCTGAGGCCTGTCGGGACCTTCTCGGTCCGCGAGCACCTGCGCGCGTTTGATATTGAGAGGCACGGGTACGCGTTGACCAAGGATGGGCTGTCCTACCGCTTCCCCGACGGGCGGTTTGTGCGCGTCTCGGCCGGGGTCAACACCCTCGACGACGGCGGGCTGCTCACGCCCTCAGCCAACAACGAGCCTCAGACGGCCGCGGAGTCGGGCTCGGTCTGAGTGAGGCTCTCGGCCTCCTCCCCCGTTTCGGCCTGGCGGGGCTTGCGGAAGACCTGCGGGGGCAGGGCGGTGGACGGCTCCTGCCCATTAAACACGTCTCTCTCCTTGTGCTCATACTCGCCGAGGACCCGTAGGAGCATGCCCACCAGCGCGCACAGAGCGGCGTAGATGTTGAGCACCGTGGGCTCCATGCGCGTAGAGTATTCGATGGATAGGGCCAGGCTCACGCACAGCAGCAGGTCGATCGCTGCCCCGTGCATGACGCACGCGACGTAGAGGACCAGAAGCGGGACCAGCAGGAGCGGGGCCATGCTCAGGTAGATGATCCACTTGGTGACGGCCTGGTCCTGGCCAGGCTGCGTGAAGTTATGGTACCACTCGACCGTCTCGTTGTAGAGAATCCTGTAGGTGGCCTCGGACGACGTGGTCTGCTGGCGCTGGCCCTCGGCGGTCCAGAGCACGCACAGGCTGAGGATGACGGCGAACGGGAGGCCGAACTCGCACATCTCGAGCACACCGCCCAGAGTGAACCTGCGGAAGTCGCGGACGCAGAGCATCAGGAACTGGGACAGGAAGGGCAGGCCCACGCACGTCGCGGCGGCGGTCCAGTTGCTGGCGGTGAAGAAGCGCTTGGCCACATCCTGGAAGGTGTCCACAAACACCAGGCACACGCTGGTGAGGCCGCCCAGAAAGGACGCGATCCGCACCAGGGCGTAGAGCTTGTGCATCTCGGTCCGCGGGGTCACGAGCTCATCGATGCAGAGCACGCCCATGGACAGCCCTATAAAGGTGAGGCTCACCGGCTCCACGCCCAGGAAACTGTACGAGACCACGAAAAAGACGGAACCGAGCCCGTAGACCAGGATCCAGATGTTCTCGATGGTGAGCTTGGGCACGCCCATGACGATCTCGGTCCGGCCCTCCATGTTGTGGTAGGTCGCCTGCCTTACGGGCCGCCAGGGGATCGGGCCCACCGCCGCGAGCAGGCCCAGCTTGCACAGCACGTAGTACACGAGCACGCTCAGGTACACGAGGCTGCACAGGTGGGCCCCGTAGAACTCGGCGCTGTTCTTGGGGACGTCCAGCAGCTGGTCGTGCAGGGCCAGCAGCGCGAGCAGGGCTCCCGTGATGAATACGAGGCGACAGAGGGTCATCAGCTGGGTCATGGCGACGCTGGCAGGGCTCCTGACTTAAAGCCGCGGCAGCACTGGCGTTCTGGTCGCACGACACCCTCAGGGGTCCCGCAGGCTCAGGGCCCGCACCAAAACGAGCGCGCCTTGTAACGCGTCAATGATCAGGCACGGGGCGGTGCTGCCGGCGAGGTGCGCGATGAACGCGCAGGTCCGCGTTTCGGCCGAGGCGGGCCAGTGCACGAGGGAGACGGCGGGCCCTTCCATGACCATGTACATGAGGAGCGCGCCGACCAGGCCGTAGCGCATGCCCCACCAGCTGGCCCCACCCCAAAGCGGCGGGCCCACGTGCATGCGGGTCAGGGTGAGCACGCTGGCATGGGCGCTGAGGGCGTAGTTGATGCTGGGATGGTCCGAGAGGACGCAGCCCGTCATGACGCACAGGGTCTGCAGGAGGAGGCTGGCCAGGTGCTGCATGCCCTGCCGCTTCTGGGGCGAGCGGGCCAGGACCGTGGGCAGGCCGAGCAGGACCAGCCCCCCTAGCGTGAGGCACCATAGGATGATGATGTGGGCCGGGTCGGTCTCGCGGTCCAGCGGCGAGCAGTCCAGGATCTGGCTGCCCACGCGGCAGGTCTCCGGGGGCGCGCGAGTGCCGTTGCGGACCTTCACGCCGCCCGCCAGCGTGCACGCCACGATCACTGCCACGCTCGCGGACATTCTGTGCCCAGCTGCGAGACCGGCTCAAATACGGGGCGGGGCTGGTATTGCGCGCGCCACGGGCAGGGCCGTACTTAAACGAGCGGCGGCCGGGCGGGGCATATGGCCTGCGTGAGCCTGGCGAGCTACTACACGGCCTACGACGAGGTGGAGGCAGAGGAGGCCAGCCGGGCCGCGAGCAGCCGCCTGCGACGCACCGCGCTCCAGAACTACATGGCCCCCGTGACCAAAGGGGCGTCGGATGGATTCAAGCGGATGCAGGCGTGCCGGCGCGCGCTCGACGCCATCGACCGTCAGGGCTGGCAGCGGTCGTTCCACCAGCGCATGTTCCACGACTGGTTCATTCGGGCGTGCGCGCGGATCTTCTGGAAGTCGGAGCCGCCAGGGTCCTTCGCCAAGAACCACCAGCGGATCCTGGAGCTCAACGGGTGGGACCATCTGTCGCAGGAGGTGCTCGTGTCGACGCCGCGCAGGTCACTGCCCCGGCCTTGGCCCCCACGGGAGGGGCGGGACGGGCTCGCGCGCGTACCTGCGCCAGTACTCGCCAAAGTCCCTCGGGGGCAGACGCGAGATGAACGAGGGCGGGCAGGGCGGGGGCATGGGGTGGCCGAGCGTGTCGAGCGGTACGTCCATTCGGGGCGCGGGGGGTGCGTTTGGGCTGGGATCTCGCGGGCAAACGCCTCTTATTTTTTTGGTTGGGGCGCAGGTTCGGCAAGACCATCTCGGTGAGCATGTTCGCCGCGGCCATGCTCTATAGCTGCCCGAACCTCGAGATGTCGATCTACAGTACGTGCAAGCGCATCTCGCAGAAGCTCCTGCGCAACGTCCATAAGTTTTTGGAGATCATCTACATGGAGCTCGGCACGACGCGCATGCGCGAGATCCGCGTGAACATGGAGGAGATCGTGGTGCAAGGCTTGGAGGGCCCCATGGACGTCCGGATGGTCAACTCCTACCCGAGCAAGGTAGTGAGCCCCTCTCCCGCGTGCTCGCGTATGAACTTCCAGTGCTCCTGGCGCAGTGTGTCCTTATGGCACAGGTCCGTGAGCTTAGAGCACTTGCTGAAGTGGCCCACCAGGACGCGCTCGGCCGCCTCCTGCAGGGCGTCGGCCGCCTCCTTCTGGTATCGCATGCCCGGCCTGACCTTGTCGCTGATCTCCTGCACCAGCCTCCGGAAGGCCATGCGGGGGATGCACTCCTCCGGCAGCTTGCGCTTGCCTTGCGACTTTTTGGACACCGGGATGGCTGCGACGGGCTCTTGTGAGGCCATGCGTGCGCTCCCGTCCGCGCCAGGGACGCCAGGTACCGATCGCGCGTTTTTTTTACCCGCCAAGCGAGGGGATCTGCCCCTTCCAGCCCAGGGCTTGCATGGCCTTGACGCCGTTCCGGATCACGGTGAGCTCGCCAATGTCCCGCTGCGGCACGCGCAGCTTGATGGTGTTGCCCGTGCCCACGCCCTCTATGCTCACGCGGATGCCGTCGCTCTTCGGGTCCGCGCGGTTGAGGCGGTCCCACTCGCGAATGAAGGGCTCCTTGATCTTGAGGATCACCGGGTTGTAGTCCTGGGACGAGGGCGACTCCATGCAGCTGACCGTGAGGTACTCGACCCCTCGGTCCAGGCTCTTCTGCCCCGTCTGGTTCATGGCCCTGAGGGGCTGGGCCGGGGTCCAGATCCTGGCCAGCTGCTGGAAGACGCTCGTGTCCGCGATGGGCGGGTTGGCCTCGTCCAGGATCGCGCGCATGTGCGCGTGGGTCTCCTGGTCCAGGCCGACGCTCACCGCGCGCAGATCCAGGCGGTTCAGGTCGTACGGGTGGCAGCCGGCGGTCTTGCACACTGAGGCCTCCTGCACGGGCAGGCAGCCGTTGCCGCCCTCGTTGCACTGCCAGCTCGTGTACATGACGCGGTTGTAGAACTTGAGGGGGCAGGACGGATCCGAGTCGAGGGTGTTGGAGTAGATGGTGGACGAGACCCAGCCTGTCATGGGCTCCGGCAGGGGCCAGCCCTGGTTCCCGGTCTGCGCGCCGTAGGGCCGGTTGACGAGCTGGGTCATGACGGCCACGGTCTTGCCCAGGCGGGTGAGGAAGTCCGGCATGGCGAGGCGCTCGGTGGTGCTCTGGGTCGGGTCCGCGCACACGATCTTGCACGTGACGCGCGGGGAGTCCGGCGTCACGCGGCACAGGGCCATCGGGGCCGTGCCCTCCACGATGAAGCACTGGACCGGCTGGCCCGGCACGCTCAGGCGCCCGACGTTGTGGCAGTGCCCGTTGTAGCTCTGGGGCCCGGGCGCGTCCCCGTCCGAGGCGGCCGCGTTGGTGGCGAGGCCCGTGACGGTGCTGAGGGAGAGGTGCCCCGCCTCCACGAGCGCGACCATCTCGTGCACGAACGCCCCCATGGCCTTCCAGTCCTCCGGCCCCCAGGCGGCGAAGAGGGGCTCGAACCCCGCGCACAGGGCCTGGAGGTCCGGGTTCCGCTTGACGGCCTGCACGAGCGAGGTGAGGCCCAGCACGGCGAACCCCGCGGAGCTCTCGCAGTCGTCGCTCAGGACGCTGGGGTTGTTCTCGGGCCTGCCCTGGAGGAGCTTGACGTACTCGTCCATGGACAGGCCGTCCCCCCCGGCGATCGGGTTCGGGGGCTTGATGTGGCGCCCGAGGAACTGCGGGGCCCCGCACGGGAGGGCCATGTTCTCCGTGGTCTTCTCGGCGATCCCCAGGCCCTGGATCATCGACAGGCAGATGCCCAGGTCGAAGTCGCGCACGTACGGGACGGTGGCCGCGTCAAAGGTCAGGCCCGACCCGCTGAGAAACAGGATGGCGCGCATGAGGAGCGGGCCCTTGAGGATCTGGTCCATCGTGAGCCCGCTGTGGTTCAGGCGCAGGTACAGGCTGTACAAGACGAGCGCGGCCGGGACCGCGCGGTTCCAGTGCTTCTCCTGGTCGCCCATGATGGCGTAGTGCGTGGAGAGGGCCTCAACCTTGGTCCCGTCGCCCATGACGCACCCCCCGAACTCCAGGCTGGTGAGGCCCGAGACGAACATGTCGCCGCCCGGGGGGATCCGGATCTGGTTCGAGGCGATCCCCGCCTGCACCGCCTTGGACACCCGCTGGACTGCCTCGTTGTACTTGCCCACATGCCGGAGCGCCGAGGGCCTGGTCGGGACCGGTGGGCACGGGCCGCTCGCACGGAGCGAGACCTTCATGTAGTTGCCCGGGCTGAAGGGGTCCCTGATCTCGCACTCGACGGCCTGCCCCCTGAGGATCAGGTCCAGAGGCGCGCCCCCGGTCGCGACCGTCACGGTGCGCCGGCTTCCCGACTCGGAGTCGGTCAGGCGCATGCACCCCTGCACCTTGAGCAGCTCCGAGGCCCCCGCGCTGTCGAGCTCGAGGGCCAGGCTGAAGTTCCCGCCGCCCTTGACGCTGATCTTGGGCGGCTCCTCGGGCTGGGAGGCCGTGCAGCGCTCGCGTTTCGTGACCCCAAAGTCCACACGCGTCCCGGCCCCGCGCTCGCCGCACTCCCACGCGTACAGGTACACCTCGGTCTGGGACATGTCCAGGAAGATGGAGTCGTCGATCCCGTCCGTGAAGGCCTCCAGGCTCCCGGTCAGTTGCAGTTGGTGCCGCATGCGGCCGCCGTGGCCCCCGCAAGTTTAAATACGCCCGTCGGGGCCACTTTCCCGCCCCGCAGGATAAAAGCCTGGCCTTGCGCGCGCCGCCTACCATGCCTCCCGCGACGCTCGAGCAGTTCCTGCACCACCCGCTCTTCGCTGTGGTGGAGGAGGAGGACCCGCCCCAGTGGGTGACGCACCCGGACGTGCCCGACCGCGCGCTCTACCGGCACGTCCGCCCCCAGTTCCCCGCGACCGTGTCCCTGGCCCAGGCTCTGCAGCTGGTTTCGAACGCGGGGGCCAACATGCTGCGCTGGATCATTAGGCGCGGGGTGTGCGTGCGCCACGCCGAGTGCACCTTGTTGGACCTCGAGCGGCGCGAGCTCTACAATGTGGACATGGTGGGCGAGCGCGGCGACGAGCTGACCCTGATGCTGGTGTATTCGTCGCCCCGGCGCGGGGGCCAGGCGTGGGAGCTCATGCTGCGGCACGGGCAGGCCATACGCGCGCTCGCGGCCCGCCAGTACCGCCTGGAGGCCGAGGTGGTGGTCATCAACCTTTACGGGCAGGGGCTGGTGCGGGGCGCGTGGCTCGCGCCCTGATCAGGCGGTTCTCCGTCCGAGGGCTCGTCCTCCGAGTCAGGCGCGGCCCGCTTCCCGAGGGAGGCATCGGGCTCGACGGTGGGGCCGAGCAGGTAGACCGTGGCGTTCCTGTCCTTGTCGAGCGTGACCTTGAGCGTGTCCCCGTACGCCTCCACGGGCCCCGTCGCGACGCCGTACAGGGCCGCCAGCCGGAAGCGGACGTACTCCTCGCTGCGCACGAACCCCGCGCGCCCGCCGCCGATGGCCCGCGTGAGGACCGACTCGAGCTCGGCCATGTCGCGCTGCCCGTCGATGCGCTTGCTGTAGATGGTCGTGAGCATTCGTCGCCCCCACACCGGCCGGAACAGGCTTTATACGCGCGTCACGCGGGCGGCGCCTCCAGGTAGCCCTGCTTCATGGCCTGGCGCACGCGCTTGGCCTCTCCCGCGCTGCCGAAGAACTCGGTGCGCCCGTTGTACTCCCACCAGGCCGTGACGGCGTGCGCGTACGACTCGCCCCGCATGAGGGGGATCATGCACGCGACCGGGAGCGGGTACGACGGGCTGTACGGGTTCGTTTCCTGGCGGAGGGCCCGAAAGAGGCGCTCGGTGCAGCGGGAGTCGGGCTCCAGCACTACGCCCGGCTGCATCATGAACAGGATGAGCTGATCGAGCTGCAGGAGGGGGCGCGCGCATCGTTTGAGGCCGCCCTTGCCGTTGACGCGCCTCTTCCAGTTGACGCACGGGATGCACATGCACTGCCGGTGGGTCCCGCTCCTGGCCACGAGCGCCGCGTACACAAAGGGCGTGGGCTGGCATCGCGCGGCCACGAAGGCCTTGAGCTCGTCGTACACTTGGAAGCGGCGCCTGGCCCCCTTGACGTCGATTCCGCACAGGGCGCACCGGTTATCGGGGAGTCTGAGCATAGGCCGGGCAGGCGCGCGGGCGAAAACGGGTAAATACCGGGTGCTCGGGTTTGAACGTGTTTTTTTTTCAAGGGCGCGCGGCTGTAGAGCCATTCCCGGCTGGCGCGGCCCGTGACCCAGGGCTGGCGGATCCGACATGCGCAAGCGCATCTACAGCCCGCTGCAGACCTTCTCGGACACGCTGGACGGCTGCCCGATCCCGACGGTGCACAACATCGTGGCGACGGCCCAGATCCAGACCTCCATGCCCTCGCTGGACCTCGACGCGATCCACAACGTGCTGCCGTGCTCCTTCTACGACCGGGACCGGTTCGCCGCCATCACGATCCGCCTGTTCCGCCCCGAGTGCACGACGCTGCTCTTCTCGAGCGGCAAGCTGGTGGTGACCGGGTGCAAGCACTGGTACGAGTCGGTCTACGCCTCGCTCTTCATGACCCGCCTGCTGGCCGACTGCGTGGTGGGCCACACCTTCGAGCTGGTGGCGTGCGACATCCAGAACATGGTGGCGCACGTCGAGGTGCCGGTGGCCGGCGGGTACCTGGACCTTCAGGGCATGTACGCGCGCATGGCCATCAACTGCACGTACCAGCGCAAGATGTTCCCCGGCCTGATCTACCGGCCCGAGTCGTCGCCCGTGGTGCTCCTGTGCTTCTTCTCCGGCAAGGTGGTCATCACGGGCGGCAAGAACATGCACGACGTCTACTCCGGCTGGCGCCAGCTGTGGCCGGTGCTGCGGGAGTTCATCCGGCCCGCCGCGTCACAGGCTCGAGAGCATGAGGAAAGCCTGCCGCTTGTAGGGGACGCTGTTGCAGACGAGGCGTGGCGAATAACGGAAACACTCGTAGAGGCGGCTCGGGGTCGCGGCCGGCGCCGACAGGTGTTCGACCTCGCGGACCCCGCCGAACTGAAGAGCTTCTGCAATCAGCTTGCTGCAGAAGCTGGCCCCGACCTGCTGTGAGTTGCGCTCCAGGCAGGTCACGGGGCAGAGGGAGCGGGCCATGCTCCAGTCGTCGAATGTGATGCCCTGCGTGGAGAGCGTGCGGCAGAACTGGAGGGTCTTCTCATACTCGTCCGCCGACACGCAGACGCTGAGCAGGCTGTACTGGGGGTTGGCCATGCTCTTGGGCTTGAGGCCCGCCCGCTCGCCCCACACGATGGAGAAGGCCTGGGCCTGCCCCTCAAAGTATAGCTCCACGTGGCAGAACGGGTGTTGGCTGACGATGGGCATGGCGATCAGGCGGTTCAGCCAGTGGTCCCGCTCGCCCGGCCGGAGGAAGCCGAGCGTCAGGACATGGGACGACGAGCCCATGGGCGCTGGCGCGCGGGCCGGCCATCGCGTTTAATATGCCCGGGGCTATCCCCGCCTCACGGCCTTCCCCGCGCTCATGGGCATGCTCGCGTTGAGCTTCTTGATGCGCCGATTGACCTCGTCCTGCACCGCCCGGCTGTCCAGCTCGGGGAGCTCGTCTTCTGGGGGCGCGTACCGGCGCGGGTCCGGGTCCGGATCCCGCGTGTGCCGGACCCCGCGCGGCCGGTTGTGTCGCTGGGTGGACAGGAACTCCTCCACGCGCTGCCGGACCCGGTCGTCTATCGAGCGCTCCAGCTCGGCCTCGCTCAGGACCTTGACGGGCTCTTCCTTGGTCGCGACGGGCTCGGCGGGCTTCGGCGCGGCCTTGGCGCTGGCCTCGGCGCCGAGCGAGTCGTCCACCGGCCGGTACATGACGCCGTTGATGTGCATGTACGAGGGCGGTCCGCTGACGCACCCGAGCCCCTGCGGATGGAAGCCCGGCAGGCTGGCGGGGGCCTGCATCCCCGGGACAGGCCCGACGGGGTACATGCACTGGGTTGTGGGGTACTCTGGGTTCCCCGTGTTGAAGTTGTCGCGAAAATCGATCAGGCCGCCGTTCACCACATGCGGGCCGGCTTGGTATTGGTATTGCGGACGAGACATGCGGCCGGCGGGCGGCGCGAGGGTTTAAATAAGGCCCGCCGGGTCCCGTTTCGTGCCTCATCCGGGGCAACCCTTGATCGGCCCGTGGTCGGCCAGCCCGGCCAGCACGATCAGGAGGATGCACTGCAGGAGCGTGTAGCCCGCGAGCAGCAGGTTGCCCGGCTTGACAAGGCGCCTGCGCCAGGCCGGCGCGTTCGGGTCCGCGAGCCGGTCCGAGCCGTCGGGGAACACGTACTCGTACGCCATCCGCGGGCGAGGCCGGGCGCCCTCGGTTTTTATAGGCCTACTGCTTGGCCTCCTGCGCGAACAGGAGCTTGCTGACCTCGCCCGTCTTGTACATCTGCATCACCTCGCACACCACCTTCAGGTACACCTGCACGTTCTTGCGGTCCACGACCTGCTGGCCCGTCTCCTGGTCGTACTCGGTCGTGAGGTCCTCGAGGCGGTCGGTGAGCTTGAGCAGCGAGCGCAGGATGCAGCCCACGCGCACGGCCGGGCAGAGCGTGTGGGTGCGGATGTGGTGCCGGACCTCCTCCAGGCCGATCCCCTCCGCCTCGGGGCAGTGCTGCACCAGGCTCTCGTGGACGCGCTCGGCCATCAGGTCGGGCCCCATCACCACGGCCGAGTCGCGCATGTAGCGGGCGACGTTGCGCGCGATGGGGTCGTCGTGGTACTCGCACAACCAGCACGGCATGCTCGGACGCGCGCGGCGGGGCCGGGTTTTAATACCAAGCCCCGAACCGCTCAAAATTCACCGGTATATAAGTCGGCCCGCCAGCGCGCGCGAGGAATGACGCAGAGGTCCCGTGTGATCCCAGTCTCGATCCAGCGCGAGGCGGGCCCTCCCCCCCCGCCGGCCCTCACGCGCGAGCAGCGTCTGGCCGTCCAGCGGTCCATCCAGCAGCTGGCCTTCAGCTGGCAGGACATGATCGATCAGGTCAAGAAGCACATGCCGGGCCAGTCGACCCCGCCCGCCCCCAAGCCCCCAGACGCCGCCCCGACTACCCCGCCAGCACCCTTGCCGGGCCAGCCCAGCGACGACCTGCACGACATACGCGAGAAGATCGACGAGCTCGACGATCTGCTCAAGCAGGCCATGCAGGCGCTGGTCCGCATGATGCAGGTCACGCCAGACCCCCCGCCCCCCGCCCCGGCACAGCGCGTGTGCGTCCGGCGCGGCTGAGGTAAAAAGCACGGGGCGATTCCCTGTGTGCTGGCCTTCCAGCCATGCGCCCCAACCCAGACCATGCCCCCCGAGCTGTCCGATGTGATGCCCGTCTTCTTCGACGCCGAGACCATGCCGGCCACCCTGGCGCTCCTGTGCCAGCAGAGCCCCGACGCCCCCGACAAGATCACGTCCACGCTGGTGGCGGCCCTGACCAGCCCACTGCAGATCCAGCTGACCGAGGTGGGCTGGCAGCCGTTCCGCGCCCGGTCGCTCACGATCCCGTACACGGCCATGACCACGCGGCAGCGCGAGGCCCTGATCGGGCTGTTCGACGGGCGGTTCCCGTGGCACGCGTACGAGCACGCGCTGGTGATCAAGCCCTCGGGCGAGCCCGTGCGGCTCGAGACGCTCGACGTCCTCGAGGCCATCTGCTCGTCCGTGCTGGCCAGCACCGCCTACCCGGACCGGCGGGTGCGCGTGGCCCTGTGCAACATCCTGCTCCAGCGCCTGCAGGCCAACGTGCCACTCACCAAGGGCGTGCAGGCCACGCTCAACGAGCGCCTGTTCAGGCCCGCCGAGCCGGTGGAGGACGCGACATGAAGTCACGCCTGTTAGTCCAGTCCGTCCCGCACGACTGGGCCGTCGAAGGAGCATGCCGACCTGGCCCCCACGCGCTGGATGGGCGGGACCGAGGCGTCCTCCAGCCGCAGCACGACGTTCGGGGGGAAGCGGGCCACGTCGTGCGGGGACAGGCGCGGCGCGTCCCTGACCACGTCCGTGATGGCGTACCCGATCGCCTCCATCGTGCGGAGCGTGTCGTAGATCGGGCAGTCGGGCCGGACCACCGTGTCCACCGACATTTCCATGATGATGTAGCGCACCCTGTGCTCGCAGATGAGCCGGCGCGCGCCTGCCAGCACCTGGCTCTCGCCCCCCTCGACGTCGATCTTCAACACGGCCACGTCCTCGTCGAGCGCGTCGTCGAGCCGCACGGTCGGGATGGGCCCCGGCAGGCCCTCGATGATCCGTCCGTTGCCCTGGTTGGTCGGGTGGGTGTGCGCGAGGCTCACGCCGCCGCACGCGTCCTGGCCCACAGCGTTGTGATAGATGCGGATCCGCCTGCCGAACCCGTTGCGCTCGACCGAGGCCATGAGCTTCGCGACGTTGCGGTTCATGGGCTCGAAGGCCGAGACGTTGTACCCGAGGCTTGCGGCCATGAGCGAGAAGTAGCCTATGTTGGCCCCGACGTCCACAAAGGCCCCGGGCAGGCGCGGCTCGAGGCGCAGGACGTGCGCGAGGTAGGCCCAGATGTGCGGGTCCCAGGGCGGGCCCCGCCGGTGGATGGCGCCCGAGATGTGCACGTCCTGCGAGGCGGGGTCGTGCGTGTTGATGTCGAAGCGCGGGACCCCGTCGCGCTCGACCGCGGCCCAGTGGTCCCTGGCGTACTCTGGCTCCACCGGGACGTAGGCCGCGCTCGTCGGCGTGCGGGGCTGGTTCGGGGGCCTGCCCTGGCGGGCGCACGGGCTGTCCGCGCAGAAGTCGAAGTGCCCCCACTCGCGCCGCGCGGGCGGGCCGGTCCAGGCCGTCTGCACGGGCTGGGGCTGGCGGCGGAGTGTGAGCAGGACCACCGTCACCACGAGCCCGGTGTACGGGAAGAAGCACGACGCGCGCAGGCACGATTCCCCGTCCGGCTTGCCCTTGGCCATTCGCTGGGCGGGCGCGTGCTGGGCTTTTATTCGTCAGCGCTGCCCCAGGGCGAGCACCATGCGCCTGTAGGCCCTGAGGTTCGTGTCCTCCACCGTGGCGCTGCACGCGTCGCGCATGGCGGCCCCCACCTCCTCGGGCGTGGGCTGCGGCACGCCGAGCCGCGCGTGCCAGGTCTCGGCCGGCCGGATCCTGCAGGCGTAGCACCTGAGGACGCAGCCCCCGGTCTGGTGGAGGCGAAACACGCGCAGGTGGCCGACGACGCAGGGCACGCCCTCGCTGTTCGAGAGCATGAAGTGGCTGTAGTTGCGGCCGCTCGCGAACACCCGCGCGTTCATCCCGCGTTCCAGCGCCGTGTGGTACTGGAGCGTCACGCACGCATAGCCCCCAACGATGGACGGCGGGAGGGTGCTGTCCAGCGTGAAGCCGTACCCGCACAGGCCATGCGTGCGCAGGACGTGCTCGGGCGAGTTGATGTAGTGCACGCCGCTCGCGAACGGGGTGGTGGGGAAGCGGAAGGTCTGCAGGAGGGGGCCAAAGCCGATCGCGGCCGGCGTGAGGAGCGCACACAGCAGCAGGGCCGGGGCGCGCATTTCGATTATGGGCTGGTGTGCCTGCAGGGCTCGCGCTGTTTCGAGCCTTTTTTTGGTCTATGGTTAGATATTTAAGGAATTGCATGCCTCCAGACCAAACATAAACGCGCAAATGCCGTCCTCTGTGATCCAAGCCATAGTCAGGGTCCATGGTGACCATTTCATGCAGGTGCAGCTGGTCTTCAACAGGCTTGAGGACAAGGCGCTTATGTGCAGTCGCCCTACACCGGGTACTAACTCGGAGTTCATCTGTTACAAGGTCGACTTCAACAGGCGTGAGGTCCCTGACGGAATCAAGGAGCTCAACATGAATCTGCTGGCTCATGACTTTGTGATCGTGGATGGAGAAAGGACCTTCACCAACTGGTTCAGGACTGTGGGGACCGTCTACTTCCGCGTCCCAGCGGTTCAGGCCAAGCCCCCGGCCGAGCCGGCTCCCGTGGTTCAGGCCCTCCCCGTGGTTCAGGCCCTCCCCCCGCGCCCCAACAAGCGCACCTGGGCCCAGTTCCTCGGGTTCTAGGCGTGCACACCACAGGCCGCTCGCGCGAATTTCGAGTTCATTAAACGAGCCGTAGCCCATCGATCGCGCGCACCAGCACGGCCCGGTCGGCCTCCGTGAACCCGTCGCGCGGGGCCTCGCCGTGGGCCTCGCGGTACGCGCGGGTCGCGGCCTTGACCGCGCGCCTGTGCTCGGCCGCGCTCAGGTTCCGGCGCATGTCCGACGCCACGGACGAGACCGTGATGCGGGCGGACGGGGCCTGCGGGGCCTGCGCGCCGGCCAGGGCGAGCAGGTTCGCGCGGAGGATCGACTTGGCCTTGTCTTCCATGCCCAGCTGGCCGAAGAGGCCGATCAGGGTCCGTTGGTTCTCGAGCTGCTGGGCCAGGGTCTGGGCCTCCACGAGCTCGACCCGGGCTAGCCGCTCGCGCCGCAGCAGGCCCTCCTCGAACGCGTCGGGCCGGCAGGGCTTGTCGCACGCGATCGCGGCCACGGGGATGTTGTCGGTTTCGAATGGCATGGGAGGTGGCGCGCGCGGCGGGCTGGGCGTGTTTATACCGGGGGTGCACGCGTTTGAATTTCTTTTTTACGGGCCAGGTCATTTCGGGATGCATGAGCGCCCCGAGATTGTCACAACTAATCCGTGAGCGCCCCGAGATTGTCACAACTAATCCATCACCGCCCAGTCCGCTCGACTGCGTGCAAAGCACTTGTCCGCAAAATGGCTTTTTCGCCCGCACTTCAGGCACAGGTCGAACTTATGACAGACCTGGGCGAAGGCCTGCTCCTTCTCTGCATGGCCCAGCTCCTTCATCGAGAACAGCCAGCCCCTCACTCGGTTCATGCCGCATCTGAACATTTGCGTGAGGGTTTCGTTGCGCTCCCAGCTTTCGAGGTCGTTTTTAGGACCCAACGTGATGGTGTTCACTTGATGGATCGAGTCCGTGTGCAGGAAGCTCGTGCCTTTACCAGTCATGTGCTGGCGAACACGCCTCTCCACATCCTCGCTCTTGCCTATGTAAACCCTTCCATACGCGTCCTCCAGGGCGTACACACCGTGCGTCACCGGCGGGATGCACGCAGCACGATGGTCGACACGCGGCTCAGGACCCACACGTGCATATACACCAGCATGACGGCCAGAGTCGTCAGAATCGTCAGACGAGTTCGATCCCTCGCTTGCACAGGACTCGTACGCCGAATCGCTCTCATAGTATGGCATGCACTGCCGGCAAACACGAGGCGCGCGCTTAATACCCGCGAGCGCGAGTTTGAATCTTTTTTTTCAAGGCCCTTCGAAGGCGCGCGCTTAATACCCGCGAGCGCGAGTTTGAATCTTTTTTTTCAAGGCCCTTCGAAGGCGCACGACATGGTCCTGCCGCCCGAGTCCGGCATCACCGACATGGACCTGCCGCTCGAGACGCAGGACTGGCGCGGGCTGAGGCAGGCATCGGTCGGCCCGGGGCATGGCTCATCGCCCGGCGCCTCCTCCTCGATCTTGAACTGCGGGGAAACGTTCTCCATGTTGGGCTGGTTCCCGCCTGCCCTCACTCCCCGCACGGGATCGCCCCGTTTTTCTCGCTTTGAACGCGCGCACCCTGCTCGGGCTCGGCCGGCTCGGGCCCGTGCTCGAGGCTCTTGATAAACGCGGCCACGTCTGCGTCCAGGGCCTTGAGCGGGGCTCGCAGGACCTCGCGCGCCTCCTGGTCAAAGTACGGTGTCTCGCCCTCGTCGTCGTCCAGCTGGTACTCGAGGTCTATCAGGCATAGCATGGTCTGGAGCATGTCGGACCACTCCACGAGGTCGGTCGGGTAGTTTCCGTCGGCGTAGGCGGGCGCGTCCTCGGCGTAGCAGACCCTGAAGCCGGAGCCGTCGACGGGCCCCGTGTCAAAATACTCTTGCAGGCGCGGGTGGCCCTGGATCAACTCGTACACCCGCGCGTGCAGGGCGAGCAGCCGGTCGTGCTGGGCCCTGGCTGGGGCGTCGGGCGGGAGCTCCTCGAGCCACTCGTGCGGGTACCTGAGCTGCTGGCCGCTCGCGTCCGCCGGGTCGTACTCGCGCTGGGAGCCGTAGCGGTCCTCAAAGAACGAGCGGGTCTTGCGCTTCATGACTGAGCTGGCCGGTTCGGGTGCCTTCGCGCGCAGGCCGGCCAAGGGCGGTACGCGCATCTTTTTCGGATTCAAACGCGGGCAGGGCTAGGTCACGTTTTACTGCGCACGGGGCCCGAGACACGATGGGGATCGACCGGTATCAAGCATCCTCAAAGGTCGTACTCAAGGGTCTTCTCCCTCACGCGATGGGGATCGACGGGATCATACATCTCCTTCGGCAGATAGTCGAGATGGACGCGGGTCCACTCCTTCCAGTGCAGGCACAGGGCCTCCACGTGAAACATCGGGAGCGGCTCGTTGTCGCTGATGAGCTGCATGCACGCGTCCAAGGCCGAGAAGAACTTGCAGGCCTGGGCGTACCTCTCCTCAAACCTGGCCTCCCAGTCAGCCGGCACAGGCGCGACGATCTGCTCGCCCCCGCCCGTCTCCTTCGGCCCGAAGATCACATAGATGGCGGTCGTGATGATCATGCTGGATCCCTCGCAGTGCTTCTGGGCGTCGGCGGGCAGGCGAGTCCGGAGCCACGAGAGGCAGGTCCCGAGATGGCCTTGCATGGCCTCGTCGGGGTACCCAAAGTGCTTCATGCCGTCGTTGTGCGTGATGATGTACAGGTACTTGCTGAGCTCGAGGAAGCTGGCCCCCGCGGTGACCTCCGGATCGTACTTGAGGAGCCTGACGAGCTGGGGCAGTCGGGTCACGTCCTGGTCGTCGTGGCGCGGGGCCTTCATGCCCTTCTCCATCCACTGGTCCCACCCGCGGTTGAGGGCCTCGATGTGGTACCTATCGATGGACCCTTTCGTCGCCCTGGCCGACAGGCACGACAAGGCCGGCGAGAGGAACTGGACGGCCTGACCCCGCTGATCCTTGTAGGACGGGTTCGTAGCCTGAGGGCCGTACAAGGTCTTCATGGCCTTCGTAATCACATACGACTGGCACATGGACGTCTGCAGGCTCGCGGGCCGCTCCCACCCAAAGGTGCAAACGGGGCCCATGAGGTACGTGAGCACGGCCTCGCACTTCTTCCACATCTCAGGGGCATGGAACGGGCCCGTCACAGGCCCGAACACGCCCGAGAGCTTGTGGGTGTAGGCCAGTATGCCCTCGTAGGCCTGGTGGGGGAATGCACTCGTCTCGTACCACTGCAGTCGCTCTCGCTTGGCCGTCAGCGCCATGCTCTCGGGGCTCGTTCGAATGTGCCCGGGCGGCGCCTGCGCTGGCTTAAATATCCCCGGCGCGGGCCCGGGATACAAAAACCCTTGCGCGCGCCACGCCCCGATACATGAGCCTCGCCGCGCTGAACGAGGCGCTCGAGGCCGAGGGCCACGCCCTGCCCGAGGCGGTCTGGGCCGAGTGGCTGTGGGGGACGGACCCGGAGCAGCCCTACCACGTGGACGTCCTGCTGAACCGGAACCAGCTGCTCGGCCTCCTCGTGTGCCGCTACAAGCACTTCCACACGGTGCCGGCCGAGTACACGCACCCGCCCGCGCACCGCATGACCATCATGGACAAGCCCATCCACGCCATGACCTGGCGCGAGCTCAAGGACACGGTCGCCAACGTGTTGCTCGAGTGGCCGGCGTTTCTCGACAGGATCAAGCAGAACATCCGGGCGAGGGAGAACATGCGGCAGGTAGGCTAGCTCCTCTTGCCGTAGGGATGGTACTGATACTGCCTACCCACCCGTGCAAGACAGGTGCATTTCTCGGCCAGGCACCGATAGCACTTGCCGCTCACCAGTCGCTTGGCCATGTTGATGCACGTGTCTCCCTGCTCCTCTCGTAGTTTGGCGTGCGCGTCCAGCGACGCCTTTTTCAAAGTCCTGGCAGTGCCTACTCCAGCTAGCCACACTAGATACTGCGGGTCGCACTCCAGTACTGCGCTGAGGGGCTTGTCCTTGTGCTTTCCAAACGTCAGCACATACTCTGCAGGCTCGTCCATGCAGGTTTCCGCACGCAACAGCCGGGCTTTATACCCTGTAAAGTTCACGCCCGTTTTCTGCGCAGGTCCTGCACCTCATCAACCTGTGCGCGGCCCGGTTCGGGGCGCTGGCCGGCTCGGCGGGGGGCGAGGACCTGTTCGACGACCCGTCCGAGACGCAGCCGTGCCGGGTCCGCGAGCGCGCCGGCCAGCTGGTGCTCACGCCCGCCGCCCTGCGCCGGATGGTGGGCTCGCTCCTGATCATGTACCGGCACATCCACCTCCTCGCCGTGTGCGTGCGGGTCCGGCCGCAGGGCTACCTCGCGCCCGTGTCCAAGTACCACTACGAGGCGAGCATGGACCTGTTCAACCTGCTGTGCATGCACATCTCGCTCCCGGTCGCGGCCCGGCTCAACTACCGGCACGACTTCCCGGGCATGTACAACCACGTGTCGCAGGTGGTCTACTTCCACAACAGCCAGTACACCCGCATCGCGCGCCACCCCCTGGCCGACATCGCCAACGCCCCGGCGGTGCACGTGCTGCCGGCCATCCACGAGCTGTACCCGGAGATCCCCATCCGCTACGAGGAGGACCGGTTCGACCCGACCAAGCCGGGGGGGTGGTACTGGCTGCTGCTCGCGGGGCGCGTCTACCTCGTGACGCCCGAGCCGGCCGTGTACCACTCGGACAACATCGCGGACCTGCTCAAGCACTACATCGACGCGGTCAAGGCTTAGGCGGGTTTACTGCCAGTGATCACTCTCAGTTCTCCGGCGCCATGATTGCCGGCTCCTGCTCCACGGGCTCGTCCATCGGAAACGGAAAGCCATCGAATTCGGCCCACATCATGGGCGGCTCGTCCACAGCCACAGAGGGGTCGGGAGCATGCGAGAGCTCGACGATGGGTTCGAAAACGGCCAGAACGGGCTCGACTTCGGGCTCGACTTCGGGCTGGACTTCCGGCTTGACACCAGAAAGAGAGGGCTTGTCAGTGGACTCGACTGGGCGTGCAGTGGTAGGCTTATAGGCCATCTTATCCCAGCCCTTTTGTACATAGTAGTTCATGTTGTTCCTGGCATGGTAAATGACCACCTCCTCCTCGTTCAGGCTCTCCACCGTATTTCTGGAGGCTTTGAGGAAGATCCTGCGGACCTTTTCGTGGCCTGCCTGGTCCAGAATCTGCTTGGCCTTTTGGTAGTTCTCAAACGTGCCCTTTAGCGTGCGGCGCTCAGAGGCCGGGATATAGCGCGAAACTTTGGGCTTAGACATGCTCTTCACGTCAAACGATGGGGCCAGTCCCGCGCGCTCGGGTCCTTAAATACCACAAACGCGCGCGATTTAGTGCGAGTTTATTGCCGGTTCGTGGCTGTCGAGCCCGTGCTGGCGCGTTACCGGCCTACTCCATCGGGTCGGAAAGGTCCCACCCGAAAGTGGACCGGTGGAGCTCCTCGAGGCTCTCGTGCGGGCCGTAAAAGTACCCGTTGGCCTCACACGCCTCCACAAACTCCTGCTGGAGGTTGCGGGCGGGGAGATCACGGTCGAACGGGCCCGGCCACTCATAGAGCGGGAGGGCCTGCTCTTCGGCTTGCGGCACGGGAACAGAGGGCACAAGGGCCTGCGGGGCTCCAGCGGGGCTGGCCTGCATGTAGGCAGAGGTGGCCGCGACGGACTGGAGGTACTGGTGGTAAAAGGCCTGCATCATGGCCACATCCTTCTCATACCGGTTGATCTGCCCAGGGCCAGCACCGCCAGCACCGCCAGCACCGCCAGCACCGCCAGCACCGCCAGCACCG
>Ga0214201_1000079_pt1 | contig 41612 bp, 40 predicted proteins | sample TroBogEpilimnion_32_FD_153039 | JGI IMG/M metagenome (GOLD analysis project Ga0214201, IMG submission 153039) | Freshwater microbial communities from Trout Bog Lake, WI - 29MAY2009 epilimnion | ecosystem: Environmental > Aquatic > Freshwater > Lake > Epilimnion/Euphotic zone | place: Trout Bog...
AGAAGACCTCGTGCGCACATTTACACCGAAGGCTGGTGACCAAGCTACTACTCGTAAGTGGCATGTCATCGATGCAGAAGGCGTAGTACTCGGTCGCCTTGCTTCACATGCAGCAGTGCTGCTCCGTGGAAAGCACAAGACAACATTTGCTCCACACATCGACATGGGTGACTTTGTTATTGTCATCAACGCCGAGAAGATTGTTCTTACTGGCCAGAAGGCAGCACAGAAGATGGCTCACCATCACTCTGGTTTCCCAGGCGGAATGACTTCTATCGTCTACTCAGATTTGATCAACGAGGATCCAACTCGCGTTGTTGAGAAGGCGATCCTTGGAATGATCCCTAAGAACAAGCTTGGCCGCCAGGTCGGAACAAAGCTCAAGGTCTACGCAGGCCCAACACATCCACATGCTGCGCAGAACCCAACACCATTCGTTTTCAGCCAAATTTCCCAAATCGTAAGCAAGTAACAGGAGCCTATAAACATGTCAGATCTCGAAACAACTGTCGACGCACAGGACGAACTCCTTACTTCTTACACAAGCAGCACACCAGCTGCAGCGACTAACCGTCCATCAATCAAGGCACCAGGTGGCGGAACCGGTCGTCGTAAAGAGGCTGTCGCTCGCGTACGTCTCGTTCCAGGAACCGGCAAGTGGACTGTTAACGGCAAGGAACTTGCTGTCTACTTCCCAAATAAGGTTCACCAGCAATTAGTTTCAGAGCCATTCCGCACAGTTGGTGCAGAGAATGCTTTCGACGTTATCGCACGTATCAACGGTGGCGGAACATCAGGTCAAGCTGGTGCACTTCGTCTCGGTGTTGCACGCGCACTCAATGAGATTGATCGCGATGCAAATCGCCCAGCACTTAAGAAGGCTGGATTCCTTACACGTGATCCACGTGTGATCGAGCGCAAGAAGTACGGCCTTAAGAAGGCTCGTAAGCGTTCACAATACTCAAAGCGTTAATCTCACTCTTACCGTTCTTGCACACTCTGCTTGGATTGGGGAGATAGATGGCACTCTTTGGCACCGATGGTGTTCGAGGTTTGGCCAATCGCGACCTCACAGCTGAACTCGCCTTAAATCTAGCGATCTCTGCTGCCCATATCCTTGCTGAAGTTGGTGCTGTTGGTGAAGCTGGTAGTAATGGCCGCCCTAAAGCGATCATCGGTCAAGATTCAAGGGCATCAGGTGAATTTCTCGAAGCTGCAGTTATCGCTGGATTAGCAAGTGCCGGTGTTGATGTCTATCGCGTAGGAGTTCTCCCTACTCCAGCAATCGCACACCTCGTCGCAGAGACCGGCGCAGATCTCGGTGTCATGATCAGCGCATCCCATAACCCAATGCCAGATAACGGAATTAAGTTCTTCGCTAAAGGCGGCGGAAAGCTCGATGATGCACTCGAAGCAAAGATTGAAGCGCGACTAGAAGAGAAGTGGGATCGTCCACTTGGCGCAGATGTTGGTCGCGTCGTTCTCGATGAGAGTGCAGCCGAGCGATATATCTATCACTTACTCTCTTCACTCTCAACCAGCCTGACTGGAATCAAAGTCGTCGTTGATTGTGCGAATGGTGCCTCTTCTCGCGTTGCACCGAAGACGTATGAGCGCGCAGGCGCAGAAGTTATTGCAATCTCTGCCACACCTAATGGCATTAACATCAATGATGGTTGCGGATCCACCCATCTAGAGAATTTAAAGGCGAAGGTTGTCGAAGTCGGTGCAGATCTTGGTATCGCTCATGATGGCGATGCTGATCGTTGCCTGGCAGTGGATGCGAACGGCAATGAAGTCGATGGTGATTTCATCATGGCGATTCTTGCTACTGATTTGAAGTCCCGCGGTGAACTCGTAAATAACACTGTCGTTGGTACCGTCATGAGCAATCTTGGATTTATGAAGGCAATGGCCGCGAACGGCATCACCGTTGAGACGACGGCGGTCGGGGATCGTTATGTCTTGGAGAAGATGCTTGCAGATGGTCATACCCTTGGTGGCGAACAATCTGGTCACATCATTATGCGTCAGCATGCAAATACCGGTGATGGCTTATTGACTGCCCTTCACTTGATGCAGGCGATGAAGAACTCAGGAAAGTCACTCGCTGATCTTGCCTCCGTGATGGTCCGATTCCCACAAGTCTTAATCAATGTGAAAGATGTGAAGAAGGAAGAACTTTCAGAGTCAGAGCCGATCCAGAGCGCAATCAAGGCTAAAGGTGAGGATTTCGGCGATAAGGGAAGAATCTTGGTTCGGGCATCCGGAACTGAGGCGCTCGTTCGCGTCATGGTTGAAGCTGAGAGCGTGAAAGATGCCGAAGAAATCGCAAATGAAATCGCCGCACTAGTAAGATCCGAACTCTCATAACGTATTAAGGAGTCTGGCTAGATGTGTGGCATCGTTGGATACACCGGCAAGGCGAGCGCACTCTCCCCAGTCCTTGAAGGCCTCCGCCGACTCGAATACCGCGGTTATGACTCCGCTGGAATCGCTCTGGCTGTAACCCAAGGTGAACCACTCTGGATCGAGAAGCGCGCAGGAAAACTCGGCAATCTTGAATCCACACTCACCACCGTCCCAGATGCTCATAGCGGCATCGGACATACTCGCTGGGCTACCCATGGTGGACCAACCGATCGCAATGCTCACCCACATCTTGATAACGAGGGCAAGCTCGCGCTCATCCATAACGGCATCATTGAAAATTATGTAGAACTGCGCGAAGAACTTGAGAATCGCGGCCACATCTTTAAATCAGAGACTGATACTGAATCGGTCGTCCACCTACTCAGCGATGCTCGTAAGAAACATGGTGGCGATCTCGCTGCTGCGATGCGAGAAGTCTGCGCAGAACTGCGTGGATCATTTACTCTGCTTGCTATTCACTCGGATGAACCTGGCCGCATTGTCGGCGCACGTCGTAACTCACCACTCGTCGTTGGAGTAGGCGATGGGGAGAACTTCTTAGCATCTGATGTCTCAGCATTTATCGCACATACCAAGCATGCGTTAGAACTGGGCCAAGATGAGGTTGTCGATATCACCGCTTCTTCTATTGTTATTACTAATCTTGAAGGTGACGTCCTTCCGCAGAAGGCCTACGAGATTTCGTGGGATGCATCTGCCGCAGAACGTGGTGGCTTCGAACACTTTATGCTCAAAGAGATTTATGAGCAGCCAAAGGCTGTTGCGGATACCTTGATTGGTCGCACCGCTGGACTCGATCCGGAGATCACTGCCGGAATTAATCTTGAGGGAATATCCAAAGTCGTCATCATCGCCTGCGGAACCGCTTATCACGCAGGGCTTGTAGGTAAGTATGCGATCGAGAAGTGGGCGAATATCTCAGTTGATGTCGAGTTAGCCTCTGAGTACCGCTATCGCGAACCAAGTGTTGATGGAAATACTCTTGTTATTCCGATCTCGCAATCGGGTGAGACGATGGATACCTTGATGGCGATGCGTTATGCCCGCAGCAAGGGCGCTCGCGTATTCGCCGTATGTAATACCAATGGTTCGACGATTCCGCGCGAATCTGATGCGGTGCTCTACACCTATGCAGGCCCAGAGATTGCTGTCGCATCTACCAAGGCATTTCTCACCCAGCTCATTGCGATGTATCTAATCGCACTACACCTTGGCACTGTTCGCGGGTCGCTCACCCAAGCCGAGCACGAAGAGATCGTTGCTCATCTTGCGCAACTGCCAGGAAAGATCGAACAAGTATTAGAGACAGTCGAACCGCTTCGCGCCCTTACTCGCCAATTTAAAGATGCCTCATCAATGCTCTTCCTAGGACGCCATGTTGGCTTCCCAACTGCGTTAGAAGGTGCACTCAAACTCAAAGAGCTCGCCTATATGCATGCCGAAGGTTTTGCAGGTGGCGAACTCAAGCACGGCCCAATCGCACTTATCGATCAAGGAACTCCAGTAGTTGCAGTCATGCCGGCGTTCGGATCGCTCCTGGCCGAAAAGATGGCGAGTAATGTGCAGGAAGTGAAGGCACGCGGTGCGGTCATTATTGCGATCGGTGATGGCGACTTAACGAGCGCTGACCATATGATTCGCATTCCTGCGACGCATCCGTTCTTAGAGCCAGTGCTTGCGGTCGTACCACTTCAAGTCATTGCCTATGAGATGGCTATTGCCCGTGGTAATGACGTTGATCAGCCTCGTAACTTGGCTAAATCTGTCACGGTGGAATAAGTGTTTAATGACTTACCACTTGCTCGAAAAGTGGCGATGTTCAGAGCAGTCCGGTGGTCGATCTTCCTCTTCATAGGTTTTCTACTGGTTACAGAGCAGGTACTCAATCAAAGCTACCTCTACCATTTCGATCATTGGATTAAAGCGCTCAAACACCATACCTTCAAAGGGATGTCGAGCCATATTCTCTTAGCAATGGATGACCTAGGGCTCAGAAGTTTCACTGCCAGCATATTGCTGATTACTGCCGCATGGTTTGGATGGAGATTTAAATCCTGGCGCCCGATCTATCTATCGGCCTCAGCTTTACTTTTATTAAATGGTGTCGTTGGTTTATCTAAGTTGATCTTTGGTCGAAGCAAACCTCGTCTATCTCTCGATCTCTTGCATGCTGGCGGCCTCTCATATCCAAGTGGTCACTCCGCGAATGCACTCCTCACATGGGGCATGACTGCCTATATTCTCTATCGCTATGCCTTTCATAGCCGTTCACATCTGATCTTTCTCCAGGTGATTGTCGGAGTTTTGACGACTACGGTTTATGCAGCATCGTTGATCCGCAATACTCATTGGTTCTCAGATCTCCTCGGAGGAGTCCTGATTGGTGGATCTTTACTTGTATTCTTAATTGCAATCGATCGAGCCTGGCCTTCAGAGAGGCAACCCACATGATCTTTGGAATCGGCATTGATGTCGTAGATATCGCTCGCTTCGAGGAGTCGCTCATCCGAACCCCCGCACTTAAGGCGCGACTCTTTAAAGGAGTCGAGCTAGAGCGCCCACTGCATGGCCTGGCAGCGCGCTTTGCTGCAAAGGAGGCGATCGCAAAAGCGATGGATGCGAAGGGGCTCTTTCATTGGCATGATGTTGAAGTGATCAACCTTGAGAGTGGAAAACCAACCTTTCTTCTCTCGGGTGAGACTGAGAAATATTTACAGGGCAAGAAGGTGCACCTCTCACTCTCCCACGACGCAGGTATTGCATCAGCGATGGTGGTGATCGAAGAGTGAGTGATCCACGCGCCTATGTTGAAGTCGATCTCACCGCTATCGCATCTAACATTGCACACTTTAAGAGCGATACCGATGCCGAGATCTTAGCGGTCGTTAAAGCAGATGCCTATGGTCATGGTTTGGTCGAGGTATCACGTACCGCACTTGCATCTGGGGCAACCTGGCTCGGCACCGCGCTCTTAGAAGAGGCGCTCTTACTCCGCGATGCTGGAATCACTGCACCAGTTCTTGCGTGGCTGACACCACCTGGCGAAGATTTTGACATGGCACTGCAACGCAACATTGATCTTTCGATTTCATCACTCGCACTTCTTGATGAAGTTCTAGCTGCAGGTGCTCGCACTGGCATAAAGCCCCGGATCCACATCGAGGTCGATACCGGAATGACTCGCGGGGGATTCTTAGAGGAGTGGGATCCATTCTTGCTTCGTCTGCGCGAGGTAAAAAATGATCTCCATGTTGTTGGATACTGGACCCATTTTGCGCGCGCTGACGAACCCGATTCAGATTTCACTGAACAGCAATTGATTCTCTTCAACGTCTTGCTCAATGCCCTTCAGAGCGAAGGAGTCTTCCCAGAGATTGTGCATGCTGCGAATTCAGCTGGTGCAATTGCTCATCCACGATCACATAAGCAGATGATCCGTCTTGGTATCGCTATGTATGGACTGAGCCCGGATATTTCTACGATGGGTTCATCTGAAAAACTTGGCCTCAGGCCTGCGATGAGTATCAAAGCAAAGCTCGTTAACGTCAAACGAGTTCCGGCGCTCTCTCGGGTCGGATATGGCGGTACCGGCGTCACTGATACCGATACCCAATTAGGAATCGTCTGCATGGGTTATAGCGATGGCCTTCCGCGTCGAGCTGACTCCACGGCAGGCGTCTCCTATAACGGCGATTTAGCAAGGCTAATAGGTCGAGTTTCGATGGATCAATGTGTGGTGGATTTGGGTGCGGATAGCACCGCTCGTGCGGGCGACTATGTGACTGTGATTGGCGAAGACGGTTTTAGCGCCGATGATTGGGCGAGCGCCGCCGGCACTATTAATTATGAAATCACCACAAGAATTGCCACCCGACTGCCTAGAATCTACCATCGGTAATTATTCAGGTCGCTAACGATCTTAAGATTTCTTCAATGAGGAGGACGCGTCGTGGCGAACGAGCATGCACTTCTCGCCGTTGACGGCGTTAACGTCAACTTTGGCGGCCTTAAAGCGTTAAGTGATGTGCACTGTCGTGTAAATCCTGGAGAAGTCGTAGGGCTGATTGGCCCCAATGGTGCGGGCAAGACCACACTCTTTAACGTCCTCTCTGGAATTGTGAAACCTGACTCTGGCGTACTAACCCTTAATGGCGTGGAACGCGATTGGCTTGCTCCCGACGAATTAGTCTCACATCGAATCTCTCGCACTCTGCAAGGAGTGGGGCTTTTCGGTGATCTCACCGTTTTAGAGAATGTGATGATCGGCGCAGAAGTAGATGCAAAGGCCGGCTTACTTCGTTCGATTCTTGGTGCATCAAAGAAGAGCGAGGATGAACTTCGTCAGCGTGCTCACATTGCTCTCGAGAATTCCTACTGCGCAGATATTGCGAACCGCCGCGCCGACTCTCTGCCGTATCCCATCACCAAGCGGGTGGCAATTGCCCGAGCCTTGGTGAGCAATCCACAACTGCTCTTACTCGACGAACCTGCAGGTGGACTTGGCTCACAAGATATTGATTGGATGAAGAGTCTGATTCGCAATATCCGCGGCCGCACTTCAGTCTTGATCGTTGAACACCACATGGATGTCGTGATGAATGTCTGTGATCGCATCTATGTCCTGAACTTTGGCCAGCTCATCGCTGAAGGCACACCTGTAGAAGTTCGAGAGAACCCAGCAGTGATCGCCGCCTACCTTGGTAATCAAGGAGCAAGCGCATGACACTCATTATTGAAAAACTCCACGTCCAACACGGTGCAATCACGGCGATTGATGATCTGAGCTTCACAATCAATCAGGGCGAACTCGTCACCATCATTGGAAGTAATGGCGCCGGCAAGACCACCTTGCTACGTGCACTATCGGGACTCTTGCCAGTCACTGCTGGTCGCGCCGAATGGAAGGGCAAATCCATCCTCGGAGAACGCCCAGAAGATCTCGTTCGTCGCGGAATTGTTCACGTCTCTGAAGGTAAGGCCGTTATTCCAGAGTTATCTGTAGCTGAAAATCTCGAACTTGGTGGAATCTGGCGCAAAGATAAGCTCGATGTTGCGGCAGCTACCGCTGAAGTTCTCGAACTCTTTCCGCGCTTGGGTGAACGCATGAAGCAAGGAGCAGATACGCTTTCAGGCGGTGAACGTCAGATGCTCGCTATCGGTCGCGCAATGATCGCCCGTCCAGAGTTACTTCTCTTAGATGAGCCTTCACTTGGACTTGCACCTCTTATTATCGATCAAATCTTCGCTGCAGTAGATGCTCTTCGCCATCGCTTAGGGCTCACCGTTGTCCTCGTTGAACAGAATGCGATGTCAGCGCTCTCGATCGCCGATCGCGGAATCATCATCAACCTTGGTCAACTAGTTACCTCTGGAACTCCATCTGATCTTCTCAACGACCCTGCCCTTCGATCTGCTTACTTGGGGTACTAATGCAAATCTTCTTTAATACGATTCTCGTCGGACTTAGCAGCGGTGCTATCTATGCACTGATCTCACTCGCTCTCGTTCTCGTCTGGCGTTCAACTCGCGTTGTAAATTTTGCCGCTGCAGGTCAGGCGATTCTCTCTACCTATATTGGTTATGAAGCAATGACCCGGATGCACAACTATTGGCTATCGCTTCCAGTGGCAATTCTTGCGGGTGCTCTGATAAGCGCTTTGGTTGAAGCAATCATCATGCGACCGCTTGCGAAGCGCACAAAGGGCACCCCGGTCGAATCGATCGCTCCGGTTATTGCAACCCTGGGTGTACTTGGTGGAATTCGAAGTTTGGCTGGGTTGATCTGGGGAAATACCTTCTTGCAGTACACATCACCACTATCGAGCAAGGGCTACATGGTTGGACATACAACCATCCCATTCTCACCACAGAATGCAGCGATTGTTGTGGGTGCTGCGGTTGTGCTACTCCTCTTTGCAGCGCTCTTTAAATTCACTCGACTTGGCTTGGCGCTTCGGGCAGCGAGTTTCCAACCTGAGATCTCAAGGCTCTCTGGTGTTCGCGTGGATCGTGTTAGAACTATTGGGTGGGCCTTTGCTGGTGCAGCGGGCGCAGTCGCGGGCGCACTTGTAACTCCTACTACCTATCTATCACCGAATTCTCTCGACTTACTCTTGGTCAGCGGTTTCGTCGCAGCGGTTATCGGTGGACTTGAAAGTCTCATCGGTGCAGTAGTTGGTGGAATTGTCTTAGGTGTGGGCTTTGCCTTCATCTTGCAATACATCGGAACCTCTGTGACCTTTAGCGCAGCATTTATTATCTTACTAATCGTCCTACTCATCCGCCCACAAGGAATCTTTGGAAAGGGGAGTAGCCGTGAAGCATAAATCACCCGCTGTTCGACTCCTCCTGCTCGTTCTTATCGGAGCTGTACTCATTATTGGTAGCGGATATGTCGATCAACTTCGCTCGTATCAAGGAGCGCAAGCTGCGATCTTTGCGATTGCGATCTCATCCATCGTTCTCTTGACTGGATATTCAGGACAGATCTCACTCGGTCATGGTGCACTCATGGCAGTTGGTGGATATGCAGCAGTACTCTGTCAGACTCATCTTCATATTCCATACCCATTTGCATTTTTAGTCGGTACCTTCGCTGGTGGCGTTGCTGGCTTCTTACTTGGTATCGCAGCTGCGCGATTGCGCGGACCGTATCTGGCTGGAACAACACTTGCACTTGCCGTTGGACTCCCGTCACTTGCAAATCAATTCCACATTTTGGGTGGTGAGCAAGGTCTGCTCTTCGATGTTGGGAATCCGCCAGCATCGCTCGGTTCTGACTTCACCCAGTATCGATGGTTCTTTGTGGTCACAGTTATCGCTGCAATTCTCGTTTTTTGGCTTCTTCGGAATTTGTTATCAACTCGTTATGGAAGGCGCTGGCGAGCGCTACGTGCTAATCCGACCGCAGCGGCACTTTCAGGCATCAAGGTCGGCAAGGCAAAAGTATTGGCATTTACGCTGAGTTCTTGCGTTGCAGGGCTTGCTGGCTCGTTATTCGCCATGCTCCTTGGTTTGGTAGCTCCGCTGGCCTTCACCTTGACCCTCTCTTTCACGCTGGTTACAGGTGCGGTGCTTGCTGGTGTGAGCAACCTCGGGGGTAGCATTGTTGGCGCAGTGGTTCTGGTTGCCATACCTGAACTCTCGAATACAGCGGCAGCGCACTTCGGGGGGTCGGATAAAGTGACTGCGAACCTACCTGGTGTTATCACGAGCGTGCTCTTGATTGCGACGGTGCTCTTCGTTCCTAATGGACCGAAGTTACCTCGGATGAAGTTCCTCGCACGCACTCGCCAGTAAAACTTCATACCGGCAATTCCTACATACCCTCAATGGAAGGAAATACATGTTCGTTCAGCGTCGAACAAAAGGCGGAATTTTTGCAGCAGCGGTAGTCGCTGCGGCGGCACTTGTCGCAAGTGCATTGCCCGCCCATGCAGAGACTGGTGTAACCAGCTCAACAATCAAACTCGGAGTAACGATCCCTCTCACAGGCGCAGCAGCTCCTGGATATAACAAGATCCCGGCTGCGATGAATGCCTACTTCAGTTATGTCAATGCAAATGGTGGCGTAAATGGTCGTCAGATCAAGCTCGTCGTTAAAGACGATGCTTACTCACCAGCACAGACACTTTCGGTCACCAATGACCTGATTCTTAAAGATAAAGTCTTTGCACTTGTCGGAACTCTAGGAACTGCAAATAATGAAGCGACTACTCGTCTGGTCAATAGCCAGGGCGTCCCACGTCTCTTCGTCAACACTGGTTTCAGTGGCTTTGCGGATATGAAGAAGTATCCAACAACATTCCCACTTTTCCCTTCCTACGCCACTGAAGCAAAGGTCATGGGCAAGTACCTTGCCGATAACTTTGCCGGTCACAAGGTCGCACTCATCTATCAGGATGATGACTTCGGAATGGATGCGCTCAAGGGCTTCAGCACCGCCGGAACAAACTTTGTAGCAAAGATTCCATACGCAGCGCTTTCACAGGCCGATCCTTCAGTCGTGGGCAAGTGGATTACATCCATCGTCGCAGCTGGAGCCGATACTGTCGTGATGTTCGGTGTTACTAGCGCAACCGGCGCTCTTGCTGGTGGCCTCTACAAGGCAAACCTCATCGGTAAGGTCCAGTTAATTCTCGGTTCAGTAGGTAGCGATGGAACAACCCTTAAGGGCCTCCTCGGACCTTTGGCACCAGCACTTGCTGGTTCAATTGCTGCTTCCTTCTTGCCATCACCGGCTGATGCGACTGATGAATACATCACTCAGTTCAAGGCGATCAATGCTCAGTACAACGCAGGAGCGACCTTCGACAATAACGTTCTCGTTGGTATGAATACTGCAATGTTGACCGTGCAGGCACTCCGCGCTGCCGGTACATCTCCAACTCGCGCATCGCTCATTAAGGCAATCGAGACCAAGGGTTCTACTTGGGCTTCGGCAGCCTTCTCACCGATCCTCTATAGCCCAACAAGCCACGTCGGTTACACCGGTTACTGGTTTGGAAAGCTAGGACTTGATGGAAATGCTGTCTCAGTTGATGGCCCAGGCAAGTACACGCTCTACACAACCGATTCTGGAAGTGCTCCTGTTGTTAAGGCAGTGGCATCTCGTCCAGCAATGCCAGCGAAGGGATTGCCTAAAAACTAATGAAAATCTCATCCACATATAAGAAGGTTGCAGTTCTTGCTGCATCAGCTCTAGCAGCTCTTGCTTTCACATCTGCGCCAACTGCAGCTCATGCAGCGCCAGCATGCGACGGTAAAGTTCCTGTTACATCATGTATCGGTGCAACCTCTGATGGTGCGCCTTATTCAATGATGGTTCCTGCGAACTTCAACGGAACTGTCTACCTCTACTCACATGGATATCGCTATAACGTCGATATCCCATCTGCCATCCCACTCATTGGTGGCTACAAGATCACTAATACTCCTCAGCCTGGTCCAAATGCAACCATCATTGGATACTTGCTCAGCAAGGGTTATGCGGTCATGGGTTCAGGTTTCGCCCGTCAGGGTTGGAACGGTGATTCCGGTGTTGCAACTGATGTCGAACTCATCAATACCTTCAAGACTCAATTCACCAAGACAACTCACGTGATTGCGTGGGGAGAGTCGCTCGGTGGATTTATTACACAGGGTCTAGCAGAGAAGCTCGGCACCCAGCTCTCAGCTGCTGCTCCACTCTGCATGGCTTCATCCACAGTTGAAGCAGAACTTAAGATGGCTGGTGACTTCCTCTGGGGCGTCAAGACCTTCTTCGATCCAAGCATCAAGGCTGGTAACTACTCAGCTGGTGCTGCTGGATATGCAGAAGCGATGACCGACCTTGGAAAGGTCTTCACCGTTATGGGCAAGCTCCAGGCTGGTATCGGCAAAGAACTTGTTACTGGCGCACCTTCATGGCCGGATACAACTCCAGCTGCAGTGAAGTCAATGCTCGGAACTATCCCATCTCGTTCAGCGCTCTTGCTGATCGGTTTGATGGCTGGCCTTCCTGCACAGAGTGCGCACTTCGATGGCACAACTGGTCCAGGATCTCCTAACTCATCGAGCTACACCGGCTTCGCTCTCCTTGGAAGCCCAGCACTTGCAATCCTTGAAAATGGAACAAATGCTGCAGCACTTGCGATCCTCGCAACTCTCGATGTTGAGCAGCAAGCTGGCGGAGCGACCTTCGATAATACAAAGACCGACTACGCAGCTCAGGTTGCATCAGAAGCAAGCACATACAGTGCAGCGCTCAGTGGTTCAACTGCTACAAATGGCATGCTCGCCTACCTTGCAGCGGCACCACGTGCTACTGCAAATCCTGCGGCTGTCACCAAGATGCGTAGCTTGCTCCAGTGGACTGGAAAGATCAGTGTCCCTGAAGTAACTATGGTGGGTGTATCAGATCCAATTACACCGGCAGGTGACTCAACATACCTCGCCAACCAATATGCAGCTCAATATGCAGCTCAGATCAAGGCGAATATCAAGAACCACCTACCTCGTGGTTCTTCAAACCTCATCTCGATCTACGGCTTGACTCCAACTCACTACACGACCTTTGATGCAACAGGTTCACCTGTGACATCAACTCCTGCAGCGAATGGAACCAACCACTGTAACTTCACAACGGCTCAATACAAGACCGTTGCCGATCTCCTTGCCTACGCTTCAACAAACGGAAAGCACCTCTCTGGTGGACCATTGCTTACAGCAGTCCGCAAGATGGGCGGCTCAACTGTGGATCTGAAGTTCCAGGCAGCACTACCTAAGTACTACTCTCAGGATTAATCTGCAGAGTTAGTTACACGAGAAGGGCCCTGGGAGACCAGGGCCCTTCTTTTATCTACGCATCTATTACTCTTGCGCTATGGCCGTTGTGAGATCCCCAGAGGCAATGAAGGATCTCGGTCGACACCTAGGCGAGAATCTTCACGCCGGAGATGTGCTGCTCCTCAAAGGCGACCTTGGGGCAGGTAAGACCGCCCTCACTCAGGGCATAGGCGCAGCGCTAGGAATATCTGGAATTACTTCTCCCACCTTTGTTATCTCACGTATCCATCACGGTAAAGAGACCCTGGTCCATGTCGATGCCTATCGCCTGATCGGTGAGAGCAAGAGCGTCTTCGATGATTTAGATCTTGATTCACACCTTGCTAGTTCGATCATCGTCATCGAGTGGGGCGAGGGCTTTGTGGATCGGTTGGTTGATTCTTACCTTGAGATCACTATCGAATTTGGTAGTGGTGAGAACGATCGGGTTGTCACATCAAAGGGCCACGGGTCGCGATGGCGCGGGTTCGAACTATGAGTTCGATCCTGGCGATAGATACATCGACTGATCGCACATCGGTTGCGATCGTTAAAGATGACATAGTTCTGATTGAACTTCATCATGATGATCCGCTCGCACACGGTGAAGTTCTCCCAAAGCTTGTCCAACAAGCACTCGCAACTCATAATGAGATCGATCTCGTAGCTATTGGCATGGGACCGGGACCCTTCACAGGGTTGCGGGTCGGCGTCGCATTTGGCCAGAGCTTTGCTCTTGGTCGAGGGATTGAATGGGTTGGTGTCTCGTCGTTAGATGCGATCGCAGTCGATGTCGGTCAATCAGATTTTATCGTCACAATAGATGCAAGACGGCGCGAACTCTTTTGGGCGAGATACTTTGAAGGCAAACGCGTCAGCGAGCCAGCCGTCACTGTCCATCAAGTTGTCGAAGAGATGGGTGTAGAGATATTTAGAGCTTCACCTCGAGCCACTGCTATTGCAGAGTTGGCAACAGTTCAAAACTTGCGCGAACCTTCCTACATTCGCCGTCCAGATGCCTATCCACTTCCCGCCGGAGTCGCCTTCCGCACGGCCAATGCGATGGATGCAGTAGCCATGTACGCAATGGAGAAGGAGATCTACGCAGGCGAAGAGCCATGGTCGCTTGCTCAATTTAAAGAGGAGATCGGCGCCAAGGACCGGTACTACTTAGTCGCTGAAAGTAGCGGCGCCGTAGTTGCCTACGCCGGAGTCATGGTGGCAGGGGATGTCACAGATATTTTGACGATGACTGTCGCGCCAAGCTTTAGGCGTAAGGGAATTGCTCGCGAGTTCTTAAAGCGGTTAATTGATTGGTCTCGCAATAAGAAGGTCCAGGCCGTGATGCTCGAAGTTCGCTTCGATAATGTTGAGGCGATCCCGCTCTATAACGATCAAGGTTTCCGCAAGATCTCAGAGCGCCCTGATTACTACGGCCCTGGCAAGACTGCGATTGTGATGCGTAAGGAGTTGCGCTCATGAGTGATCCACTCGTACTTGGCATCGAAACATCATGCGATGAGACAGCAGTCGGCATCGTTCGAGGACGCACTCTGCTCGCAAATGTGATCTCTTCCAGCGTTGATCAACATGCCCGGTTCGGTGGTGTTGTTCCAGAAATCGCCAGCCGCGCACATCTTGAATCGATGCAAGCTGTTATTTCGCAAGCTCTTATCGAAGCAAAGGTTTCTCTCAACGACCTTGATGCGATTGGCGTGACTGCAGGACCTGGATTAATTGGCGCGCTCTTGGTAGGTACTTCAGCGGCATCAGGTCTCGCGCTTGCTCTTGATAAGCCGCTGTATGGCGTCAATCATCTCTCTTCCCATTTAGCGGTAGATGCGTTGAGTAGTGATGCCACACTCGACCCAGCTATTGGATTACTTGTGAGCGGTGGTCATAGTTCGATTTTGAAAGTCGGTGATCTCGCATCTGATGTCGAGGTCCTTGGATCAACGATCGATGATGCAGCGGGAGAGGCCTTCGACAAAATTGCACGGTTGCTTGAATTAGATTTCCCGGGAGGTCCCGCGATCGATCGGTTGGCCCAGTCTGGAAATCCCACCGCAATTGATTTTCCGCGCGGTCTTACACATTCCAATGATCAAGAAGAACATCTCTATGACTTCTCCTTCTCAGGTTTGAAGACGGCAGTGTCTCGATACCTCCACCAGAGCCCCGATGTGGTCCGCGCTGATCTAGCCGCCTCCTTCCAAGAAGCGGTGGTCGATGTCCTTCTGACGAAGGCGATCTCGGCGGCGAAGAACTTTGGTTGCGAGAGCCTGATCCTGGCTGGCGGGGTAGCGGCCAATAGCCGACTCCGGGCCGAGGCGATGCGCAGGACGGCTGAGGCTGGAATACGGCTACGCACACCGCCCACCGCCCTCTGTACGGATAATGGCGCCATGGTCGCCGCCCTCACGAGCCTGATGGTCGCCTCTGGCCAGGCTGGCAGCCCGATCGGCTTCGGGGCCGACTCTAGCTCTGGATTGGAAAGGCTTCTCTGGCGCTAGTAGAGTCGGCTTTAGCACTCGCGGGGTTAGTCTGCTAATCGCAGGGTCCCGGGGGTGGTCCCAAGGTAACCGAATCTTTTTACTGAAAAGGAGCGCATTATGGCAATCGCCATTAAGCCACTTGAAGATCGTATTGTCGTTCAGGCTAACGCCGCCGAGCAGAAGACTGCTTCAGGGTTGGTTATTCCAGATACCGCCCAGGAGAAGCCACAAGAAGGCACCGTTGTTGCAGTAGGACCAGGTCGTTTCGACGATGGCGTCCGCACTCCAATGGATGTCAAGGTTGGCGATGTCGTTCTTTACAGCAAGTACGGCGGAACTGAAGTGAAGTACAACAACGAGGAGTACCTCGTGCTCTCAGCTCGTGATGTACTCGCAATCATTGAGAAGAACTAACCCAGATGGGCAAGAGTCTTCAATTTGATGAGTCCGCTCGTCGTGCGATGGAGCGCGGTGTCAATATTCTCGCTGACACTGTCAAAGTAACGCTTGGACCTAAGGGTCGTAACGTCGTTATCGCAAAGTCTTACGGAGCCCCGCTCATCACTAACGATGGTGTCACCATCGCAAAAGAGATCGAACTCTCTGATCCAGCCGAGAACATGGGCGCTCAGCTTGTTAAGCAAGTAGCTGAGAAGACCAACGATGTTGCCGGTGATGGAACAACAACTGCGACTGTGCTTGCTCAAGCAATGGTGAAGGAAGGTCTTCGCAACCTTGCTGCTGGCGCTCAGCCAATGGAGATCAAGCTCGGTATCGAAGCTGCAGTCAAGGCTGTTGCAGAAGAGCTGAAGAAGAATTCAAAGGCAGTATCTGGCAAGTCTCAGATCGCTGATGTTGCAACGATCTCAGCGCAGGATAAGGCGATCGGCGATCTCATTGCAGAAGCGATGGATAAGGTCGGCAAGGATGGCGTTATCACCGTTGAAGAATCTTCAACTACGAACCTCGAACTCGACTTCACCGAAGGTATGCAGTTCGATAAGGGTTATATCTCGCCGTACTTCGTGACTGATTCAGATCGCATGGAGACAGTCCTCGATGATGCCTACATCTTGATCTCAGGCCAGAAGATCTCAGCGCTCAGCGAGATCCTCCCTGTCCTCGAGAAGGTAGCGCAGGCTAATAAGCCACTCTTAATCATCGCTGAAGATGTCGAAGGCGAAGCGCTCTCGACTCTCGTCGTGAACCGCATGCGTGGAACATTTACATCTGCCGCTGTTAAGGCGCCTGGTTTTGGTGATCGTCGTAAGTCGATGCTCCAAGATATTGCGATCCTTACCGGCGGTCAGGTCATCTCGGCTGAGGTTGGCCTCAAGCTCGATGCCGTCACACTCGATCTACTCGGTCGCGCACGTCGCGTCGTTATCACCAAGGATGCAACCACAATCGTGGATGGCGCCGGTGATAAGGCTGATGTTGCAGCTCGCGTCGGCGAAATCCGCAACGAACTTGCGAACACCGATTCCGATTGGGATCGCGAGAAGCTACAAGAGCGCGTTGCAAAACTCGCTGGTGGCGTCTGCGTGATCAAGGTAGGCGCGCACACTGAAGTTGAACTCAAGGAGAAGAAGCACCGCCTTGAAGATGCAATCTCAGCAACCCGTGCTGCTGTTGAAGAAGGAATCGTTGTCGGCGGAGGCGCTGCACTCGTGCATGCTGCATCTGCTCTTGATAATGATCTGGGTCTCACAGGAGATCGCGCAGTTGGCGTTCGTCTCGTCAAGAAGGCATGCGATGAGCCACTACGTTGGATCGCCGAGAATGCCGGACATGAAGGTTATGTAGTCGTCGCTAAGGTACGTAGCATGAAGCCAAATGAAGGTTTCAATGCTGGTACTGAGGTCTATGGCGATCTCGTAGCTGATGGCGTTATCGATCCAGTAAAGGTCACTCGTTCAGCACTCGCAAATGCTGCATCGATCGCTGCAATGTTTATTACAACAGAGGCGCTCGTCTTCGAGACACCTGATGATCAGAAAGAGGAAGCGGCCTCAGGACATGGACACTCTCATGGACCTGGCGGACACTCGCACTAATATCTCTCATCTCTAGATAAAAAAACCCTTGCCAGCGATGGCAAGGGTTTTTTTATTGAGATCTTTTATGATGCAGTAGAGAAGGTGCTCACTGCAGCAGGAGTGCGGCGATCGATAATTGCGACGCGATCATCTTCGGAGAGGCCGCCCCAGATTCCATATGGCTCTTGAACAGCGAGGGCGTGCTTGCGGCAGGCCTCGATCACTGGGCAGGTAGCGCAGATCGCCTTGGCAGTGTTCTCACGGTTACGTCGACGCGGACCACGTTCGCCATCTGGATGGAAGAAGAGTTCGGTAGGAAGGTCGCGGCATGCGCCCTCGTACTGCCACTCCCATTCGGAAGCTACGGGCCTTGGAAGTCGTGCTGTTTCGCTCATATCCCGATATTACAACCGATTCATAGGTGGTTCAAGCCCCTGAAGAGGTTTTGAACCGATTTGAAGTAGAGAGTTCGGTCACCCACAGGCATGATTGGGGCGTGACCACCTCCGGAGACCCCACTCAGGCTCAGCTGACGGTAGCCGCCGTCGCCCGCCGCCTTGGGGTTGCCCCTGGCACGCTGCGGACCTGGGATCGTCGCTATGGCCTTGGGCCAACCGAGCACAGCCACGGCCACCATCGCCGCTACTCCGAGGATGATCTCAAGCGCCTGGTCTTCATGCGAAAGTTGATCATCTCGGGCGTACCGCCACACGATGCAGCCGAGCAAGCCCATAGTTACAGCGGCCCATCAACCATCGATACATCCGAACTCTTGGCTCTCGCCGATGAATGTGAATTAGTTGAACAACTGCATCGCGCCGCCTCCTCACTTGATATCGAACTTCTTGAAGCAGGGCTACTTGGACACCTCGCCGAACACAGCGTTGAAGAGAGTTGGCAATCTGTCATGGTGCCATTGTTGATTCGCGTTGGAATCGAATGGGAGCGAAGCGGTGAGGGCATCGAAGTTGAGCACCTCATTTCTAGCGTCATTCTTCGCATTTTCAACGCTCGCATCTCGACCTGCGAGAAGAAGAGTTCGGCCCGCCCAGTTCTTATTGCAAGTATTGGTGAAGAGACGCATTCATTAGCGATCACAGCTTTAGCTGCGGCACTTGCAGAACGCGGAATCGCCATTCAATTCCTTGGTGCTCGAACACCACAAGGCGCCATTAACGAAGTCGTTCGCAAGACCGCCCCAGCCGCAATTTTCCTATGGGCGCAATTGAAGAAGAATGCGGATGAAGAGATCGTGGCTGGACTTCCGGCAATGCGCCCAAAGCCCGTTGTCTTCGTTGGGGGCCCCGGATGGGATGCCTGCGAACTACAGGGAGCCGAGCGGGTCGAGGATCTCATCGCCGCCTGTACCCATATTGAGCGTGCAGTAGGCCTTTAAAGCCCTACTAGACTTAAGCCCATGCATGAGGCTGCTCGCGAAAAGGTCGTACTCCTAGGTCTTACCTACGACGATGTACTTCTTCTGCCCGACGCCTCCGAAGTAGTGCCATCCGAAGTTGAGACAAAGACTCGCTTAACTCGCGGCATCGAGCTTTCGATTCCGATCGTGAGTTCTGCGATGGATACTGTGACTGAGAGCAAAATGGCGATCGCCATGGCGAAGGCTGGCGGTATCGGAATCATTCACCGCAACCTTCCGATCGAAGCCCAAGTTGAAAATGTTATTGCGGCTAAGAAGAGTGGAATTGTTGGAGCAGCCGTCGGCGTTGGCGATGATGGCTTTGCTCGCGCCTCCGCTCTCATTGAAGCCGGAGTAGATGTCGTTGTCGTAGATACTGCACATGGCCATCACCGCGCAGTACTCGATGCCATCGCCCGCATCAAGAAGAGCTTTCCGCAGATTCAAATTATTGGCGGCAACGTTGCGACCCGCTCTGGCGCACAGGCACTTATTAATGCCGGTGTCGATGCAGTCAAGGTCGGCGTAGGTCCCGGATCAATTTGTACAACTCGAGTTGTTGCAGGTGTTGGCGTTCCACAAGTTACCGCAATCATGGAAGCGCACAAGGCATGCTTTGTTGCAGGTATTCCACTTATTGCTGATGGTGGACTTCAATATTCAGGAGATATCGCAAAGGCGATCGTTGCCGGCGCAGATACCGTGATGCTCGGATCCCTCCTTGCCGGTTGTGATGAATCACCAGGTGAATTAATCGAACTCAATGGTCGCAAGTACAAGGGATACCGCGGAATGGGCTCCCTTGGCGCGATGCAATCTCGGGGCGAACAGAAGTCATATTCCAAGGATCGTTATATGCAAGACGATGTACTCGCTGAGGATAAATTGGTTCCGGAAGGCATTGAGGGCAAGGTCGCATATCGTGGACCAGTATCAACCGTGCTTCATCAACTAGTCGGTGGGCTTCGTTCAGGTATGGGTTATGCCGGCGCTGCCACGATCGCTGATCTCCAGCGCAATGGCCAGTTGATTCAGATTACGGCTGCCGGTCTTCAGGAGAGCCACCCACACGATGTTCTAGATATTGCCGATGCTCCCAACTACAACCGAGGTGCGAAATAAATGAGCGAGATTGAGATTGGCCCTGGAAAGCGCGCCCGTCAGGCTTATTCCTTTGACGATATTGCGATCGTTCCAAGCCGTCGTACCCGCGACCCAGAAGAGGTCTCGATCTCATGGCAGATCGATGCTTACAAGTTTGCCCTCCCAATGCTCGCCGCTCCGATGGATTCCGTTGTCTCACCTGAGACTGCAATCGCAATCGGCAAGCTCGGTGGAGTAGGAGTCCTCAATCTAGAAGGCCTCTGGACTCGTCACGAGGATCCTCGTATTGCGCTCGCTGAAATTGCCTCGCTGCCACAGGAGTTGGCGATTAAGCGGATGCAAGAACTCTATGCCGCTCCGATTCAGGTTGAACTTATGAAGGCACGTATCGCCGAGATTCGAGCATCTGGCGTAACAGTTGCAGCCGCACTCTCACCACAGCGCACCGCTGAATTTGCAAATGATGTCATCAAGGCTGGCGTAGATCTCTTCGTGATCCGCGGAACTACTGTCTCGGCCGAGCATGTTGCAGCAAAGAGCGAACCATTAAACTTGAAGAAATTCATCTACGAACTCGATGCACCTGTAGTCGTTGGCGGCTGTGCAACCGGAACTGGTGCACTTCACTTGATGCGCGCAGGAGCCGCAGGAGTACTCGTTGGTTTTGGCGGTGGATCGGCGCACACAACTCGTACCGTCCTTGGAATTTCAGTACCTATGGCATCAGCTGTGGCTGAAGTTGCTAGCGCTCGTCGCGATTACCTCGATGAATCTGGTGGACGTTATGTTCACGTTATCGCTGATGGTTCAGTTGGAAGTTCTGGCGATATTGCAAAGGCGATCGCTTGTGGCGCAGATGCCGTGATGATGGGTTCACCATTAGCGAAGGCAATTGAAGCACCGGGCAAGGGTTGGCACTGGGGACTTGAAGCAGCTCATGAAGAGTTGCCACGTGGTAATCGCGTGAAGGTCGGAACCGTTGGCACACTTGAAGAGATCCTCACTGGTCCTTCACATACAGCCGATGGATCTATGAACCTCTTTGGCGCGCTACGTCGTGGCATGGCAACATCCGGATACTCAGACCTCAAGGAATTCCAGCGCGTAGAAGTCGTTATTGCACGTGCCTGATCAAGAGTTAGTTTTAGTTGTTGATTTCGGTGCGCAGTATGCGCAGTTGATTGCCCGCCGAGTCCGCCAAGCGCAGGTCTATAGCGAGATCGTGCCATCATCTATGCCAGTGAGTGAGATGTTGGCAAAGAAGCCGAAGGCGATCATCCTTTCTGGTGGTCCATCGAGTGTCTATGCCGAAGGCGCTCCAATACTCGATCCCGCAATCTTTGATCACAACCTTCCAATCTTCGGTATTTGTTATGGCTTCCAAGCGATGGCTGCTGCACTTGGTGGCATCGTGAGCCAAACTGGGAAGTCTGAGTTCGGTCGCACCTCACTTACTCATTCGAATGGTTCGCGTTTGCTTGCAGATCTCGATGGAGAATTTCGAGTCTGGATGTCACATGGCGATAGCGTCACGCAGGTTCCTGCTGGTTTCACCTCTACCGCATCGACCGAAGATACGCCGATCGTTGCCTTTGAAAACGAGAGCGCACTTCTTGCCGGAGTGCAGTTCCACCCAGAAGTTCTTCACTCCGAAAATGGCCAAGAGATCCTCCGTCGTTGGTTGATCGATATCGTTGGTTGTAAGCCAGTGTGGAATTCACAGAACATTGTCGCGACTGAGGTTGCAAAGATTAAAGAGCAGGTCGGAACAAAGCGCGTCATCTGTGGCCTCTCTGGTGGAGTTGATTCAGCCGTTGCGGCAGCGATCGTTCAGAAGGCGATCGGAAGCCAACTCACCTGCGTCTTCGTTGATCATGGATTATTGCGCGAAGGCGAAGCCGAGCAAGTTGAAAAAGATTTCGTTGCTGCAACCGGTGTCTCGCTTATGGTTGTTGATGCACGGCAGAAGTTCTTAGATGCGCTTGCGGGAGTGACCGATCCTGAGACGAAGCGAAAGATCATTGGTCGAGAATTTATCCGCACCTTTGAAGAGGCTGCTCGAGAATTATCTGCCCACGAATCTGTAGATTTTCTTGTACAAGGAACGCTCTATCCAGATGTTGTGGAATCAGGTGGCGGTACCGGAACAGCGAATATTAAGTCGCACCACAACGTGGGTGGCCTTCCGGATGATCTTCAATTCGCGCTGATCGAGCCGCTGCGCACTCTCTTTAAGGATGAGGTTCGCGAAGCTGGCCTCGAACTTGGCCTTCCAGGTGAGATCGTCTGGCGCCAACCATTCCCAGGGCCAGGCTTAGCCATTCGTATCATCGGTGAAGTTACTGAGAATAGACTTACAATTCTTCGAAAAGCCGATTTAATCGTCCGCGAGGAATTAAAATTAGCCTCGTTGGATCGAGAGATTTGGCAGTGCCCAGTAGTCCTTCTCGCAGATGTTCGAAGCGTTGGAGTGCAGGGCGATGGCAGGACATACGGTCACCCCATTGTTCTGCGCCCGGTCTCAAGTGAAGATGCGATGACTGCAGATTGGAGTCGACTTCCGTACGATGTACTGGAGAAGATCTCTACTCGCATCACCAATGAAGTTCGTGAGATTAATCGAGTTACCCTCGATCTCACGAGCAAGCCACCAGGAACTATTGAATGGGAGTAAGAATGAAGCGCGCGAATCTCGTTGCACTCACTTCGGCCATTTCACTTTCGTTACTTGCTCTGCTTGCGCCCATGGCTACCGCTGCTGATAAGTCAGGTAAAGGAAAACCTGCTGCTTCTGCTATCAAGTGCCGCACAACTACGGTTACTGGTCACCCGGCAATTAAAGTGGGGATCCCAACTGTAAAGATTCCAGCACCGAATCACATTTTTACCTTTTCAACGAACTGTGGCGATATCGTGATTAAGGCTGATGGCACAAATGCACCGATGACAACAACGGCTCTGGCCTATCTAGCGAAACAAGGATTCTTTGATCAGACACTCTGCCATCGTTTAACCACGGCCGGAATCTTTGTGCTGCAATGTGGCGATCCAACAGCAACTGGCACTGGTGGTCCAAATTGGCAGGGTTATCGTGACGAAAACCTTCCACCTCAACCAACTAAAGAGAACCCAAACGATTATCCAGCTGGCATAGTTGCCATGGCTAATTCAGGACCGAATACCAATGGTTCACAATTCTTCTTGGTCTATGCGAATACATCACTTCCGCCTTCATATACCCGGTGGGGAGTAATCATTAAGGGTCTTGATATCGTCAAGGCGATCGCTGCTATGGGGACCACTAATGGTGGTACTGATGGAACACCGAAGCAGACAATTGCGATCGAGAAGGTATCTGTTCGCTAAAAAGTTCACCACCTTTTGATTACCCCCTCTTTGATCTATCCAAAAGAAGGGTAGGGAGTTAGAGTTCCTCTCGACCTTTCGAAAGGATTCTCCGTGTCACACGTTGAAGTAACCACGCAGTGGGTAACGATTAATGGTGCAGATCTCTATGTTGAAGTTCTAGGAGCTGCCAAAGAGAAGCCAGTCCTTATCGCTCACCATGGCGGGGGCGGCATCGGTTCGTATCATGAGCCGAAGGCAACCTTTGGTCCGCTCGCTGATCTCTTTCAGGTAGTTGTCTTTGACGCTCGGGGATGTGGAATTAGTAAGGGAGATGCACCGTACTCTCACAAGGCATGGGCAGATGATGTTGAAGGTCTGCGTAAGTGGATGGGTGCAGAGCAGATCGTGATTGCCGGTGGGTCATATGGTGGAATCGTCGCACTCGAGTACACCGTCGCTTATCCGAATCGCGTAAGCGCGATGATTTTGCGAGATACAACAGCAGACAAGAGCAACTTTGAAACCCTCGTGGAGAATGCCCGAAAACAGGATCGAGTCGAACTCAATTGGGAGAATTTTGATCGTTACTGGTCAGGACAAGTAAGAGATGACGCGGATCTGAAATCCTTATGGGCAGAACTTATTCCACTCTACGATTTCAATTATGACCCAGTGGCCTCAGCAAAGGCGGTCGAAGCAGGTTTCTATCGGCACGAATCCCATAACTGGTGCTTCGTTCACAATGTCCCCAATTATGACCTCAAGCCGCTACTCCCAGAGGTGAAAGCTCCTACGCTGGTGACAGTTGGTCGAACTGATTGGGTGACACCTGTTGCAAGCTCGCAGGTCATTGCAGATCTCATCCCGAACTCGAAGCTTGTGATCTTTGAGAAATCTGGACATTCGCCTCAACGCGAAGAGGCCGAACTCTTCCAGAAGACGATGCGTGATTTCTTGGCCGACTCGATTGGAGTGAAGTAGACGATGGGCAAAGTCGCGGTTGTTACAGGAGCGGGTCACGGGATCGGAAAGCAGATCGCAGATGAGCTCGCCGATGTAGGGCATAAGGTCTACCGAGTTGACCTACCCGATGTTGATCTCTCTGACTCTTCGGCTGCAAATAAATTTTTTGCGGAGATTGGCCCAGTTGATATTTTGGTAAATAACGCCGGTGGCGTTGTTGGACAGGTACATCATCCACTTGAAGAGATTACAGATGAGATGTGGGCAGCCATCTTCGGCGCGAACATTATGAGCACCTTCCATTGCACGCGAGCAGTTGTGCCAGGAATGAAAGAGAAGAAGTGGGGACGTATTGTCACCATCTCATCTGGTGCTGGTCGAAGTGTGAGCCTGACTGGTATTCAGGCATATGCGACTGCAAAGGCAGCGCAAATTGCGTTTACCAGACAGATGGCATTCGAACTCGGCCAACATGGCGTGACAGTGAACTGCATCGCTCCAGGATTTATTCTCTCTAACCCATCAACCCAGAAGCAGTGGGATGGTTACGGCGTCGAGGGGCAGAAGAAGATCATCGATGCGATTGCGACCCGACGATTAGGCCAGCCATCTGATATTGCGAATGCAGTGAAATTTTTTGCAGCTGAGAGCTCTTCATGGGTTACCGGGCAATGCTTATCCGTCGACGGTGGGCACTCGCTCTTCTAAAAATTTAGAGAAGTAGGGGTTCCACTCTCCGAGCAACACCTAGGAGATCAAGGTCGCGACCGAGTGCACCAACGAGTTGAATTCCCATCGGGAGGTCTGAACAGCGAGTAGGAAGAGTGATCGCTGGTTGCCCGCTAACATTAAAGATCTCGGTATAGAGGCTCTCATAACTGCCGAGCTCTGAGTCGATCGGGGGAGTCGTCTCTGGCGCAAAGTAGGGAACGGTCGGCGTGATAAGCGCATCCACACCCGACATGTAGTCAGCGAGGCGAGCTAACGTTTGAGTTCGACGATGAAGCCCCTCTTCGTACTCACTTCTTGTCACATTGGCTCCAAGGAGGAAGAGTCGTAGCGTCTCCGGTCCAAAGCGCTCTGGTCGCCGTGTAGCAGCTTCGCCGTAAATCTCCCATGCCTCATATAAGACGATCGTGATGAAGGCGCTCCGAAATTCTTCTAGTAGAACCGACTCCAGCTCAACGATCTCAACTCCGGTGGCGCTTACATTCTCAAGAATTTCGTTGAACCGTTGGAAAATAGCAGGGTCGTTTCGTGAATCGTTGACTAACTCACGGGGAACTCCAAGTCGTAAAGGTTGGTCTTCTTTGCGATCGATGAGTTCGGAGGCAGTCGATGAAATGAGGGCAGATTGAATGAGGTCTAGGGAGGATGCGATAAATCCGAGGTGATCAAGGGTGGGAGAGAGAGGGGTAACTCCCTGAAGTGGGATTAATCCGGAGGTTGGCTTAAATCCGATCACTCCACAATACGCGGCAGGGATTCGAATCGATCCACCAGTATCTGTACCAAGGGCGAGCTGAAGAATTCCAGCCCCAACGAGCGCAGCGGACCCAGCACTCGATCCACCGGCAGTAAGTCGATGATTGAGTGGGTTTCGAGTCTCGGGGATTTCAGGATGCTGAGCGCCCGCGGCATATTCCAGCAAGGAAGATGTCGCCACTATGCGAGCACCAGCGTCGAGCAGCGCATCAATGACAGGCGCGTTCTCGCCTTCTATTGGAGCGCTCGCCATATCACTTGGGTTGCCATTACCTCTGCGGTGACCCCTGATCGCGATCATATCTTTCACAGCAATCTCAACGTCACCAAGAAGGCGCGGAGTAGTGGCACTAGCAGGTTGTCGCTCAATCGTTGGTTCAAAGATTTCGACTATGGCGTGAAGCGCCGCACCTTCGCTCTTGAGTCGCTCATACATAGTAGGTAAAGGGTATGTCCAGAACTCGATCATGCAACTTGAATCTCGAGGCTGTGATTGGATTTATTACATTTTCGTTATACCAACGAGATACCAGGCTATCTGGCCATGGTTTTTTCAGTGAGCTGAAAAAATTTGTAAAAACCTAGTGCCATTTGTCCGTTTTTGGCTTATTCTTTCGAAGTTGTTACGAAGTAGCGGAGTCTTATGAAGAGACTCTTTCTTCGGAAGCGATCCGATGTTTGATCACCTCAAACATTTACCCTCGATAGGAGTGAAATAAATGAAAGCTTCAAAGAAGTCACGCCGAGCGGTTGCACTTGCTGCGGTGGTCATTGGTTCATTGGTAGGAAGTATTCTTCCTGCAAGTGCATCGAACTCGGCACCCAAGGGTGACCTTGTTCTCGTGCGTAACCAAGATTTTGCAACTTTTAATCCAGACCTTGCACAGAATGACTCAATTTTCATTCAGCAGCAGATCTATGAACCGCTCTACATGATTAGCCAAGATGGAAAGACTGTTTCTCCGTGGCTGGCTAAGAGTGCAACAGAGGCATCAGATAACCTCACATGGACGATCAAGCTACGTACCGATATTAAGTTTAGCGATGGCACACCAATGACCTCAGCGGATGTTAAGTTCTCACTTGATATCGCAACGAAGGGTGATGGTTGGGGCTTCCTCAACTCAGCTATTGACAACATCACAACTCCAGATGCATCGACTGTGGTCATCAAGACTAAGACCCCATGGGCACCTTTGCTCTCAGACCTTGCCTGCTTCAGCAACTCAATTCTTCCAAATAACTACGGTGGAAAGTCAGCCGCTGATTTCTTTAAGGCACCTATCGGAACTGGTCCATTCAAGCTTGATCACTGGACTCCAGGGACTGAGATCAAGATGGTTGCAAATCCAAATTACTGGCAGCCAGGTAAGCCATATTTGAACTCTGTTACATGGAAGTACGTAGCTGATGACAATACCCGCGCATTGATGCTCCAATCTGGACAGGCAGATATCAATGAATTTCCACCTGCTACATCAGTTGCCCAAATCAAAAAGACCTCTGGTCTGAGTGTTCAGGCCTTCCCTGCAGCTGCATCCGAATACATTGCGATGAACGAATCAACCCCAGCGCTTGCTGATGTTCACGTTCGCCGTGCACTTTCTTATGCATTCGATCGCCGCTCAGTTATCAAGGTCGTTCTTGCTGGTCTTGGTACTCCTTCGAACTCAATTCTTGCGCCAAATGTCGGCTTCTATGATCCAAAGTCACCAGGAGTTCAATATGACCTGAAGGCAGCGGCCGCAGAGCTTGCAAAGTCAAAGTTCGCAAAGGGACTCAAGCTCGAATATCTCGCAACATCAGGTAGCGTTGAAGACAATGCAATGAGCTCGATCCTCCAGGCTTCCTTAAAGAAGATTGGCGTTACTTTGACGATCAATACTCAAGAACCAAAGGTAAAGCGCGCGACGCAGAAGGCGATGAACTATCAGTTGACCAGCACCGGTTGGACAATGGATATTTCAGATCCAGACGAGCTTCTTACCTTTGCATTGGATCCATTGAACGGTGGAACTCACTCGTTCTATACGAACTACAACAACCCAGCGGTTGTTGCAGCAGTACGTGCAGGTCAAGCAAACTCTGATCCTGCAGCTCGCCAGAAGTCGTACTCATTAGCGCAGAAGTTGGTTGCAAACGAAGCAATGATGATCTTTGCTTACAACGCACCATATATATACGCATGGCGTTCGAATATCACTGGATTCCAAGTGACCCCAACACTTTCCTACCATATGGAAGATGTGAAGAAGGGTTAATAGCATCCATCAATAAGTATGGGGAGTCGCCTCCCCATACTTATTCGACAGTAGTTTCATCATGATCTAGAGAGGGCGGGGCCAACTTCGATGAATTTCTTGTTTTACACAGGCAAGAGATTTCTTCAAGTAATCCCCGCCCTCTTTGGTATTTCAGTAGCAGTTTTTTTGCTTGTCCATGCAATTCCTGGTGATCCCGCCGATGTCATTCTTGGGCAAACTTCTACACCAGCACGAGCAAAAGTCATCCATCATATGCTTGGAATCGATCGCCCAGTCTTTGTTCAATATTTCTCCTTCCTTGGGCACCTCTTCCATGGATCACTTGGAACTAGTTTTTACAACAACGACAGTGTGACAACTTTGATTGCCGGCCGGTTAAGTGCCACTCTTTTCCTGATGGTCGGCGGCATTCTTTTGGCTCTTCTTATTAGCCTCCCACTTGCAATCCTTGCTGCCTCAAAGGAAGGTGCGCTGCGTGATCAGGCGGTTCGAGTCGTACCCATTATTGGCCTGGGAATGCCACAAGTCTGGATCGGTATCGAACTCATTCTCTTGCTAGGACTCAAGGTTCATCTCTTCCCGGTGAGTGGTTTTGGTGACACCTTCCTCCAGCACCTTCGTTCTTCATTCTTACCGGCACTTTCTATCGCTATTGGACTTTCCCCGATCCTTATCCGCAGCCTGAGAGCAGCAATGCTCGAGATTCTTGAAGCTGACTTTGTTTTAACTGCAAAAGCCAAGGGAATCGGCAAAAGTAGGGTGATGATTTCACACGTGGTCCGGAATGCTGTGATTGCCTCAGTGACTGTACTGGGTGTAAATATTGCCTATCTCGTTGGTTCAACTGTCATTGTCGAACGAGTATTTGCCATTCCGGCCACTGGCTCATTGATGATCGATGCCATCTCCAAACGTGATTATCCGATTGTTCAAGGAGTTACGATTTTCTTTGCAGTTGTGGTTGTTGTTGTGAACCTCCTTGCTGATCTGATTCACGCCTCACTAGACCCAAGGGTTGCGTTATGAGTTCCCGCTTAAGAAATCGTCCTGGTCTCATCAAACGACTTAATTTTTCGGCCAACGTTGCGCTTTATTCTGGAATCGCGATTATTTCAACCTTAGCTCTCCTGGCGATTGCTGCTCCGCTCATCTCACATTACGACCCTACGGGTCAAGATCTCGAGAACACTCTGCTCTCCCCAAATATTCATCACCTGCTCGGGACCGATCAACTTGGTCGAGATGTGATGACACGCCTGCTTTATGGTGCTCGTATTGACTTGGCAATTGGGGTGATTGCAGTTTTCCTCCCATTTGTTATCGGAACAACACTCGGACTAATTTCTGGCTGGCGTGGTGGTTGGTTTGATGCCATCCTGATGAGAATTGTCGATACGACGATTGCCTTTCCATTTTATGTATTAGCGATTGCTCTTGTCTTTGTAGTTGGAGCTGGTCCTAAGGCGATCATTCTTGCAATCAGCCTGGTGGGTTGGGTTGCTTATTGTCGAATCATTCGCGCTGCAGTGCTGGTAGCAAAGGAATTGGACTATGTTCACGCTGCTAAGTTAAGTGGCTTGCCAACCCGTCGCATCCTGCGCAGGCACGTTCTGCCTAACGTTATCTCACAAGCAATTATCTTCTCGATGAGCGATATCGTGCTCAGTATCTTGGCAATCGTCTCTCTTGGCTACCTTGGACTCGGCGTTCCGATTCCTACAGCTGAATGGGGATCAATGATTCAAGAGGGGCAGGCATACATTCTCCAGCAATGGTGGATTCCAACAATCCCCGGCGTGATGGTTGTTATCACTGGATTTGGTCTATCACTTGTTGGCGATGGCTTGGTGAAGAGGTTGAATAAATGAGCACCCCACTCTTAGCGGTTAAAGATTTACATGTTGAAATTGATACCTCTCGAGGACTGCTCAAAGCTATCCGAGGAATATCGCTTGAGGTAGATGCGGGCGATAGCGTCGGCATTGTTGGCGAATCTGGAAGTGGAAAATCCATTACCCTCAAGGCGATCTTGGACCTATTGCCAAAGAATGCGCGCGTTACTTCTGGCGAAATTTATCTGCAGGGCAAGAACGTTCGGAACCTCTCTTCGCAACAACGGCGCGAACTTCTCTCCGAAACTATTGGAATTGTCTTTCAAGATGCTATTGCTGCACTCAATCCAGTCATGCGGGTCGGCGATCAGATTGCGGAAATTCCCTACCGACGCCTTGGCTGGTCGAAGTCGAAATCACATGACAGGGCAATTGAGCTTATGGAGTTAGTTGGTATCTCCGAGGCAGAGAAGCGTTCAACGGTCTATCCCCACCAACTCTCAGGAGGGTTACGCCAGCGTGTTGCAATCGCAATCGCACTATCCGGAAGTCCACAATTAATCTTCTGTGATGAACCGACGACAGCTTTAGATGTCACAATCCAGGCTCAAGTCCTCCGATTATTAATGGATCTTCGAATGAAGGAGAAGACCGGCTTAGTCTTCGTTACTCATGATCTTGCGGTTGTAAACGAAATTTGCGAGAAGATCAATGTGATGTACGCGGGTCGATTTGTAGAGACTGGTCCGGTCCAAAGCACCTTCCAAAATCCAACTCATCCATATACATATTCACTTCTTAAGTCCGCACCTGATATCGATCACCACATTGAGAGACTCTTCTCGATACCAGGTGAGGCAGCAGACCTTACGAAGGAGATAGCTGGTTGTCCATTTGCACCTCGATGCTTTGCAGCTACCGACACCTGTCGGACGAGTGAGCCAGAGCTCGTGGCCAAGGGCCTATCTCTCTCCGCGTGCCATCATGCATCTACTTATTTGGAGAAAGTTGTGGCTATACCTTCAGAAGGCGGGCGGCGTTAATGGCGAGTATGGAGAATGTCGTTCTGAGCGCAACCGATCTCTCGAAACATTTCGTTGGTCGACAATCACTTCTTGGAAAGATTCGCGGCAAAGAGCCGTTCTCAGTCCCCGCGGTTGACGGCATCTCAATTGAAATGCCTGCAGGGTCAACGATCGGCCTTGTTGGGGAGTCAGGTTGTGGAAAGTCCACACTTGGAAGGACGCTCGTGGGCTTGTATCCAGCTACAAGTGGATCTCTCACGATTTTTAACCGCGAGATTGGAGCGGAACGCACACTCGAGGAGCGACGCGCTGTTCAGATGATCTTCCAAGATCCCTTCGCTTCGCTCAACCCGCGCATGCGTATTGGCGAGATGCTAAAGGAGATCCTGCTCTTTCATAAATTGGTATCAAAGGAGAAAGTCGAGGCACGCTGTATTGAGCTAATGGAGCTCGTTGGATTGCCTGTCGCCGCGTTACAGGCATATCCTCGACAATTCTCTGGTGGACAACGTCAGCGAATCGGTATTGCTCGTGCGCTCGCGCTCGAACCAAAGATATTGATTGCCGATGAAGCGGTCTCAGCCTTAGACGTCTCCGTGCAAGCAAGCATCGTCAATCTGTTAATGGACTTAAAGCGAGATCTTGGCCTTACGATGCTATTCATTTCTCATAACATAGCGATTGTGCGACAGGTGAGCGATCGAATAGCTGTGATGTATCTTGGGCGCATCGTTGAGGAAGGGTCAACCTCAGATGTATTTGATAATCCTCAACACCCATATACAAAACTACTTCTAGGCTCAGTGCCAAAGATGACTCCCGGTTCAAAGTTAGGCGATGCGCCAGAGGGCGAATTGCCTACACTTCAAGCTCGTTATGAAGGTTGTCGCTTCCAGAGCAGATGCAGCCTTGCGACAGCAGCATGTGCGACAACAGACCCCACTCTCATTCACATTGGATCCAAAGACCACAAGGCTGCTTGCATTAACCTGAAGTAAAGATCATCACACAAGGAGAGAAGGCGAACGTGTCAGAAATAGTGATCATCGGAAGTGAGCGAAGTGAGGCCGGCATTCCTGCTGCGATGGATATTTTGCGACGCGGTGGATCTGCCCTTGAAGCAGTGGAACGAGGCTTGATGCTCTGCGAAGATAACCTTGCGGACCACTACGTTGGAACCGGAGGCTTGCCGAATGCCCGCGGTGAAGTTGAGCTTGACGCCTCCATCATGGTTGGCTCGACTCGCGCCTTTGGGGCAGTTGGCGCAGTGAAGAACTTCCCAAATCCGATCTCAATCGCTCGCGCTGTAATGGAGAAGTTGCCACAACATGCACTTCTCGTTGGTGAAGGTGCTGAAGCTTTTGCAGATTCACTTGGTTTTGCTCGTGCCGAACTGCTCACTCCAGAAGGAAAAGAACTTTGGCTAGAGCAGCTTCGTAGCATTCCTAAAGAGTCAATCGAAGGTGAAAATACGAAGGCGATGAGTGGCGACCTTCGCTATCGACTCGCAGCGATTGACCTTGTGAAGCGTTTCGCTCCGCATGAGGGCCCATGGGGAACGATCAATATCATTGCAAAGGATCGCAGCGGCGAGATCGTATGTGGCGTAAGTACGAGCGGATATCCATATAAGCATCCAGGACGTGTTGGAGACTCTTCAATTCCTGGTGCTGGAAACTATGCGGATATTCGTTATGGGGCAGCCGCCTGTACCGGACGCGGTGAACTCTCACTCCGAAGCGGAACGGCGCGTACCGTCGTTGAAAATATTCGTCACGGAATGAGTGCTGAAGAGGCCTGTATGGATGCCCTCAAAGAAGCTCGCAATCTCCCCGATGACTTTCGAGCTGAACTTCGTTGCCTTGCACTTACAGCTGATGGTCACCACGGTGGCGCTGCTGGCATGGAAGGATCGACGTATACATTGATGACAGAGAATTCCACCGAACCCGAGTTCCGACCACGAAAGGCTCTACTATGAAGATCTACATCAGTTCAGATATGGAAGGCACTGCTGGAGTAGTTGACTGGAGCCAATGCCTCCACGGAAATCCAGAGTATGGCTACTACCGCGAACTCCTGCAAAATGAGGTCAATGCAAGTATCGAAGGAGCGATGGCCGCTGGTGCAACCGAGTTCCTCGTGAATGACTCACACTCAACGATGCAGAACCTCAAGCCGGCAACCCTTGCTGGCAAGGCACGGTATCTATCAGGTAAGCACAAGCCGCTCTACATGATGCAAGGCCTTGATAGCTCTTTTGATGCGATCTTCTTCGTTAGTTATCACGGCTCAATGAGTAGTGATAACTCAGTCCTTTCGCATACTTATAACCCTCGCGCGATCGCTGACATCAAGCTCAATGGCCAAATCGTCTCAGAGGCTGGACTCAACTGCTTAGTCGCGCAGCATTTCGGCGTCCCTGTCGTACTCGTGACTGGTGATGAGACAACTCGCATCGAGACCGAATTGTGGTCACCAGATGTTCGCTCTGCCGTAGTTAAAGAGAGCATCTCACGCTTTGCAGCCAACTCTATGCATCCAGTCGATGCCTGTGATCTGATCAAGACAAAGGCAAAAGATGCGGTGGCCAACCTTTCTGCTATTCGAAAGCCAGCGATCAGCCTTCCAGCAACAATCGAGATTCGCTTCCATAACGGGGATTATGCAGAGCAGGCAACGTGGATTCCTGGCACCGTGCGCACCGGCGCAAAGACCGTCGAGCTCACAGGTAGCGATCCACTCGAGCTCTTTAGACGTTTCGTCGCAACCGTCTTCTTAAGTCGCACCATCGTCGAGTACTAAACCCTTCAACGACCTTCAATAACTACCAAGGAGAATGTAATGACTGATCTCAAAGGCAAAGTAGCAATCGTCACTGGTTCTGGAAATGGAATTGGAAGAGCAACTGTCAAGAAGATCGCTGAATCAGGAGCAAGTGTGACGGTTTCAGATGTCTTGCCGGAAGATGGTGAACGAACTGTTGAAGAGATCAAATCCGCTGGCGGAAAGGCGATCTTTGTTCGCGCCGATGTCTCACAAGAGGCGGATGTAAAGAACTTGATTGATACCACCGTGAGCACCTTCGGCGGCCTCGATATCTTGGTCAACAATGCAGGTGTGGGTGGCGGCCAACTTCGCACGCACGAAATTGAGTTAGAAGAGTTTATGCGTGTGATGGCGGTAAATGTTGGCGGCACCTTCCTCTGTACAAAGTACGCCTTGCCTCATTTCTTAAAGCAGCGCGATGGCAGAATTGTGAATATCGCATCAACATATGGCTTGATCGGCGCGCCAAAGGCTGCTGCTTACTGTGCCTCAAAAGGTGCGATTATCAATTACACCAGGCAGCTCACCGTTGATTACGCCCCAGATGGCATTCGCATCAATGCGATCTGCCCTGGCTATATCGATACTAGTTTGGGACGCCGCCGTGCAACCTTGGCACCAGGTGAACTTGAAGCAGCGATCGCACGTCGCGAGAAGGCTGCCGGTATGCAACCAATCGGCCGCCAAGCTCAACCAATCGAGGTTGCGAATGTTGCTGCATTCCTCGTATCAGATGATGCATCGTTTATGACAGGTTCAATTGTCACCGTTGATGGTGGCTGCGTTACTACCTTCAATTACGGAGAAGCATCTAACTAGTCAGATCTCACGAGTCGTATTACTTGGTTGCGACAACCTTATAGGTCTCAGCAAAACGTCCTTCAGGTAGGCCAACCGCCTCGGCATTTCTAGCGCCCCACTCGCGGATTCGCTCTGCCATCGCATCCATATCGGAGATCTGGCTGACATGTTCACGAAGCGCGTTGATCTTGCGCTCGATGGTGCTTGTTGTATCGATGTAATGGTCGTTGAACTCGTTGGTCATCACCCAAGCTTCGGTGACGTTCCATGCTTCCAATCCTTCATCGTTAAGAAGATCTGGAAAGGCGAAGGGGTTACCGCAATCTGGGTAGACAGCTTGCATCGCTGCTTCAGCCGCTGCCAGGTGATCTGGGTGTGATGCGAAAATTCGATCGTAATTTCGCTCGGGGCTTTGAACAACAAGGCGCTGTGGACGAACCTTGCGAATTACTCGGACAATATCCTTGCGGAGCCCGATCGTAGGTTCGAGCAAGCCATCGTGATAATTCAAGAAATGGATATCGCTGACGCCGAGCACTCGACCAGCATTGGTCTGCTCGCGTTGGCGGATCTTGCGCATCTCATCGCGCGAGACGGTGAGGTCACTGCCACCCTGATCGCCATTGGTGCAGATCGCATAGCTCACCTTGATTCCAGCATCGGTCCATTGGGCAATAGTCGCTCCGGCGCCAAAGTCCAGATCATCGGGGTGTGCGGTGACGAAGAGAATTCTCTCAACGTCCTTATCGTCCATCGGTGGCATGCTCGTCCTATCTCGGGTCTATGCTCGCCTCGTGTCATTGGTAGATGGGTTGAACCCACAACAACAGGCGGCGGTAGTGCACGAGGGTACCCCGTTACTCGTTGTCGCAGGTGCAGGCTCAGGCAAGACTCGAGTCCTGACGCGCAGAATCGCCTATCTCATGGCCGAACGCGGTGCCGCCCCCTTTGAGATTCTCGCCATCACCTTCACCAATAAGGCCGCTGCTGAGATGAAGGAGCGAGTGGCAGAACTCGTCGGCGATCGTGCACGCAGTATGTGGGTCTCCACCTTCCACAGTGCTTGTGTCCGCATACTTCGCCAAGAGGCCAATCGGCTGGGATATTCAAACTCGTTCACGATTTACGACTCGAGCGACAGCCTTCGACTCCTTTCGACAATTATGAAAGATATGCACCTCGACTCAAAGCAGTACACACCGCGAGCTGTGCATTCCATGATTTCGACTGCTAAGAATGAATTGATGGGACCAGCAGATTTCCAACTGCAAGCAGCAGATGCCTTTCAGCAGATCGTTGCTGAGATCTTTGCGCTCTATCAACGGAGATTGCAATCTGCAAATGCGATGGATTTCGATGACTTAATTGGGAAGACCGTCGAAGTCTTGCAACGTTACCCAGAGGCCCGTAATCGCTATCGCTCACGATTTAATCATGTCCTCGTTGATGAGTATCAAGATACAAACCACGCCCAGTACATCTTGGTCCGAGAACTTGTCGGAACACCTCATGAATCGATGCCGATCGCAGAACTCTGTGTGGTGGGAGATGCCGACCAGTCGATCTACGCCTTCCGTGGTGCCAATATCCGCAATATCTTGCAATTTGAAGAGGATTATCAGAACGCAACCACAATTCTGCTCGAACAGAATTACCGATCTACGCAGAACATTCTTGGCGCTGCAAATGCGGTGATATCAAATAACCCGGGCCGTAAAGAGAAGAACCTCTGGTCACAAGAGGGAGCGGGCGCTCCTATTACTGGCTACTTAGCTGAATCCGAACATGATGAGGCAGTTTTTATCGGCCGCGAGATCAATCGCCTTCGTGATGAGAGCGAATCACAGCCCGGTGATACTGCAATCTTCTATCGAACCAATGCCCAGTCACGTGTCTTTGAAGAGACCTTTATGCGTATGGCTATCCCTTATAAGGTCGTTGGGGGAGTTCGATTCTACGAACGCAAAGAGGTAAAGGATTTCCTTGGTTATCTGCGCGTTCTTGTGAACCCAGAAGATGAGGTCTCCCTCCGCCGGATTATCAATACTCCAAAGCGAGGCATAGGCGATCGGGCCCTTGAAGTCATTGATGACTTTGCCAAATCTGCAGATCTCTCATTTTGGAGCGCACTCTCCCGAGTGAAAGAGGCACCGGGTGTTGCAGCCCGTGCCGCTGGCTCCATTGGTGACTTCGTCGCACTGATTGAACAGATGAGGACTTTGGTTGAGGCAAAGGTTCGCCCTTCAGTGGTTGCTCAAGCCGTACTTGAACAGAGTGGCTTACTGACCGAACTTCAGAACTCTGAAGATCCGCAGGATGAAGGACGCATTGAGAACCTTGAAGAGTTGATCTCAGTCGCGACCGAATATGAAGAAGGCGAAGTTGAAGATGGCGAAGAGATCTCACTCCTTGGCTTCCTCGAACAAGTCTCATTAGTTGCAGATTCAGATCAGATTCCAGATGGTGAGAACCACGGCGGAGTAGTCACACTGATGACGCTTCACACCGCAAAGGGCTTAGAGTTCCCAACAGTATTTCTCACTGGCATGGAAGAAGGAATCTTCCCGCACTCGCGCACCTTGGGTGATCCATCCGAGATTGAAGAAGAGCGACGTCTGGCATATGTCGGCCTTACACGCGCTCGCAAACGGTTATACCTATCGAGATCTGAATATCGATCTTCGTGGGGCGCACCGATGTATAACCCGCCATCACGATTCCTCGCCGAGATTCCTGAAGAGTTGGTGACGTGGAACGAAGTACGAGCTTCATCATCCATCTCGACTCGATCTTCTGCACCACGATCCTTCGGCCCACCACCTAAGGCGACAGGTAAGCGAACGACCGAGACGGTCGCACTCACCCCAGGAGATCGTGTGTCCCATGACACATTCGGATTGGGAACTGTGGTCGAAGTGAGCGGTGATGGGGATCGAGCCCAGGCGACGATCGACTTTGGAAGTGCGGGGGAGAAGCGACTCCTGCTGCGCTATGCGCCGGTCGAGAAGCTCTAAATCTCTATTAGAATCACGCCCGTAGGCAGGTTGTCTCCTCTAATAATGTAGATCGGGGTAGTGAGTGGATCTCTTTGAGTATCAAGCTCGAGATCTCTTCGAAGCACATAACATTCCAGTTCTCGGCGGCGCTGTTGCATCTACTGCAGCAGAAGCGCAAGCCGCAGCTGCGACTATGGGCGGAAAAGTTGTCGTCAAAGCACAGGTAAAGATCGGTGGTCGCGGAAAGGCAGGCGGCGTAAAGCTTGCTGAAGATGCCGCAGATGCACGCATCAAGGCTGAGGCGATCCTCGGTATGGATATTAAGGGCCACACCGTTCATAAGGTGATGATCGCTCAAGCAGCGCCGATCGCTGAAGAGTATTACATGGCGATCTTGCTCGACCGTGCGAACCGAAACTTCCTCGTCATGGCATCAGTTGCCGGCGGTATGGAGATCGAAGAAGTTGCACACACTCAGCCAGAGAAGTTAGCCCGCGTTGGAATCGATCCAAATGTCGGCATCACGCAGGCACAGGCACTCGAGATCGTAAAGGCTGGACAGTTCCCGGCTGCAGTCGTTGATCAAGTTGCAGATGTCTTGTTGAAGTTGTGGGCAGCCTTTGTTGCTGAAGATGCAACTCTTATGGAGATCAATCCACTCGTGAAGACCGAAGATGGTCGAATCGTCGCACTTGATGGCAAGGTGACTCTCGATGATAACGCCGCTTTCCGTCATGCAACCCACGCAGACCTTGAGGATCATGATTCAGCGAACCCGCTAGAAGCGCTCGCAAAAGAGAAGCACCTCAACTACGTAAAGCTTGAAGGTGAAGTTGGCATCATCGGAAATGGTGCAGGACTTGTCATGAGCACGCTCGACGTCGTTGCTTACGCCGGTGAGAAGTATGGCGTCAAGCCTGCAAACTTCCTCGATATCGGTGGCGGTGCATCAGCTGAAGTTATGGCTAATGGCCTCTCGATCATCTTGGGCGATCCAGATGTGCGAAGCGTCTTTGTTAACGTCTTCGGTGGAATCACTGCTTGCGATGCAGTAGCTAACGGCATCGTGCAAGCACTTGAGATCCTAGGAAGCGCTGCTACTAAGCCAATCGTGGTACGCCTCGATGGAAATAACGTCCTTGAAGGCCGTCGTATTTTGAATGAGGCAGCACACCCATTGGTGCAGCAGCTCGAGACCATGGATGGCGCAGCTGCTAAGGCTGCAGAATTGGCGGCAAAATAATGGCTATCTTCATCGATCAAAATACCAAGGTGATCGTTCAGGGCATGACTGGCTCTGAAGGAACGAAGCACACTGGCCGCATGATTAAGTCTGGTACCAATATTGTCGGCGGCGTGACACCCGGTAAGGGCGGTCAAGTTGTTGAGATTGAAGGCAAGCAACTCCCTGTCTTCAACTCAGTCGCTGAAGCAGTAGCCGCAACTGGTGCAAATGCCTCAGTGGTATTTGTGCCACCTAAGTTTGCAAAGGCTGCAGTCATTGATGCAATTGATGCCGAACTTCCACTATGCGTTGTCATCACCGAAGGTATTCCAGTCCATGACTCGGCTGCCTTCTATGCCTATGCTGCATCGAAGGGTAAGACTCGTTTGATCGGCCCTAACTGCCCAGGCCTCATCAGCCCAGGTAAGGCAAACCTTGGAATTATTCCGGCGGATATCACTGGCCCTGGAAAGATTGGTCTCGTATCAAAGTCCGGAACACTTACATATCAAATGATGTTTGAACTTCGTGACTTTGGTTTCTCAACCGCTATTGGAATTGGTGGCGACCCAATTATCGGAACAACACATATCGATGCACTTCGCGCCTTCCAGGATGATCCTGAGACAGAAGCGATTGTGATGATTGGTGAGATTGGTGGCGATGCAGAAGAGCGTGCCGCAGCTTTCATCAAGGAATATGTCACAAAGCCGGTCGTTGGTTATGTTGCAGGATTTACAGCACCAGAAGGTAAGACGATGGGGCACGCAGGTGCGATTGTTTCTGGATCATCAGGAACTGCACAAGCAAAGAAAGAGGCCCTTGAAGCTGCAGGAGTCGCAGTTGGTAAGACACCAAGTGAGACCGCTGCCTTAATGCGCAAGCTTCTTGCGTAGCGAGTAACAGAAACTCAGATGCTAGGACGTAGCCTCGCGGTCTCCCTTCAACAAGCCGCGCGGGCTATCGCCCTCACTCTATTTCCGGCAAGTTTTATCTCACTCTTTGCCTGGGCTACCGCTGGCAGCCAATCAGGAAATACTGCAGACCCAATCCGTGGATCTATCTGGATCTGGCTCGGCGCACATCTCGTCCCATTCCACCTTGCGATCTCAAGTAACCGGGTCGCTGGCGCACTCACTATTCTGCCCTTAGGTGCGATCATCTTTCCGATCTGGGCAATCCGCAAGAGCTTTCCTAAGGTAAAAGCAGCGCTGCCAAAGATCGAAGGCGCACGATTCTTCTTTGCACTTTCATATGGCGTGATTGCAACCATCCTCGCAGTTCTCTCGCAGAGTTCTGGTATTCATCCACTCTGGTACTTCGTGCCGCTCTTTACTTTCCCGATCTCCTATATCGCTACGTATGATTTCAAAGCTGCCGAAAATCGTTATCTGCGCTTCGCTTTTCATACACTCGTTCTCTTTATTGGTTTAGCCGCGCTTGTTGTGGCACTCTCACTTACCGGGCATTGGAGCGTTTTGCGGGATCTTGGTGTAGTCATTGCTCCTGGGTTCATTGGTGGCTTGCTCTTCCTCATCATTCAACTTCTCTACCTTCCTAATGCTGCTGTTGCTGCGCTGACATACATCACTGGGATTGGATTCCATCTCGGAGCCGGCACCTCACTCGCGCCACATCACTTCAATGTTCGCGGCATCCCAGCCCTGCCACTACTTGCATCGCTACCTACTGGCAAGCATCCGCTTCTCGCTGCGGGAGTCGTTCTCATTCCGCTCTTCGCCTTCATCGTCTTATTACCGGTACTGCGTGAGAACTCACTCTTCAAGAGCCGTCAATTCTTCGCATTGCGCACCTCATTACTCACTCTTCTTATAGTTGCGGTCATTGCCTATCTTTCAGCGGGCGAGCTACTCACTTCGGAGATGAACCCAGTAGGTGCAACGTGGTGGCGGGTAACTGCGTTTATCGCTGCCGGGTTCGCAATCGTGCTGATATTGACTACATATATCCCCGAACTCATTAAGCGAGTGCGTACACGTGGCTAAGCGAGTTCTCTTACTCGCCTCCGGATCGGGCTCATTGGCGCAAGCGCTCTTTGATGCGGATTTTGCTGGTCGATGTGAATTCATCGGCCTCATCTCAGATAAGCAATCTGCAGTATTAGAACGAGCACGGAAGGCGGGCGTTCGAGATATTTATCTGCCGATGACGGAAGATCGATCTGCCTGGAATGCTGAGATCCTCTCTGTCTCGCAATCTCTCAATCCTGATCTCGTGATCAGTGTTGGCTTTATGCGGATTCTCGCCCCTGACTATGTGAATCGATTTAAGGTAATGAATACCCACCCGGCCTTACTCCCAGCATTTCCAGGAGCTCATGCTGTGAGAGATGCCCTTGCTGCAGGAGTGGCTGAAACTGGAACCAGCGTCCATTGGGTCGATGCTGGTGTTGATACTGGCCCCGTCATCACCCAGCGAGTTGTGGCGATTGAACCAGGGGATAGCGAAGATTCCCTGCACGAACGCATTAAGATTGTCGAACGAGACCTTATCGTTGAGGCGCTTACCGCCTGGCTAGATGAAAATGACGGAGCCCGATAAAGATGAGTGAGAGAAAAGTAATTCGACGAGCCCTGCTCAGCGTCTACGACAAGACCGGGTTAGTCGAACTTGGAAGCGCCCTTCACACTGCTGGTGTTGAGATCCTCTCCACTGGGTCAACAGCAAAGACTCTGAGTGCAGCGAATATTCCAGTCACAGCAGTTGAGGATTACACCGGATTTCCAGAGATGATGGGCGGACGCGTTAAGACGCTCCACCCTCGCATTCATGGCGGCATCCTCGCTGATCAACAAAATCCCGAACACCTTGATGCGATCGCATCCCACGATATTGCGCCTTTTGATCTGATTGTTGTGAATCTCTATCCATTTAGTCAGACCATTGCTTCAACCGAAGATTTTGCAGAATGTATCGAGCAGATTGATATCGGCGGACCAAGCATGCTTCGCGGCGCAGCAAAGAATCATGGATCGGTTGCAGTCATATCTGACCCATCCCAATATGCACGTCTACATGAAGCGATAAAGG
>Ga0214201_1000080_pt1 | contig 41514 bp, 35 predicted proteins | sample TroBogEpilimnion_32_FD_153039 | JGI IMG/M metagenome (GOLD analysis project Ga0214201, IMG submission 153039) | Freshwater microbial communities from Trout Bog Lake, WI - 29MAY2009 epilimnion | ecosystem: Environmental > Aquatic > Freshwater > Lake > Epilimnion/Euphotic zone | place: Trout Bog...
GGCGGCGGCTGCCGTGGCTTTAGTCGAAAAGTTAGGCGGCGATGTGGTCGGCGGTGCCTTTCTCCTTGAGCTCGCGGCGTTAGACGGCCGGTCCAAACTGCCTGGCCGCCGGGTTCATTCGGTGTTGTCCGTTTGAACGCCTCAGCGTTCGTCTCGGCGTTAACGATCTACCCGGTCAAGTCGGCGCGACCGATTTCGGTGTCGACGGCGGCCGTCGGCACACGTGGGTTAGTCGGTGATCGCGAATGGATGCTGGTCGATGAACGCGGCCGCTTTGTATCGCAGCGGACCCTGTCTCGCATGGCTCAGTTGCAGGTGACGTCGCACCCGGAAGGCGTGTGCCTGACGGCGCCGGGTGGCCCGTCGTGTCGCGTCGACACGCCACGGCAGGGCGACTGGCTTACGGTGGACGTCTGGGGCGATATCGTGCAAGCCCGCGACGCCGGTGAGTTCGCCGCTCGGTATCTCACCGAGGTGTTTGCTCGGCCGCTCCGTTTGGTTTGGATGCCTCCAAATACCTTGCGACCAGCGGATCCCCAGTATGCGGGTCGCGCCGATGTGCCGGTATCGTTCGCGGATGGCTTCCCGGTGCTCGTCGCAAGTGCCGCGTCGCTGGACGAACTCAATCGACGCTTACCCGCGCCCATTCAGATGGCGCGGTTTCGACCCAACGTGGTGATCAGCGGGTGGGAGGCCTTTGCGGAAGATCACATCCGTCGTATCCGGTGTGGCGAGATTGAGCTGGACCTCGTCAAACCGTGTACGCGCTGCGTCATCACCTCACTGGATCCACTGACGGGCGAGACCGCATCCGATCCGACGTCGGTGCTGAAATCGTTTCGCTTCGATCCCACCCTGCGGGGTGTGACTTTTGGCGTCAACGCCATCGTGTCGCGCGGGATGGGAGCGTCGTTGGAGGTGGGTACGCCCGTCGAGGTGCTCGGTTAGCGACCCGCCTCTTCCTGTTCGAGGATCTCCGTCTCTGCTTCGGCGAGTCGAACCCAGTCGGCGACCAGAGGGTCACGAGTGGCGTACTCAATATAGTCGCACGCCCGGGTGGATAAGCCGTCATAGCCGTACGTTCTAAAGCGAAAGGCGACCGGTAGGTACATCGCGTCAGCGGCGCAGTAGTCGCCACACAGCCACGCGCCCGTCTCACTTTGGGCAAAGATGGCGTCGATACGCGCGATGTCCCGAGCGAGCGCATCGTCCATCGGTACGCGGCGATCACGTGCCCGAATGTTCATTGGATATTTTGCGCGTAGCGACGTGAATCCTGCATGCATTTCGGCAGCGAGTGCGCGAGCGTGGGCGCGCTTCGCCGTATCGACAGGCCAACCGCGGCCGCCGGCTAATTCGGACAGGTACTCGAGAATTGCAATGGATTCGGGAATAACGATATTCCCGTGAACGAGTACGGGTACTCGACCTAACGGCGTATAGGCGAGGGCTTGACTGCGAAACTCTGGGGTATCGAGCGCTAAGCGCTCTGTATCGAGCGCGATACCGAGATGTTGCGCCAGTATCCACGGCCTTAAGGACCATGAACTGTAATTTCGATTGCCGATGACCAGTAACGGTTGGGCGCTCATCGACGTCGCCCGAGATACGCTATTGTGACGTCGCTGAAGTCGGTAAACAGTCCATCGACACCGGCATGATCAAACAGCGCGCGCTGTACCGACTCTGCATCGGGCGCATGCTCGGGCAAATCGTCTCTGCGGAATGTATAGGGGTGCACAGCCAATCCTACCGCGTGGGCATCGTTGACTAACGACGTGTAGATGGGCGCCTGATGGGTGCCTGGCCACTGCACAATGTGCGGAATCCACGGGCCGATGCCGTGGGCATAACGCGCGACGGCCATGAGGCCGTCGCGGGACCGCATCGCGTCGTAGTCGTTGTCAGACTCCAGCCAGTCGTTTTCGCCGATCAACTGAACGAGTCGCAATGTGCAACCCAAGTCGTGCTTGATGCGCAACAGCTCCTTCGCATCAAAGCACTGTAGCCAGACGTCATCGTTAGGGCCGAGGTACCCGAACTCTGCCAAGGTCTTTAGTACGATGGGGCTCAGGTCTTTGCCCTCTGCGCGATGCCATGCCGGGCTCTTCACTTCGGTATAGATGCCGGCATGGCGGCCCGTTGCTGCGTTCAGTCCGCGGATGAAGGACAACTCTTCGGCCAACGAGCGGATCCGCAAGCCTAAACGTTCGTGAAAGCGATCCGGGTACACGGGTGCCTGCGTGGCCGGATGGACTCGCTCGTGCACGCTGAGTGTCTGCAGTTCGCTGAAATCAAGATCGATAACGTACCAATGACCGTCCGCTCGGCGTCGGTCGGGAAAGCGGTGCGCGACATCCGTGACTTCTTCAAGGACGAGGTCGTGGAAGACGACCGGAACGTCATCGCGCGTGAGCACGACGTCCTGCTCCAGATAGTCGGCGCCGACGGCGTGGGCGTACGCTTTGGCGGCGAGTGTGTGTTCGGGCAGATAGCCCGAGGCTCCCCGATGCGCAATGACGATCGGATTCTGTCGATTTGGTGTGGAAGTGCTCATGTGGGGGCAGGATAATCCCTCCATGACACGACCGCCACGGGCTATCTCACTGGATCTCGACAACACCCTCTGGGACACCCCCCCTGTGCTCGAGCGCGCCGAGGGCGCGCTTCAAGAGTGGCTGTCGGTGCATGCGCCGCGGGTGGCACAGCGTCATACCGTAGCGTCGCTGGCCGCCTCGCGCGCGGCCGTCGTTGCGGAGTTCCCGCACCGGTCCCATGACTTCACCTTCATTCGCACCGAGTCGCTGCGTCGGGTGGCCGTGGACTGCGGCTATCCGGACGCCCTCGCGAGCGCAGCGTTTGACGTGTTCATTGAGGCCCGAAATCGGATCGATCCTTTTGCAGAGGTGCCGGGTGCGTTGGCGTGGCTCGCGCGACGCTTGCCCGTTTATGCTTTGACCAACGGCAATGCCTGCGTCCATCGAGTGGGCTTGGGTGAACATTTTGTCGGGTCGTTTGAGCCGGTTGCCGTGGGCTGTGCGAAGCCCGATCCGCGCATCTTCGCTGCGCTGGTGACGGCGGCCGGTGTGGACGAAGCGTCCATATGGCACGTCGGTGATGATCCGCTGGCCGACGTGGAGGGCGCCTACCGCGCGGGACTCGTGTCAGTGTGGATGAACCGCACGGGTGCTGTGTGGCCGGCCGAGTTGCGCAAGCCCGATATTGAAGTGCGGGATATGGACGACTTGGTGGCCCGAGTCGAGGCTGCTCTCTAGGGAACGAGTCCCAAGCGGTGGCCGGCGCGGAGTAGCGCCACGACGGTTTTGGCGTCCTGAAACGTTCCGTCCAGCGCGTGCTGCACAGCGTCCCGTAGCGGTACCCAATGAACCTCCAGTACCTCGTCCTGTTCGGGTCTCGCGGGAACGACGCGCAAATCGGTCGCGAGAAAGAGGTGTACGACTTCGGTGAATATCCCGGGCGAGGCCCAGATCGACCCGAGGGATTCGAGGTGCCCGGCTTCGAGACCCGCTTCTTCCGCCAACTCAAGGCGTGCAGTGCTCTCGGGCTGTCGGCCATCTAATTTGCCAGCCGGAATTTCCCACAGCCAGTCGCGCGCGACGTGCCGATACTGGCGAATGAGGCAAACCCGTCCGGTTGCGTCCACGGGTACGACGCCGGCGCCGCCTGGGTGTCCCACGATCTCGAATCGTGCCTCAACGCCGTTGGGCAGCAGGACGTTTTCAACGTCCAGTGTAATCACGCGCCCCGTATACAGTCGTCGACGTTGGGTCATGGCGGGTTGTGCATCAGTGCCCGTGACTTTCTTCGACATCGATTTGCCCGGTGACGCGACGTTGGACCAGCGACCAACTCAGGCCCACCGCCATGAGCACACTCAGGAGCAGAACGGCCATCCAGCCCAAGGATCCGCTGTGCGATAGGTCAATCCATCCTTGGCTGGCGAGCAGCCAGACGACCGCGGCGAACAGAGCAACCCCCAGCAGCACGCCAAACCGTCCGAGCGAGCGCCACGTGGCGTGTACAGAAAACACCCAGCCCCCGAGCAGCACCAGACCGACGACCGCCTGCAAGGGTTGAACCGTCGGGAAACCGGACGCCACCCAGTGCGTGTAGCTCATCCCCGTCGGATTCCAGGTCAGCGCCACTAAAAGGAGCGAACTCGCCAAGCGCAGCAGAAATCCCATGAACGTCAGTCGTTCCATCGTCCCCATCTCAGCAGCCAGTCGGCAGTGACCGGACACCAGTTTAGCAGCGAATAAGGACTGGATAAGCATACAGTCCCGCAGGATAATCGACCCATGTCCGCCGATCCGTTTGAAGCACTGAACCCCGCCCAGCACGCTGCTGCGACCCATGGCCAGACGGCCGAGCGGCGCGTTGATGCGTCGCCGCTGCTGATCATCGCGGGCGCAGGTACCGGCAAAACGTCCACCCTCGCGCACCGCGTGGCGCATCTCGTACTCAGCGGGGTCGACCCCGGACGGATCCTGCTGCTCACGTTTTCGCGGCGTGCCGCGGAGGAAATGACGCGACGTGCCGAGCGCATTGTGGGCGCCGCGACCCGCGGTTCCAGTGTTCGATTGCCCTGGGCTGGCACGTTCCATTCCGTCGGCAATCGCCTCTTGCGCTTGCACGCACCCTCCGTGGGTCTCGATCCGGCTTTCAGTGTCATGGATCGCGGTGATAGCGCCGATTTAATAGATGTGGTGCGCCACGAACTCGGCTTAGCGGGGCGCGACCGCCGTTTTCCGCGCAAAGACACCTGTCTTGCGATCTACTCCCATCGCGTGAATACGCAAGGTTCTCTTGGCGATTCGCTGCAAAGCCAATGGCCATGGTGCTTGGGATTCGAAGAGGATTTGGTGCGTCTGTTCCGCGCTTACGTCGTTCGAAAGCAAGCTGAGCAGGTGCTCGATTACGATGACTTACTGTTGTATTGGCACGGATTAGTGTCGGAGCCGGCCTTGGCGCGTGCGGTGGCGGAACGATTCGATCATGTCCTTGTGGATGAATATCAGGACACCAACCGCTTGCAGGCCGAGATCTTGCAAGCGATCCGTCCAGACGGGCGGGGCCTGACGGTCGTGGGTGACGATGCCCAGGCCATCTATTCGTTCCGCGCCGCGACGGTCGAAAACATTCTCGAATTTCCCACGCGATTTTCTCCGCCCGCGCGGGTGATCGCGCTAGAGGAGAATTATCGATCGACCCAGCCGATACTCGATTCGGCGAATGCGTTGTTGAAAGACGCGTCACGGCGCCATGAAAAGCAGTTGCGCGCGCATCGCCCCGGTGTTGCCAAGCCGCGCTTGGTCACGGTGGCGGATGATCGGGCACAGGCCGATTACGTGATCGATACCGTTCTCGCAGTGCGAGAGGCCGGGGTTGCGCTCAGAAAGCAGGCCGTGCTTTTTCGTTCGAGTCATCACAGCGATTTGCTCGAAGTCGAATTGACCCGCCGGAATATTCCGTTCGTCAAATACGGCGGCCTTAAATTCTTAGAGGCTGCGCACGTCAAAGACTTGCTGGCCGTCTTGCGGTGGGCAGATAACCCGCGCCATCGAATTGCCGCATTTCGTGCGTTGCAGCTGTTACCCGGTATGGGGCCTGGTTTTAGCGGCCGCTGTTTGGAGCCGATCGCTGCGGGCCGAGGATTGTCGGAGGCTCTGGATGTATTCGTCCCGCCACCCGCTGCGCGGGCCCATTGGGACGACTTTCGTGGCTTGCTCGAACAATTGACGCATCCGAAAGCCCCGTGGCCGGGGCAGGTAGAGGCGGTCTGGCAATGGTACCGCCCCCATCTCGAACGTCTCTACGATGCGGCAACGGTGCGGGCCGGAGACCTCGAGCAGTTGACGCGCATTGCCGGTGGGTTCCTCTCGCGTGAACGGTTCCTGACTGAATTGGCATTGGATCCACCGCGTGCGAGTGGCGATGAATCCGGTCCACCACTGCTCGATGAGGACTACCTCGTGCTCTCGACCGTGCATTCGGCCAAGGGTCAGGAATGGAGTGAAGTGTTCGTTCTCAACGTCAATGACGGGAATTTCCCCTCAGAATTTGCCGGCGGGTCGTCAGCGTTGTTGGATGAAGAGCGTCGCCTGCTGTACGTCGCCATGACCCGAGCTCGGGATGGCCTCCACTTGCTGACGCCGCTCAAGTACTACGTGACCCAGCAGCCGAGGTGGGGCGATGCGCACGTCTACGGTGCCCGCAGTCGTTTTCTCACGCCCACGGTGTTGTCGACGCTCGACTGCGTTACGCATGGCAGTGCAGAGATGGCGACGATAGGCGCGGCGATGGACCCGAAAAGGCCTGAGCCGACGGTGGACGTAGCCGCGAAAGTTCGCGGATTTTGGGACTGAGCCTCCGTCGGTTGGCCGCGCGCGATTAGCGCGCGTTCAGGGGCTTACGGAAGCGCAGGGTGAATCGGTCCGATTCACCGATCAAGGTGTAGCGCTCGCGGTCTTTGTCGCCGAGGCGGTACGTGGGTGGTAACGTCCAGACGCCTTGATCGTAGTCGCGCGTGTCGTTGCTGTTGGTGTTGACGTCCGATGAGCCGACAAATTCAAAGCCGGCCTGCTCCATGAGTTCAATGGCAAAGTGTTCGTTCACGTAACCCAGTTTCGCGAGGGGGTCGACTGGAGCCATCGGATCTGCGCGGTGATCAACGATCCCGAGTATCCCGCCAGGCTTGAGCGCGGCATAGATCGCCTTGAGCATGGCCGGTGTGGTTTCGGGCCGAGCTAACCAATTGTGCAGGTTACGAAACGTCAGCACGAGGTCCACGGAGTTGTTCGCAATAGGAGAGAGTGCATTCGGCGCTTGTAGCGCAACGATTTCGGCCTTGCTGTAGAGCTCCGGGGACGCTGCAAATTTGGCGGTTAGTGCGCGCACATTGTCCTTGGCATACGCGCTGCTGAGCGGGTCATGTTCCGCCGCGATATAACGGCCGTGCTCGCGCAGCAACGGCGCGAGAATTTCGGCATACCAACCGCTGCCGCCCGGCCAAATTTCCATCACGGTCATGGTGGACCGGATTCCAAAAAACTGGAGCGTTTCGCGCGGATGCCGGGCGGCATCGCGCGCGCGATTGACATCGGAGCGAGCGTTGCTGGCCAGTATTTTGTCGAGGGCAGACAAGGTTGCCGCGTCGGTTGCGAGTAGGGCAGTGGGCGTCTTGGTCTCGGGCTTTGCCGACGGCAGCGCGACGTTCGAAACCGGGGCAGTCGGCGCTGGAGTATGTGTACAGGCAGCCACGGCGAGGGCCAAGGCGAATGCGGCAGTGCGGCCTAAACGGCGGTACATAGAAGAACCCCTGTGATGGACCACGCAATTCTAAGCGCTTGCCGCAGGGAATAAGCGGCATGCAAACCCTCGGCCAAAAAAAACCCCGCCGTTGGGCGGGGTTTCTTGTCCTTCGGGTTGCCGATGATCAGTAGTTGTTACCACCACCACCGTAGCCGCCACCGCCACCGCCGTAGCCGCCGCCACCACCATAACCGCCGCCGCCGCCGCCGTATCCGCCACGGCCGCCGCCGCCACCGTAACCGCCACCGCCGCCACCGCCAGGACGCGGTCCGCGAGGACGCTCTTGCGCCTCGTTCACGCGCAGCGGGCGGCCGCCCATGTTAAAGCCGTTGGTGGCTGCAATTGCGGTCTGTGCGTCGGTGCTAGCCATCTCCACGAACGCGAAACCACGGGGGCGTCCCGTCTCGCGATCCATGATGATTTTCACCGACTCCACTTTGCCGTGACTTTCAAACAGCGAGCGCACTTCATCTTCGGTCGCCGAGAACGGAAGATTCCCCACGTAAATGGTCGTCATCGAGTCTTCTCACTCACTTGCATGCGTGGGCTTAAGCGTAAAGGCCTAGCCGCAACGCGTCCCTCTCCAATCGGAACCGAGGCCGGCATGCCGGTCGGTTCCGTACCGTAGGTCGTGCGCTGAATCAACTCGTGCGGGAGAACCTTCCGAGTCCACCAAGGTGGGCTATATACAACCCATCCGGTCGACCCAATCCTCCTCCAAAAGCAGACGTCGCGAGTACAACCAACACCGATCCTACGCCGGGAAATCAGGGCGCGCAATTTCCAAACGAAATGTCAACAATTTTCCGTTGGTACGATACAGTTTACGACTGTTGCTGTAGTGCAACAATTGTCATAGGGTCGTGTCGGGCTCCAGATACGCGTAGCCGTGTAATTCGGCTTCGTAGAACCGCTTGAGTCGCTGGCTATCTGCGACGGAGAGGCGGCCGTCGCGAACAGCGCGTTCGCAATCGCGCGCGAGGCTCGGATATAGCTCGTCCGTGTCGTATTCCATGTAGCCGAGAACTTGCAACGCGGTATCCCCTTTCACCGTTTCCTCAATCCACCACGAACCGTCGTCGTCGAGTCGAATGTGAACGACGTGGGTGTCGCCGAAAAGGTTATGGAGATCCCCGAGCGTCTCTTGGTAAGCGCCGACCAAGAACGTGGCCAAGTAGTAGTCCTCATCCGGCTTCAATTCGTGCACTTCCAGCGTTCGCTTTGTGTCGCGCAGTGACACGAAGCGGTCAATCTTGCCGTCGGAGTCGCAGGTTATATCGGCGAGCACGGCATTTCGGGTAGGACGCTCGTGCAGTCGGTGTATCGGCATGATTGGGAAGAGCTGTCCTATCGCCCACGAATCCGGTAACGACTGGAACAGTGAGAAGTTGCAGAAATAGATGTCCGACAGAATGGTCTCGAGGCCATCAAGTTCTTCCGGAATTTCGTCGAGTTTGCGCGCGTAGTCACGCACACGGGCGCAGGTCGCCCAATACAGACGCTCGGCTAAGCCGCGATGCGGGAGACTCAGATAGCCTAAATTAAACATTTGCAGCGCTTGTTCCCGAGCCTGCAAGGCGTCGTGCCAGCACTCCACCAATCGGCGCTCACTGACGCTACGATAGGCATCATAAAGGGCCCGTACCGGCTGTGGGATCTCGCCGTTCCCGACGGCGTCTTCTTCCAGCCGATTGGCGACGCGAAATTGATCCAAGGCGCTCGCGCCGAGCACGTTGAAGACGAGCACCGAATGGTGCGCGGCAATGGCGCGCCCGGACTCGCTAATAATCTGGGGATGTGGGATTTTCCGAGCATCACAGACGGCACCAATGCGATAGACCACGTCACTCGCATATTCAGTTAGCGAGTAATTCATCGACGACTCGTAGTTGGTACGGCTGCCGTCGTAGTCGATGCCGAGTCCGCCGCCGATATCGATGTACTCAAGGCCAGCGCCCAGCAGCTTTAGTTCTGCGTAGACATGCGATAACTCCGTCACTGCATCTTTGACACGACGAATGTCCTGCAGCTGCGACCCGGTGTGGCAATGCACCAGCTTTAGACAGTCCAGCATGCCGTGTTGACGGAGTTCCTCGACGACCTCAAGGATTTCAGTGATGAATAAACCAAACTTTGACTTTTCGCCGGCAGACTCGCGCCAGCGCCCGGCGCCTTCCGCCGCCAACTTCACCCGGACACCAATTTCTGGGCGAACCGCGTATTTTTGCGCGTGTTTCAGAATGAGGCCGAGCTCTACGAAGTTCTCGACCACGGGGATGATCTTGCGGCCGAGTTTAGCGGCAAGCATCACGGTTTCGATGTAACTGTCGTCTTTGAATCCATTGCAGATGATCAGCCGATCTGGATCTTCGGCCATCGCCATGACCACCAGAAGCTCCGGTTTGGAGCCGACTTCAAGACCGAAGCCGAAATCCTTGCCGCTGCGATAGACCTCTTCTACAACGAGACGTTGTTGGTTCACTTTGATCGGAAACACCGCCGAATAACGGTTCTTGTAGTCGTTTTCTGCGATGGCAGTCGCAAACGCGTCATTCAGGCTGCGCAGGCGATGCGCGATGATGTCCGAGAAGCGAATCACGAACGGTGCGGTCAAATCCCGCGCCTTCAGACCCTCGATCACGTCGTGCAGATCAATCTCATGCCCGGGGCGCTGATCTGGCCGCACGACCACGTGTCCCGCGGAATTCACCGCAAAGTAACCGGCGCCCCACGATTCAATTTGATAAAGGTGGGCGGACTCTTCCGCGTCCCACGCGAGTGCGGCGGCGAAATTTGACGGGGTCGTGCTCATGTGCGGTAACGCCTATCCCAGAAGGCAGAAAAGCCGCGCACCATATCAAACGGACGCTACAGCGACATGGCAGTGTCAGCTTGCTTTAGGGTCCCGTCGCGACGGGACGCGCGGCATCCCGTGACCACTCGCTGAAACTGCCGGGATACAGTCGCCCGCCGCCCAGCCCAGCCAATTCAAGCGCCAGGAGATTGTGACAGGCCGTCACCCCGGAGCCGCACATGGCGATGATGCTTGCGGGCTCTCGCCCCCGGAGCGCGCGCTTGAACTGTTCGGCGAGTTCGGCCGGCGTCAGAAAGCGCCCGTCGCTGCCAAGATTTCGTGCGAAATGAAAGCTTTGAGCGCCAGGAATGTGCCCCGCTCGAGGATCGAGCGGTTCCACACGCCCCTCGAACCGTTCGATAGAGCGTGCATCGAGTAGGACGCAGCGCTGCTCAGCAACGGCCTCGGCGACGTCGTCCGCCGTTACGACCGCGGAGTGATCGGGCGCGCCGGTGAATGTTCGTGGCGCCACCGACGAGGCTGCGGCGAGCGAGGGTAGCCCGGCGGCTTTCCAGGCCGAGTAGCCGCCATCCAAGACCGCCACCCGGCGGTGGCCCATCCATCGCAGCAGCCACCATAAGCGTGCGGCATACGCGCCACCACTATCGTCATACGCAACGACTTGGACGGCCTGGTCGATACCCCAGCGTGAAAACGTGGCCGACAGTGCGCTCGCGTCCGGCAGTGGGTGTCGACCGCTCCAAGGCGTACGGGGGGCTGCCAGATCCTCGTCCAGATGAGCGTACAGCGCGCCTGGAATGTGCCCCTTTAAGTAGAGCGATCGGCCCGTATCGGGTTGACCCAACTCAAAGCGGCAGTCCAATACCCGCACATTGGGATCGGCTAGGCCGCCTCGTAACGTCTCAACGTCGATCAGGGTTGCGTGGTCCATCAGATCCCTCCGGATTCGCAGTGTAGCCGGAAGCCCGTCCCGAGGCGGCACCATTGACGCAGTTCAGGTACAGTAGCGCCCCCCTTGGGCGACTTTGATCGCCTCTGCGGGTCTGCGCCGGCACGTCCGGGTCTCCGTTTTGGCGCCATTCACATAGGTAGGTTTCCGCACATCATGACCAACCACACGGTTCATGCACAGTTTCACGGCCGACTGGTATTCGTCGGTTTCGGTAGTATTGGTCGCGGCGTTTTGCCGCTGATTCTTCGCCATATTGGCGGCCTCACTGCGGATCGGATCACGATCGTGACCGCAGATGATGCAGGCCTTGAGTGCGCTCGGGAATTCGGCGTAAAGCACGTTATCGAGCCAATTAAACCGGATAATTACCGTGCAGTGCTCGAACCGTTGATCGGTGCGGGTGACTTCCTGCTGAACCTGTCAGTCGACGTCTCCTCGATCGAACTCGTTAAATTGGCGCGGGAGCGTGGCGCTCTGTATCTCGACACCTGCATCGAGCCATGGGCTGGCGGCTATGTGGATACCCATGTGGATCCGGCCGCTCGCAGCAACTACACGATGCGTCATGCGGCGCTCGCGCTGCGGGACACCGCGGATGCGTCCCAGCCGCAGCCAACCGCAGTGCTGACGCACGGCGCGAACCCAGGGCTGGTCTCTCACTTTTTGAAGCAAGCGCTGATGAACATCGCCACGGACCTCGGCCTTGAGGTCGTTGAGCCCACCTCCCGAGAAGAATGGGCGGCCCTGGCGCACCGTTTGGGCGTGAAAGTGGTGCATGTCGCTGAGCGCGATACCCAGATCCCGAGCATCGCTAAGAAAGTCGGCGAGTTCGTGAACACCTGGTCGGTCGACGGCTTTATCAGCGAGGGCAGCCAACCAGCCGAACTCGGGTGGGGCACCCATGAGAAGCGCCTGCCTGCCGACGGTCGGACCCACAATTTCGGGTCGGGCGCGGCGATCTACCTGATGCAGCCCGGTGCCGCAACGCGCGTTCGGACCTGGGCGCCGAAAGCAGGGCATATCCACGGGTTCCTGATCACCCATAGCGAAGCGATTTCGATCTCGGATTACTACACGGTGCGCGAGGGTGACACGGTCGTCTACCGGCCCACCTGTCATTACTCGTATCACCCCTCGGATTCGGCCGTGATGTCGATCCATGAATTTGCGGGCCGTAATTGGCGCGATCAGCCGGAAAAGCGAATTTTATTGAACGAAATTCTGCCCGGCGGAATCGACGAGTTGGGAGTGCTCGTTGCCGGTCACGCGCGCAATGCATACTGGTATGGCTCGCAGTTGTCCATTGACGAGGCGCGTCAATTGGCGCCGTATAACAACGCGACCAGTCTGCAAGTCACCGTCTCCGTGCTCTCCGGTATGGTCTGGGCGATTGAAAATCCGCAGCGTGGCATCGTCGAACCGGACGAGATGGACTACAAGCGGAATCTGGAGATTTGCAGGCCGTACTTGGGGCCGGTGGTCGGCGAATATACCGACTGGAACCCGTTGACCGATCGAGCGCGGCTCTTCCCGGAGGACATCGATACCTCCGATCCGTGGCAGTTCCAGAACGTGCGCGTGTAACACCGAGCACTGTCGGGGCGATGGCAACGGCCACCGTGGGCGACTACGGTGGCCGTTGCCGTTTTAGGGTGGCGTGGGGCCGTAGTGGATGCCCACGATCGTGTACTGCGGACGTCCGTCGATCGGCACGGTGATTTCATCGTCGAGGCACTTACCCAGCAAGGCACGGGCGAGAGGTGCGTCAATGCTGATGTACTGTGGCGCCATATCGAACTCATCGGGACCGACGATCCGATAGAGGTGTAATTCGCCCGCGCGATCTTCGAGTTCCACCCAAGCGCCGAAATACACCCGATTCCGATGGGTAGGGGCATCGGTCACGATCACGAGTCCGTCTAAGCGCTTGCGTAAGAATCTCACGCGCCGATCGATTTCTCGCAAACGGCGCTTCCCGTAGGTGTATTCGGCATTCTCCGAGCGATCGCCTTGGGCAGCGGCTTCCGATACCGCTTGCGTGACCTGAGGGCGCTCAACTCGCCAGAGTTGATCCAGTTCAAGCCGCATGCGCTCGGCCCCGGCGGGGGTGCTGTACTTGGAGCCCGGAATTTGCGGCGGTCGCCAACGACCCATAAGAAACCCGTCGAAATGGGATACCAATCACGGATTCTACGGCGTGGTGCGCCTAATCTCTCTCCCACAGCGTGCCGTCAGGCGCGAGCGCGGACCTCCCCACTCAGTGGCAGTCCATCGCAAGCGCCGATCCGCCTGATGACGCGCCGCAACCTGCGAAGGTTGTGCCGGGATCCCCTGGCGGACTGTCCTCACGTAATCGGAGTCCGCTTTTTTGAACCCCAGATGTTTCATCTGGGGTTTTTTTTTACCCCTTCGATCCGGATCTTGACGGTTTCTTGACGCACCATCACCAAACCGACACGTGATTGACACAAAACAGTCATGACGATGCGAGACTCTTTGCCGCGTTGCAGCAACCCCCCCCTATGAACACGCGGCAACACGCAGCGCGTCCGCTCGCTTCTTGGTGAGTCGCGGAGGCGCATCGCCTATTCCAAGGAGTCACCGCCCATGTCTTCTCTTCGTTTTTCCCGCCGCCTCGCGGCTGCCGTTTCCTTCGCGTTGGCCGCTGCCTCCTACGGGGCGTTCGCCGCTGAGCAAGGCGATACCGACCCCAACCAAGTCAGCCTCGGCACAATCGGCAATTCGCTCGGTTCGATTGAGGTGAAGGTGGATCGCGATTCCGTTGAAGCCTTGGCCCCCGTGCAGGCGAACCTCGCGGCGATCGAGCCGCAGTCGGTGATTTCGCGCACGTTCATTGAAGATCAGGTTCCGGTCACCGGCAACTTCAATTCGATCATCGGTATTGCGCCGAGTATGGCGACGACGCCGTCGCCGAACGGCCCGGGCTTGGCGGACACCTCGACCACGATGCGTGGCTTCAAGGACAACCAGTACAACGTGACGTGGGACGGTATTCCGTTCGGCGACACGAACGACCCGTCGCATCACTCGACCTCTTACTTTCCGTCGACGGTCATCGGCGGCGTCGTGATTGAGCGCGGCCCGGGTAACGCGTCGAACGTGGGTCAGGCGACCTTCGGTGGTAGCGTCAACTTGTTCTCCAAGACGCCTGCCGAGCAGCGCAGCGTGGAGTTCTACGAGTCGCGCGGCTCTTGGAATACGAACCTTGCAGGGGTCAGCTTTGAGAGCGGCCGGATGGCCGACTATGGCGATTCGACGCTGCAGCTGAACTACCAGAAACTGCAGTCGGACGGCTATCTCCAGTACAACACGATCAACAGCGATAACTTCCTCGGCAAGTACACCCGCAAGCTCGGATCAGACACGAAGTTAACCGTGTTCGCGCAGTACAACGATGAGTTCCTGCACCTGCCGGACAACTGGGTGGGACCGACGGCCCCCGGCGCCGACGGCCCGGGCACCGGTCAGGTCACGGCGTATGGCATCGGCTACGGCGGCCTCAATAACAACCCGCTGTCGCAGGGATATTACGGCTATAACCACATCCGCAAGCAGACGGATATGGAATACGTTCGTATCGAGTCGGAATTGGGGAATGGCTGGGCGATCGACAACAATCTCTACACCTACGCCTATACCAACTACACGGTAGCCGGTGCGAATCCGGACGAAGCCGACCCGGGACTGCTCGCGCCGTGCGGCACGTTAGACGGTGGCGTCGCGCTGGAGCCGACCGTGTGCAGCGGCCACAAGGGTTCCCCGGCCGGTGACGTTCCGGGTAACGACAAGTTGAACCAGTACCGCGTCGAAGGCGACATCGTGAAGGCGACCTATGACACGACAGCAGGCGTGTTGCGTATCGGTGCGTGGCTTGAGACCTCGCACACTCACCGCCACAAGTACTACATGGACCTGACGACCGACACCTTCACCGGCAAGGTCAAGAACGATCAGGGCTCGAGCTGGGTCAACACGCAGCCGTTCGCGGAGTTCGAGTGGAAGGTGGCCGACGGTCTGACCGTGACGCCGGGTGTGAAGTACGTGCGTTTTGATCGTCGCCTTGACGCGATCAACAACAACGGCACTGGTCCGTTCAATGGCGACTACATCTTCACGAAGACGCTGCCGTTCCTCACGATCAACAAGCGTTTCGGCGCGGAAGATTCGGTGTACTTCCAGTTTGCGCAGGGTATGCAGATCCCGACGCTCGACTACACCTACTTCCCCGTCCCGGCCGGCGTCACGAATCCTCCGGGCGCAACCCCGCAGACGACCACGAACTACCAGATCGGCTTCGTCCACAAGGACAAGCGTCTCACCTGGGACGTGGACGCTTACCTGATCGATTTCAAGAATCTGCAGTTAACGTACGCAGGCAGCGATGGCGTGACGCGCTTCTTGTCGGCCGGTGGTGCGCAGTACAAGGGCTTGGAAGGTGAGATCGCCTACCTCGTTGGCGGCGGCGTCTCGGTGTTCGCGAACGGCTCGCTCAACAGCGCGAAGTTCGTCAACATCAACGATGCGCTGATCGCCACCGATCAGGGCGATGGCGGTGTCACGAGCGCCTTCACCTATAACGGCGGTGCGCCGACGAATGGTTCCTTGCCGTACACGCCTGACTCGACGATGGCGTTCGGCGTGGTCTACCACGAGGGCCCGATCAACGCGACGCTGAACTACGTGCGGACGGGCAGTCAGTACGCAGTGCCGGGCGAGAATGCCGCGAACGATCCGAGCAATCCGAATTACATCGGGTATGCCAACAAGATCCCAGCGTTCGACAACGTGGACCTGAACGCGAGCTACACGTTCATGCACGTCGCGGCCCTGCAGTCGCTCAAAGTCGGTTTCAGCATCTATAACCTGATGGATCGCCGTAACCTAACGCTCATCACGACGGGCCCGACGGAACTGAACTATCAGGCGCCACGCTCGTACATGGTGACGGTGAAGGCGAAGTTCTGATGATGAGGGGTGGCCGCCGGTCGGCGGCCACCCTTAGATGCCCCGGGGCGACGGAACGCCCCGGGGGGATGACCGTATCGTCCGCGGAACCGGTTTCGGAACCGAAGGGTTACGCTGCGGTGATGTTGTACGGCTGCTCAGTCGGTAGACTGTCCGCTCTGGACATCTGAGCAGCTGACATTGGTCGTCAACGTTCGATTCAACCGATTACCGCGTCGCGCCGCGATCTGTGGGGCGCTGCTGGTGCTCGCAGGCTGCGCCTCCGTCCCGACCGTGGTGCCCGTTGCGGACCTACCCGACGTGCCCTTCTCGGTGCCGTCACCGATTCCGGTACGCGCACAGGCGACCGATCGCTTCGTGTTGCCCTCGGGTGACTCCGTCGTCGGCGCCGTCGTGGTGACCGTTGCAACCGCCGAGGACACGCTTCCGGATATCGCCCGCCGATTTAACGTCGGCTATGACGAAATCGTACGTGCGAACCCCGGGGTGGACCCGTGGTTGCCGGGCCGCGGGCGTGACATTGTCGTCCCGACGGCGTTCGTTCTGCCCGATGCGCCGCAGGAAGGCCTCGTGGTGAACATCGCTGCGATGCGCCTCTACTACTATCCCCCAGTCCCGAAAGGTGCGCCGCGTGTGGTGATCACGCATCCGATCGGGATTGGCAAAGTCGGTTGGTCGACGCCGGAAGGGGTGACTCGGATTGTGAGTCGCCAGAAGGACCCGGTGTGGACTCCGCCGGCGTCGGTACGCCAGGAACATCTGGAGAACGGGGATCCTCTGCCGGCGCAGGTCCCGGCCGGGCCTGACAATCCGCTCGGTGCGCATCTCTTTCGTCTCAGTTGGCCCTCGTATCTGATCCACGGTACGAACAAACCGTATGGCGTCGGTATGCGCTCCAGTCACGGGTGCCTGCGTTTGTACCCAGAAGATATTGCCGCGTTGTTTGACCTTGTGCCGATCGGCACGACGGTTCGAATCGTGAATCAACCGACCGTGCTCGGACGACGCGGCGGCGAGATCTGGGTTCAGGCCTTTGACCGTGTGGAGGATGGTCGTGGCCGCGTGGCAACGGTAGGGCATGCCCCGGCGCAGACCTTGCAGGCTCAATTAAGTCGTCGGTTCGATGCGCACGGTGTGGACATCGACTGGTCGCGCGTGGAGTGGGAGGCACGATCAGCATCGGGATTGCCCGTACCGGTCAGTGGGGGGCGCGATCCTAGTCGGGTGTCCGCGCTTGCCGTGGCGCCCCGCGTGGCCAACCAACTGCCGCTCGGGGCTTCGTGGAACGGTCGCGGCGGCACGGCGGACGACGAGGAGCAGTACGCGGAGATGCTTCGGGAGCGCGAACCGACCCCACAGTGAAGGGCGCATGGCCGTCACGGAAACGTCATTTTTTTGTAATAAGGTCTTTGGGTCTGACACCTAAGGCGAGACCGACGTGCGCGTATTGATGATTTCTGATGTGTCATTTCCCCGTGTGAATGGGGTTTCCACCTCCATTGCCACTTTCCGTCACAGTTTGGCTGAGTTGGGGCATGAGACCACGCTCGTCGCGCCCGCGTATGACGCGCCACACGACGACGCCGCGGACGTCTTGCGCATACCGGCGCGCACAGTGCCGCTGGATCCCGAAGACCGTCTGATGAGTGCCCGAGCAGTACGGCGCCTGGAGTCGCGGTTCAAAGCGGACGAATACGACATTGTGCACATTCACACCCCGTTTATTGCGCACTACACCGGGGTTCGTTTGGCGCGACGTCTCGGTATTCCTGTCGTCGAGACCTATCACACCTTCTTCGAAGAATACTTTCATCATTACGCGGCGTTTCTGCCCGGTTGGGTGACACGTCGTATCGCACGATCCATGACGGTGTCGCAGTGCCGTGCTGTCGATGCGCTTGTGGTGCCATCGCCGCAGATGCTGTCAAAGTTACGTGAGTACGGTGTGTCGACGCGTGCCGAAGTGTTACCGACGGGCATCGACAGTGCCCGATTCCGAGGTGGTGATGGCGCTCGCTTTCGCGCCGGCCAGGGCATACCTGCGAATCGCCCTCTCTTAGTACACATTTCGCGCGTCGCCCACGAGAAGAACATCGACTTCATCCTGCACATGCTGACGCATGTGGTGCGCGCAGTTCCCGAGGTCTTGTTGGTTATTGCCGGAGAAGGCCCGGCGCTTACGCACCTCAAAGCATTGGTGCAGCGATTGGGTCTCGAGCCAAACGTTCAATTTGTCGGCTACCTCGATCGGAGTTCAACGTTACTCGATTGCTACTGCGCCGCGGATGCGTTTGTATTCGCCTCGCGGACGGAGACTCAAGGCCTCGTACTGCTCGAGTCTCTGGCGTTAGGGACACCGGTCGTGTCGACAGCGGTCATGGGTACGGCGGACGTACTCAAGGACGCAAAAGGTGCGATTGTCGTCCCCGAGGATGCGAGCGTCTTTGCCGCCGCGGTGGTGCGCGTACTCCGCGATCCGGATCTTCGCCAGCGGTTGAGTGATGCGGCCCCGTCGGACGCGGAGGCGTGGTCGGCGCGTGCCATGGCGGAGCGTCTGGCGACCCTCTACGGGAGCCTTTGGACGAAGAACGACATTTAGGACGCGACATAGGCGTTTATACGCCGAGCCGGTCTGGCCCGATCGGTGCTGTGGTAACCTCCTCGAAACTACCGGAGGGGCCCCGGTTGCTCTCACTGACGACACACGGCATACACGTTGCCGCCGACGCGGGCGCCCGCCAAGGCATCGTGCGCGTTGAGAATGGCACCGTGGCCTTCGTCGGGCGGGCGCTGCGAGGCCCTCTCAATCAAGTCATCACCGTCCGTAGCTTCGCCGACTATCAGTCCGTCTTTGGTGGGCTTTGGCAGCCAAGCACCCTGTCCTACGCGGTAGAGCAGTTTTTCGAGAACGGCGGCCTCAAGGCCCACGTCGTCCGCGTTGCGAACGGGGCCCGTCCGGCCACCATCCGCCTGCCCGTCGACGGCACGCAGTCGTTGGTGCTGGAAGCGCGCTGTCCCGGAACCCGGGAGTTTCTGCGCGCCTCGGTCGATTACGACAACATAGCGGCCGATGACGCCGAGTCGTTTAACCTCGTCGTGCATCGCGTTCGGTCGCCTGGGTCCGAGCATGTGGAGGATCAGGAGATCTATGCGCGCGCGTCGGTGAACCCCGAGTCATCGCGCAACATCAGCGTACTGCTCGCCGATTCGGCGCTCGTCCGCTTACGTGGCCCGGTACCGCCGCGCCGACCCAAGACGACCGATCGCGGCGACTTGCGCGCCTTCGCCGCCTATGAGGCCTCGAGTCCCGACGGTGACGATGGCGCACCGCTCACCGACTACGATCTCATCGGTTCGGCGACGGAACGGTCGGGTCTGTTCGCGCTCGGCGATCAAGACGATTTCAATTTCCTCTACTTACCGCCGCTGAGTCGAGACCACCCGGTGGGGGCCAGTGCACTGCTGGTCGCCGCGCGTCTGTGCCGAGCGCGGAGCGCGCTCTTGATGCTCGATCCCCCCGTGGAATGGAGTAACGCGACGCAGGCGTTGTTAGGGGTTCGCGAAACGCCGTACGCGAGTGATCAGGCGCTGATGTACTACCCTTGGGTTCAAGCGTATGACCGCCTGAGGGGCCGATTCGAGCAGTTCCCGCCGGGTGCGGCCGCCTTAGGGATACTGGGCCGTCTTGCGCGATCGGGGGAGCCGTGGTCGCCCGGGCAGGTCGATGAGGCGCCGTTGCGCCCCGGCTTCAGACCCGCCTGCGCCATTCCGGAGGAACAACGCGCTCGATTGGCGTCCGCTGGGCTCAACGTTTTACAGGCGGTACGTGCCCCGAAGCCGTTACCGGCCCAGACGTTGGCCGGTCCCCGCGCGTCGGTCGCCGAGTGGCGTTACCTCGGGCGACGCCGTTTGGCGCTGCAAATCGTCGCCAGTGTCGTTCGGGGTACGCGATGGGTGCTGTTTGAACCGTCCGTACCGGCCATCTGGCGGCGCCTCGGTCGGCAGGTCGGAGAATTTCTGGCGTCTTACGAGCGCGATGGTGCTTTCGGTGATGCGCTGCCCGGCGCTGCCTGGTTCGTCGTTTGCGACGAACGGGTGAACCCGCCGCGGGCAAATCCGCTGACCAGCGTGTTGTTCGGCTACACCGCCGGTCGCGAGGGTGTGTGGATCTGTTGGCTATTGACCCAGGACCCTGCGGGGACGCGCGTTCAGCACACCAGCCTCAATCAGTTGCAGTCGGCCGGTGGGCGGCCGCCGATGGATCCAGACTTCGACGTGGCGACCCTATTGCAGGACCATTTTCGCGGTTAGACCGGCGAAACGCCCCACCCGCCGCCTCCGGGAGTCTCGATCTCAATGGCATCACCGGCGCTGACCGTGGCGGATGCGGCCGCGGCGAGCACGTTGCTCGTGCCATTGGAGTGCAGGATGCGTGTCACGCCGCGCGCGCCGTCGTGACCGCCTGCGAGTCCCCGGGGTGCTAGGCGGCGGTGATTCGACAGAATCGCCACGTCGAGCGGTCGTAGAAATCGGATGCGTCGTATTAGCCCGTCGCCACCCCGATGGAGTCCCGCGCCGCCCGATCCTCGCCGATACGCGAAACGTTCCAGACGCACCGGCAATCGCGTTTCGAGCACTTCCGGGTCCGTCAGGCGGGAATTCGTCATGTGAGTTTGGACCCCATCGGCCCCATCGAACTCCGGGCCGGCTCCGGAACCACCGGCGATGGTTTCGTAGTACTGACACGTCGCGTCGCCGAACGTCAGGTTATTCATGGTGCCTTGGGAGTCTGCGAGCACGCCGAGGGCGCCGAACAGAAGGTCGACGATCGCTTGCGAGGTCTCGACATTCCCCGCCACCACCGCGGCGGGGGGTTGGGGATCGAGTAAGCAGCCCACCGGGATAGTCAATTCGAGCGGCGCGAGGCATCCCTCATTGAGAGGTATGTCATCGTCGACCAGTGTGCGAAGCACATACAAAACTGCGGCAGTGCAGACTGCCCGTGGCGCGTTGAAGTTGGTGGGGGATTGCCCCGACGTGCCGGTGAAATCGACCCGCACGTGGCCCGTCGTGGCATTGATATCGACTTCCACGGTGATCCGCTCGCCGCCGTCCATGTATCGGGTCTGACGGATGGGGCCGCGTCCCGCGATCGGCAGGGCGCGCAACGCACTGCGCACGCGCTCCTCCGCATGCGTTTGCACATGCTGTAGATACGCATCGACCACCGCTCGACCGTGATGCTGGACCAACCGAATCAATTCCTGCGCGCCTCTCGCATTGGCCGCGAGTTGCGCGGCAAGATCGGCGACGTTTTGCGGCACATTGCGCGCCGGGTAGGGCTCACGGGTCAGTAGGCGTTCGATACGCGCTCGATCCAATACGCCGCCAGAGACGATGCGCTCGCCCTCAAATAACGCCCCTTCTTCGTCAATCGACCGACTAAAGGGTGGCATAGAGCCCGGGGTAATGCCGCCAATATCCGCATGATGCGCACGCGACGCGACCCAGAACGCCGGTGCCGCGTCCTCCGGCAGATAGACGGGGCTGACCACGGTGAGATCGGGTAAGTGGGTACCGCCGGCGTACGGCGAATTCACAAGGTATGCATCGCCGGGACGCACTGCGCCGGCGTGGCGCGCCATGATCGCCCGGACACTCGCACCCATCGAGCCTAAGTGGACCGGCATGTGCGGCGCATTCGCGACGAGTCGGCCACGGCCATCGAAGATCGCGCACGAGTAGTCGAGGCGTTCGCGGATGTTCACTGAGCTCGCGGACTGTTGCAAAACAGACCCCATCTGTTCCGCGACATGCATGTACAGGCCGTTGAAGACTTCAAGCAGGACGGGATCCGCTTGACCCAAGTCTGTTTGTCGGCGGTGGGACAGTGGGTCGGTCCGCTCAAGGCGCAGGACACCGTTTTGGGTGTGCTGTGCGCGCCAACCCGGTTCGATCACGGTGGTCGCCGTCGCTTCGACGACCAGTGCGGGGCCCTGTAGGACAGCGTCTCGGCCGAGGTCCTCACGGCGTATGGTGGGTACGGTGCGCCACGTGCCCTCAAACCAGCATCGTGTGGTGCTCGCCAAATCGGTGCCCGTGAGGGGCGGGGATACCGTGGGTAGGGCCGGGGAGTGGCCTATCGCCTCGCTGCTGACGGCAGCGATGAGCAGCGTCGTGTCAGGATCCAAGTCGTAGCCAAAGCGTTGCCGATACTGCTCGAGAAAGGCGGTTCGTACGCGTAAGGCGGTGGTGAGTGGCACCGCGAGCGCGACGTCCGACTGATCGCTACGCACCTCGACGGTCGTTTCCACCCGTTCCACCGGCATGTCATCGAAGTCCGTCGCCGCCGCGGCCGCGAGACGTGCGCTAAGGTCTAAGGCCTGCGCGATGCCGTTGTCGTCGAGACGGACGGCGAGCGTTGCACGACGGACGGCCCGAGTATCCGCCAAGCCTATACCGAGCGCGGAGAGCACCCCGGCGAGAGGGTGTATCAGGATCTGCCGTATGCCGAGCGCGTCGGCCACGCGGCACGCGACTTGACCGGCCGCGCCGCCAAAGCTGGACAAGGTGAAGTCGGCCGGATCGAGACCGACACGTAGGCTTACCTGTTTAATCGCGTTGGCCATCGTATCGACGGCGACTGTCAAAAAGCCCTCCGCAACCTCCTCAGCGCTCATCGGCCGGCCGTCAGCCGAGACCGCGCGCGCCAAATCCGCGAAGGCACGCTGCGTTGCGACCCGATCCAATGGCGCATCGCCGCGGGGGCCAAAGACGCTCGGCAGGAACGTCGGACTGAGGCGTCCCAAAGCCACATGACAGTCGGTCACCGACAGGGGTCCGCCGCGTCCGTAACTCACCGGCCCGGGCGCTGCGCCGGAAGAGTCCGGACCTACCGTGAAGCGGCGGTCCCGATAGCGCAGTACCGAACCGCCTCCAGCGGCCACGGTGTGGACGTCCAACGACGGTACGGTCAACCGTGTTCCGGCGATCCGCAGTTCTTGCCGGCGGGGATAGTGGCCGTCGTAGAGCGAGACGTCGGTCGACGTGCCCCCCATATCAAAGCCGATCAGCCGCGGATGCCCGGCGGCAAGCCCTGTGCGGACCATGCCCACCAAGCCCCCTGCCGGGCCGGATAGGACACCGTTGGTCCCTTTGAAGGCGCGCGCCGGAGCAAGCCCGCCATGGCTTTGCATCAGTTGCAGCCGAATGTAGGGGCCTAGGGTGGCTAGGTCATCGACGAGCCGTGCAATGTACCGTCCGACAACGACGGCTAAATACGCGTCGGCTGCGGTGGTTTGGCCTCGCGCGACGTAGCCTTGGGTCGGGCTGACCTCGTGGGATAGGGCGATTGAGGTAAATCCTAAGGAGCGCGCGATTTCAGCCACCTGCTGTTCCTGCGCGGGAAATCGCCAACCGTGCATCAGCACAATCGCCACACTCTCAAGGCCGTCACGGCGGGCGTCGCACAGCGCATCGCGCACGGCGCAGGTATCCACAGCAGCCAGTTCGGTGCCATCGGCGCAGACGCGTCCTGCACACTCGACAACGCGCTCGTAGAGGGGGCGGGCGAGTTCGATATGGCGCCGGAAGAGGAGGGGTCGTTCCTGCGTACCGATCGCCAAGGCATCGCCGAGGCCGTGATTTGTGACCAAGACCGTGCGGGCACCGCGGCGCTCGAGCAGCGCATTGGTCGCGACGGTCGTGCCCACTCGGACTTCGCTGATCACCGCATCGGGCGAACCGTGAGCCGCGAGCAACGCGCGAATCCCCGGAACCGTCGCGTCCTCGTACTGCCCCGGCACGTAGCTGAGTAACTTCAGAGCATGGACGGCGCCGTCCGGCGCACGCCCCACCACGTCCGTGAACGTGCCGCCTCGGTCGACCCAGAATTCCCACGCTTCGTTGTGCATTGAGCCACTATCACCTGTAACAGCCGAATCGGAAACGGGGTCTCGAGACCCGTGCTGTGGGCCTTTCGGCCCGTGACCGAGGTCCGGGCTCGCGTTGTGCATCTTAATCGCGATCGTGTGCGCGTTGGGTCGGCAGCGACGGCAAAACCAAACCGCGTCGAGGCGCTCTGGATATGGGTCGCCCACGCCCGCCGAACCGCAGATCGGCGTGTATCTGATGCACAATGACCGAATGAGCGACCTCCCCACTCACGACCCCGAGGCTCATCTCCGGCAGATTCGCGCGGTGGTGGCCGCGTTACGTGTGGGCGAAGTGGTGACCTATGGTCTCGTTGCCGCTCGCGCCGGATTACCTGGGCGGGCACGGTTAGTGGGACGGGCCCTGCGGACGACGCCGGACCACACCCCGTTGCCGTGGCACCGGGTGGTCGGTGCCGGTGGCCGGATTGTGTTTCCGCCTGGGAGTCCTGAAGCGGATGAGCAGGCGCATCGACTGCGAGCGGAAGGCGTCGACGTGATCGGCATGCGGGTCCGGCTCTCCGAGCAACCGGATTTGGACGCATTGCTCTGGGGGGTGCCGACGGCTGTTAAGATGTCGCGGAATCCGAAGGGCGGGAAGCCATGACCCGGTATGTAGTCTTTTCGCACGGCAAGGAATCCGGGCCGTGGGGTACGAAAATCGCTGCCCTTGCTGACGTCGCCCGCGACGCCGACTGGGGGGTTGAGTCGATCGACTATCAAGGAATCGACGATCCCGATGCGCGCGTCGCGAAACTCATCGCGGAAGGCGTGGCGTTTGGGCCCCGGCCCGTCCTCGTGGGATCCAGCATGGGCGGCCATGTAGCGACCGCAGCGGCCACGGCGCTCAATGCTCGCGCATTATTCTTGATGGCGCCCGCCTTCGATATGCCGGGCTATGAGCACTTAACGCCGGCACCGAATGCGGCGCCGGTCGTGATCGCGCACGGGTGGGGAGACGATATCGTGCCCGTGGAGCACAGCATCGGTTGGGCTCGGCGCTACGGCGCAACGCTGCACATTCTGAACACGGATCATCGGATGCAGGACCAACTTGCGGCGTTGGGCCGTCTGTTTCGGGATCTGCTCGCCGAATTGGCAGCACAAGATGCCTGATTTACGGATGCTGGGATGGACCGTCTATATCGTGGAGGGAGCCCGTGGTGCGCTCTATACCGGGATCACGACCTCGGTCGCCCGTCGGTATGCCGAACATTCCGGTCGCCGCGGTCGCGGCGCGCGGTTTTTTAGAACCCAGCCGCCGCGTGATCTGGTCTATGTGGAAGTGGCCGCTGACCGCAGCGGGGCATTACGGCGTGAAGCGGAGATCAAGCGTCTCGCGCGCAGTCGTAAATTGGCCCTGATCGCGGCGCAACGCGAGGCTTCCCCATGAAGGTGTTGCTCGCGTTAGATCGACTCGTGCTCGGTCTTTTATCTCGCGTGCTGTCGTGGTGGGTCTGGCCGCGGGCATTGCCCGTCGATGCCGCAGAGCGTTTGCGCGGTCGCGGTCGTCAGGTACTCTATGTGCTCGAGCACGCCGCTCTAACGGATTTGTTGGCGCTGATGCGGGTCTGCCGCACGTTAGGGTTGCCCTCACCAGTACGGCGATTCGCAATCGGTGATGCGCGTGAGACGCGCTCATCGGTCGCTCTACAGCGTCGTCACGGATGGCTGCGATCACGCAGTGACCTTCGTCTTCCGCCTCGCTTACTGCGGGTGGTTCAAGCGACTCTTGCGACGCAAAGTGATCACGTCGACCTAATCCCGGTCTCCGTGTACTGGGGGCGTGCACCCGGCAAAGAAACGTCTCGCTTAGGGTTGCTGTTTGGCGAAGGCTGGACGATCGCGGGCCCGATCCGACGGTTCATCGCCACGGTCGTGACCGGTCGGCAAACCTTAGTGCGATTTGGCGACCCGATCGCCGTCGCGTCGCTGTCATCAGAAGGCGAGCCGGCTCGAGCGGCGCGGCGAGCGCTGCGACAGATCCGCCACGAGTTTCGTCATGCGCGCACCGCCGTGTTGGGCCCAGACCTCGCGCTGCGGCGTAGCGTGGTGGCCGCGGTGCTGGCTCGTCGCGCCGTACGCGCCGCCATAGCCTTAGAGATACGCTCGGGCAAGAAGACGCGTCGGGAAGCGCTGCTGACGGCGCGTAAGTACGCGCTGGAAATTGCAGCGGATTATTCGCCGCGCGCGGTGGCGCTCATGTGGACCCCGTTCACGTGGTTATGGAATCGGCTCTACGACGGAGTTGAAGTCCTCCATGGCGAGCGGTTGGAGTTGGCGTCTAGCGGGGCGCAGGTGGTCTACGTGCCGTCGCATCGTAGCCATATGGATTACCTGCTGCTCTCCTACGTGATTTATGGCCGCGGCTTTGCTGTGCCGCACATCGCTGCCGGCATCAATCTAAACCTGCCGTTGGTGGGTCGCGTTCTGCGTAAATGTGGTGCTTTCTACCTGCGTCGCAGTTTCAAAGGGCATCCGCTCTATCCCGTCGTGTTCATGAGTTATCTCGGCGTGATGATGCGGCGCGGACACCCAATCGAGTACTTCATCGAAGGGGGTCGTAGCCGTACCGGGCGCTTGTTGCAGCCGAAGACGGGCATGTTGGCGATGACCGTCCGTTCCTTCCTAAGCGATCCCTCGCGACCGGTGGTCTTCGTCCCGGTCTATTTCGGCTATGAGAAATTGGTCGAAGCCGACACGTACGTGGGTGAATTGTCCGGGCGCCCTAAAGAGAAGGAAACGGTGCTCGGCCTCATCGGCGCCGTCAAAATCCTGAGGCGCCGCTACGGCCGTGTTTTTGTGAGTTTTGGTGAGCCTTTGGATCTGGCAGGTCACCTGGATGCGATTGCGCCCGATTGGCGAGCGGCGGCAGGGAGCCAAAAGCCGGAGTGGTTGTCCGATGCGGTGGATCAACTCGCGACCGGCATTCAGCGCCGTGTGAACGCTGCCGTCGCGATCTCGCCGGCCGGCCTGATCAGCATGGTTCTGCTTGCGACGCCACGTCAGGCGATGGTCGAGAGCGATCTGATTCGGCAGTTGGATTTGTGTCGGTCCTTGGCGCTGCGCTTACCGTATTCGCATGATGCCTCATGCACCCCGTTGACCGGCGCGGAAATCGTTGCCCATACCCGTGAACTGGGCATGTTGGAAACGGCATCGCATGCGCTCGGTAACGTGGTTCGGTTTACCTCGGGAACGGCAATCACTTCGGCGTACTACCGCAACAGTATTCTGCATGCGTACGCCTTGCCCTCTCTGATCGCCTGCGCGTTCCTCAATAATGCGGCGCTGCGCGCGGAGGATGTGCACCGGCTGGCGTGGCGGATTTATCCGTACGTGGCTGCTGAATTGTTCCTGCGTTGGACTGAAGACGAACTGCCGGTCGCTGTGGATGCCGTCTTGGCCGCGTTGGCGGACTTAAAGTTACTGGAACGTGACCCCGACGGGACGCTCTGGCGCCGTCCAGTGACCGGCTCCAGTGAGGCGGTCCAGCTGTCCTTGCTCGCGCACACGACGCTCGAGGTTATCGAGCGGTACTACCTCGCGATTGCCCTGCTGCTGCAGGCCGGGTCGGGGGAAATCACTCAGGATGCGCTGGAAAAGCGGTGCCATCTGATGGCCAGTCGAATGTCGTTGCTGTACGAATTGCGATCGCCGGAGTTTTTCGACAAAGGGATGTTCCGTCAGTTTCTCGATTTGTTGCAGCGGCGTCAGGTGCTGGGGCGTGATGAGGCCGGGTGCCTGACCTACGACGCGGCCCTCCTGGGCGTCGCGACGGATGCGCGTATGGTGTTGTCGGAACAGATTCGGCACAGTGTCTTACAGGTAACCCACGGGTGAATGAAAGCCCCGAAAGCGTGTTGCGTCGCACAATTCCGGCTATTTTCCGTGACGTACGTATTGGGACTTCCCGGCTATACTCCGGGGAACGTCACCGGTTCCCCGGTGTGGATGGAATGATAGGCGAGAACACTCGGGCTAAACGCCAGTGTCTGACCTTCAGGGAGTGGAAATGAAAACTCAAATGCTGAACCGTGCCTCGAACCTGAGCGCCGCTATTGGCGCCGTCTTGGCAGTTGCCGCCTGCGCTGTCGCGCCATCCGCTCAGGCATACGACTTTGGTAACGACGGTGGTCTAACGGGCAGTTTGGACACGACCGTTTCGTTCGGCACAGCCTGGCGCGTCGCCAGTCAGAATCCCGCGTTGGTCGGTGTTGCGGACGGCGGCACCGGTCGTTCGGTCAATATTGATGATGGTGACGCCAACTACAACAAGGGCGATCAGTTCAGCGAGGCCTTTAAGGTCACCTCCGAACTCTCGCTGAAGTACAATAATTACGGCTTCTTCGCCCGTGGGTCGGGTCTGTATGACCTCGCGGTCATGGACATGTCGACTCGACGGACCCCGTTGAGCGCTGCCGCCAAAGATCTGGCTGGGCACTACATCCGCCTGTTGGACGCTTTTGCGTACGGCAAATGGGACATTGGCCAAAGCCATCCGATCGAATTGCGCGTCGGTAAGCAGATTATCAGCTGGGGTGAGAGCACCTTCATTCAGGGCGGTTTGTCTGGAATTAATCCGGTGGACGTGTCGGCATTGCGCGTGCCGGGATCGGAGCTGAAAGAAGCGTTTCTGCCTCAGCAAATGGTGAAGGCCTCGTTGGGCACCAGCGCTAATACGTCGATTGAAGCGTTTTATCTCCTCGGTTGGCGCCGTACGGAGATTGAGCCCGACGGCACTTATTTCTCGACCAATGACTATGTGTCTGCCGGTGGTAGCCACGTTTTCTTGGGATTCGGTGGCTTCTCTGATCAGGGCACCGACTTCCGTCCGCTGGGCGGTCCGGTGATTCAGAACTTCCAGGGCGTCCCCGAGGGCCCTCGCATTGATCCGAGCGACAGTGGTCAGTTCGGCTTTGCCTTCCGTTGGTTCATGCCCAATTTGGGCAGCGGTACGGAGCTCAGCTTCTATTTCACCAATTACGCGAGCCATCTGCCGCTGATCAGCGGTCGTGCGGGCACCGTAACGGGCATCTCCAATGCGGCCGGTGCCGCCACGGCGATGGAAGTGACGGCACAGGCGTTAGTTGCCGGTTTGCCTGAATCGGCGGCGATTCAGGCAGGTGCTGCAGCTGGCTATCAAGCGGCGCACGCGTCCGGTGGCACGATCAGTGCTTCGACATTGGCGAGTTACGCGACGATTGGTGCGAATACCTACCTTGGCGGCGGCAATTTGGCGACGCAGGTCAACAATTTCGCGACGCACGAGTTCGCTCAGACGGCATCGTATTTCGTCGAATATCCGGACAATCTCCAGACCTTTGCGGTGGCATTCAATACCCAGCTCGGCACATCCGGTGTCGCTTTGCAGGGCCAGGTCGAATACCGCAAAGACACGCCGCTGCAGTTTGATGACGTCGAGCTGTTGTTCTCGGCACTGACGCCGCTTGAGCAAGCGCTGTACGGATTACAAAATCCCGGCGCTCCGTTCCCGACGACCTGCGACCCGGCGATCCCGACACTCACGCGCTGTGGTCAGCTGGGCGCGGCAACTCCCGGTGGCGTGATCCACGGTTGGGGGCGGTATAACGTTTGGCAGGAGCAAGCGTCGGCCACGAAGGCGTTTTCTCAGTTACTCGGCGCGCAGCAACTTGTGGTGGTGGCGGAAGTCGGCGCGACCAATGTGGTCGGCATGCCTGACAAAACCACGGGTGGCCCAAATGGCCAGGGCTTGCGCTTCAATGGCCCAGGTACCTCCGTGTCGGGCAACGCAGCGCTGGCCTATCTGCACTACGGCGAAGTGGAACCTCAAAATCGCTTTGCGGATCCGTTCTCGTGGGGGTACCGCTTGGCTGCCAAGTTGGATTATCCCAACCTGATTGGTTCCTGGACGGTCAGTCCGAAGTTGACCTGGCAACAGGACGTTAAGGGCACGACGCCGGGACCGGGCGGCAACTTTGTTGAGGGCCGTGAAGCACTCAGCCTCGGCCTCGGCGCGAATTTACAGAATCGTTGGCAACTCGAGTTGACGTACACGAAGTATGCCGGCGCAGGCCGTTACAACGATATGATTGACCGAGACTGGGCCGCTGCGGCGATCAAGTATTCGTTCTAAGCGCTCGTTTGTCGTTTGGGGGTAGCGATCGTGAACATTAGAAAATTCGCGGCCATCGCCGCATTGGGTCTCGTGTGTGCGCCGTTCGGCCTCTCGGTCGCAGCGGTCAGCGCGCAGGATGCGGCGCGCTTGGGTACGGAACTCACGCCACTCGGTGGTGAGAAAGCCGGCAACGCGGCGGGCACGATCCCAGCGTGGGACGGTGGGCTTTCATCCCCTGCGAAAGCTGGCTTCCCGACGTTTGCGTCCCCTGGACGTGCGCCAGATCCGTTTGCCAGCGAAAAGCCGACCTTCAAAATCACGGCGGCCAATATGGCGCAGTACGCGGATCACCTCACGGAAGGTGATAAAGCGCTGCTGAAGCAATACAAAGACACGTTCTTCATGAATGTGTATCCGACCCATCGAACAGCCTCATCGCCGCAGCGCATCTACGATGCGACCAAGCGAAACGCGACGACCGCACAGTTGGCAGCTGGCGGCAATGGCGTCACCGGCGCTGTCGAGGGCATTCCCTTCCCGATTCCCAAAACGGGCGTGGAAGCATTCTGGAATCACGTGCTGCGGTATCGCGCCGATGCGGCTGCGCGCGAGATTGGCCAGGCGGCAGTTTCGCCGTCGGGTTCGTACAACATGGTGAAATTCCATGACGAGTTCTATATGGCCTACTCGCAGCCGAACGCGAAAGAGGCGGATCTCGACAATGTGATCCTGTACTTCATCGAGGAAACCGTGGCGCCTGCTCGCTTGGCAGGTGACATTCTTCTGGTCCACGAGACGCTCGATCAGTCCAAAGAAAACCGCCGGGCGTGGATCTACAACGCCGGTCAACGCCGCGTGCGGCGTGCGCCCGATGTCGCCTTTGATAACCCGGGTACCGCCGCGGACGGTCTGCGGACGTCGGACCAATTCGACATGTACAACGGCAGCCCTGAGCGCTACGACTGGAAGTTGGTCGGTAAGAAGGAAATTTACGTTCCGTATAACGCCTATCGTCTGCATCAGGCGAAGGTGAAGCCGGACGACGTCATTCGGCCCCTGCACATCAATCAGGATCTGACCCGGTACGAGTTGCATCGCGTCTGGGTCGTCGATTCGGTCCTGAAGCCAGGTCAGCGTCACATCTACAAGCGACGTACCCTCTACATCGATGAAGATTCGTGGCAGATCGTGGCCGTCGATTGCTATGACGCCCGTGATCAGTTGTGGCGCGTGCAGGAAGGTCATGGCATCAACTATTTCAACGTGCCCACCTACTGGACAACGATGGAGTTGACCTACGATCTGCAGGCGCGCCGTTATCTGGCGCTCGGCTTCGAAGATCATGCGGATCGGTCGTATGATTTCGGCATCAAGCGAACGCTGGGTGATTACACCGCTGCGGCGTTGCGCACGCGCGGGACGCGCTGAACCGACCTCATCCGTGACGTCTCGTCAGGTCACGACCCGAGCGTCCATGCGCTGCTGCGTATGGGCGCTCGGTGCATTCTGGGCAGGGATTGTCGGTGCGGCTGAGGCCCCTGTGGCTTCCGTGCGGTCCAGTCTGGCCACTCGTTCTCTGCTGACAGCCATCGCCGCGTCACCACACGGGATGCTCATGGCGGTCGGCGAGAGGGGCCACGTGCTGGTCAGTCGCGATGGCGGGGAACAGTGGCAACAGTCCGCCGTACCGGTCGATGTACTACTGACCGGTGTGTGTTTCTCCGATGATCAGACGGCTTATGTCGTCGGTCACGATGAGACGATTTTGACCACGCACGATGCGGGTGCCCATTGGCGCGTCGCACACTATGCGCCGGACACACGACAACCCCTACTGGATGTCGCCTGCCTACCGGATGGCACGGTCATCGCTGTCGGGGCGTATGCAACGGTGGCTCGATCGGATGACCACGGCGTGCACTTTCGTGTTACCGAATTACAGGCGGCGCCCGTACCGAGCGTGCATAAGGCGGCGCGTATGGATGACGATGCCGAGTTGGAGCAACCGCACTTGAACGCGATCGCGCGTGCTGATGACGGCAGCGTGTATGTGGCCGGTGAGGCGGGGCACCTGTATCGCTCGAATGATGGCGGCAGCCATTGGTTGTCGTTGCCGTCCCCATACGAAGGATCCTGGTTTTCGGTCTTGCCTTTGGGCGGCCCGAGCGTGCTTGTGGCTGGATTGCGTGGGCATCTTTACCGCTCGGATGACCGCGGTGAGCATTGGCTGCTCGTGCCGAGTGGCGTAGATACGATGCTTGATGGCGCCACGCGGCTCGTGGACGGGCGTATTGTCGTCGTCGGTCTCGCTGGCGTCGTCTTGACGAGTGCCGATAATGGGCACCAATTCGACGTCACGCGCATGGCGGATCGAAAAGGCATCGCTGCCGTGGGCTCAACCTCACTCAGACCGGTCGTGGTGGGTGAGAGCGGCGTCCACCCATTGACGCTGTCTGTTAGGCGCTGACCGTGCATAGTTCTCGAGAACCGGCTTACGTTAGCGTGCTGGAGCGCCTCGTTTTCAGCGCGCGCCGGTCGTTGCTGTGGATAATCGGTGTTCTGACCGTCGTGTTTGCGTTCGTCGCTGTACACGGACTGCACATTGACACCCGGTTCACCAAGCAATTGCCGTTGCAGCATCCGTACATGCGCACGTATTTGGCGCATTACGATGAGTTCGGTGGGGCCAACCGGGTATTGGTCGCGTTGGTCGCACGCGATGGCACGATCTATACGCCAGAATTTCTGTCCGCGCTCAAACTGGCGACCGATGAGGTTTTCTTCATTCCGGGTGTCGATCGGTCGAGAGTGCAGTCGTTATGGACGCCGAATACTCGGTTCAGCGAAGTGACGGAAGGCGGTATTCGCGCCGGCGATGTTATTCCGTCCGGCTTTGCCCCCACTGCCGAGGGGCTCGCTCAGGTTCGCGATAATGTGCTCAAAGCCAATATCGTGGGCCGCCTAGTGGCCAACGACTTCACCGGCGCGATTGTTTCGGCTCAGTTGCTCGAGAAGGATCCTGCCTCAGGTAAGCCGGTCGATCTGATAGCGATCGGCAACGCTCTCGAAAAAGTCCGCGCTGACGTCGAGAATGGCAATGCATCGCTCGGGATACCGGCGCATCGAATCGACGTTCGCGTCATCGGCTACGCCAAGGTCGTCAGTGATATTGCCTCTGGCGCGCTCTCCGTCGTTCTGTTCGCGATCGCGACGGTCGTACTGACGTTGCTGTTGGTGTGGTCGTACATACAGTCGTTGAAGATCGCTGTGGTTCCGATCGTCTGTTCGATCGTCGCCGTCATCTGGCAGCTTGGATTACTGGTTCTGCTGGGGTACGGCGTCGACCCGATCGGTATTTTGGTGCCGTTCATTATTTTTGCGATTGGCGTTTCACACGGCGTTCAAAAGATCAGCGCCGTCGGCGATGCGGCCATGGACGGGGCGGATGCCCTAGAAGCGGCGCGGCGGACGTTTCGATTGCTGTTCATTCCAGCCATCGTGGCGTTGCTGGCTGATCTGATGGGCTTCGTCACGATTTTGGCCATCCCCGTCGGGGTCATCCGCGAGATGGCTGTGACGGCGAGTATCGGCGTTGGCGTCGTGATTCTGACGGACCTTGTGTTGCTGCCCGTACTGGTCTCGTATGTAAACCCGGGGCGGCAGTACGCCCAACGTGTTCAGCGCCGCCAACAGATGCTCGCTCCCGTTTGGGAATCTCTGGCGTCTATTGCAACGCCGCGGCCGGCCGCGATAGCCGTCGCCGCAAGCGTCGCCGTGGCCATCGTCGGATATGCCATTGGCCGCCATACCCCGGTGGGCGACACCATCGCCGGCGTGCCCGAGCTACGCCCCGAGTCGCGCTACAACGTCGATACCGACGTGATCACCAAAAAGTTCTCGATCGGCACAGACATCCTGAACGTAATGGCCGAAACACCCGTGAATGGGTGTGTCGATCATGACGTGATGCGCTACATCGATACGTTTGCGTGGCATATGGCCAATGTCGAGGGTGTGCGGGACGTGATGAGTTTGCCGGGCGTAGCCAAAGTGGTCAGCGCGGGCTGGAGCGAGGGCAGCTTAAAGTGGCGCAGCCTGCCCCGCGATCAGCGCAGCCTGGTGCAAGCGCAGGGTTTTATCGATACCAGCACCGGGTTGCTGAACGGTGACTGCAGCGTGATGCCGGTGATGCTGTTCTTAGCAGACCATCGGGCTCAGACGATCGATCGGGTCGTCGCCGCCGTCAAAAATTACCAGCCGCCACGTGCGGTGCCGGGCGTTCATCTGCGACTGGCGACCGGTAACGTGGGGGTCATGGCTGCGCAGATCGAGGAAGTGCGCGCCAAGGAAGTGCCGATTCTGGTCGGGTTGTTTGCGGTGATCGCCCTCATGTGTCTCGTCACCTTCCGCTCGCTGGTCGGAACGGTCGTGGTGATGTTGCCACTCGCGTTAGTCTCCATACTCGCGTACGCGGTGATGGCGATAGTGGGTATAGGCCTCAAGGTCACGACCTTGCCGATGGTGGCACTCGGTGCCGGCATTGGTGTGGATTACGGCATCTATCTCTATAGCCGAATGCAGGGCGCCTTGGCCGATGGGGCATCCGTACGCGACGCCTATCACGGCGCGCTGCGAGTGACCGGTGCCAGCGTCTTCTTTACCGGCATAACGTTGGCATTGGGCGTGGCGACGTGGGTGTTTTCGCCGTTACAGTTTCAGGCCGATGTGGGCTTGATGCTGACGTTCATGTTTGTCGTCAACATGCTGGCTGCGCTCTTGCTGATTCCGGCGTTTGCCTATTGGCTGGTTCGTCCGTCTCGAGTGCCAAAGACAGCCTGACCGAACATGGCTCAGTCGTCGACGGGGCGACGACGCATCGACTTTGTCTCCGTACGCTGTCGTTTGCCTTCCAGACGGCGCTCTTTGGAGCCTCGAGTCGGACGGGTAGGGCGTCGCAGTTTAGGTCGCTCCCGTGCCGCGATGAGCAGCTCGGCCAGACGATCGAAGGCATCGCGACGATTCCCTTCCTGAGTCCGCAATCGATGCGCGGCAATGACGAGCCACCCGTCTTTGGTGAGTCGGCGACCGGCTAACGTGGCGAGTCGCTGGCGCGTCCAGTCATCCAGATAGGGACATGCCGTGTTGAAGCGCAGTTGCACCGCGCTCGCCACCTTGTTGACGTTCTGCCCGCCGGGGCCGGGCGAGCGGATGAAATCGAGGACGAGATCTTCCTCGGGTAGGAAGAGGCCCGGGGCGATTTCCACGTCCATGGTTCAGGCGTCGTGCGGTTTGTGTGTGGGCGAGGGGGCTGCCCGCTTGGCCGTTTCTTCGTGCTGCGCCGCCGCCACGGGCAGCGCGCCCTGGCCGATAATTTGGCCGGCCGCATCGTACATGCGCACGTCCAGTTGGGCGCGAGGGATACGGACGCCCGCTTCTTTGAAGAGGTGCCAAATCGCACGATTGACGTCCGATCGCACGTTGTTGACGCCTGCTTCCGGATCCGCAATCCAAAAGCGGAGTTCCAGATCAAGGCCGTAATCGTGGAAGCCCATGAGGCGTACGACGGGGCTCGGATCCTGCAGGATGCGCGGTGAGCATTGCGCGGCCTTCAGTAACACTGCCATCGCGTGCTCAGGATCGTCGTCGTAGGAGACGCGGACCGGCAATTTCAAGCGAACTCGCTTGTCGCTGTAGCTCCAATTGATGACTTGATTGGTGATCAGTGTCTGATTGGGGACTAAGGTTTCGACGCCATCACGGTCCCGCACCACGACATAGCGACCGCGAAGTTCTTGGACCCAGCCGAAGCCTTCCGTACTCGTCCCGATGCTGCCAGTAAAACTGATCACATCACCCGGTTTGATCGATTTGTCCATCAACAGCACGAAACCGCTGACGAAATTAGCTGCGATGGACTGGAGACCAAAGCCGAGGCCAAGGCCAAGCGCACCGCCAAAAATATTCAAAGCGCCGAGGTTGAAGCCGGAGGCCGATAGCCCGAGCAGACCGCCGATCGAGATCAAGAACGCATACGCGAACTTGCCAATCGCAATCCGCGTGTTGGGTGCGAGCGCCTTAAAGTCGCCGACATGCCGCTCAATGTAGCGACCGAACCAAGCGCTCACGATGACAAAGGCAATGACCGTGAACAGCGCACGGATGAGCGACCAGACGGTAACGCCCGCTTCGCCATTCTTCGCTGTCGTCACCGGTACGGCGTCAAGGAAGCGGACAAAGTCCTCTAACCAGCCGAGCTGGTGCATGGCGACGAAGAACCAAAGTACGACGGTCGCGCGGACTTCCCAGGCGCGCAGGCGGCCGTGCCGACCCATAGAAAGCCGCAGTAGGAACGCGGCGGCCCGAATAATGGCTAATGATGCCGCAAGCCGCAGGGTGAGACTGACCATCGCCCCGTCGATGCCCAACCCCGCAATGATCAGGCGATCAATCAAGAGCACCAGCATGGCCACCAGATAGGGGGTCGCGATCAGGAGTGATTCGCGCTGCCGGAGATCGTCGCGCGTCCGGCTTTCCTGCAGCGCCGATGCGATCACAAGCGCAGTCACTTTGCCGCTCACGAATGCCGAGATCCCGCCGATGACAGCGGCGATGTACGGCGGTTCAAGACCGGTGCGTACAACGTCGACGAGCTGGGTGATCAGATTTTCCATAGTGATGTCGTCTCCCGGCCTGTCAGGCGTTCAGGTCCGGAATCAGTTCACTCTCTAAGCGAGTGATTTGATCCTTGAGCATCAGTTTGCGCCGTTTCAAGCGTTTCAGCTGCAATTCATCGACGCTGTAGTCGAGTTGCAGTCGCGTGATGACGTCATCCAGATCTCGGTGCTCAATGCGCAACGACCGCAACTTGTGCAGTCGCGTGACGAGTTCACTGTTTATGTTGTCGGTCTCGGTCGTATCGGTCATGTCTCGAGTGCCCGAACACAATTCTCGTCCCACCGGTGCCAGACCGGCACGACGGCCTCGGGTAGGGTAGCCAATCGCCCGGGCCGATGCCACGGTAGAGCCGGATTGTGGCAATCCGATCCACAGGATCCCTCAAGGCCCGTGCGCAGCGCCAACCCGAGCGCCGTTGCGATTTGGTGTGGCGCCGCGCCGCCCGTGACGACTTCCAGTGCCGTACCGCCGGCAGCTTTGAAGTGCTTGACCAGCGTCCGGCGTTGACCTGCGGAGAGCATGTACCGCAGCGGATGAGCCAGCACCGCCGTACCGCCGGCTACGACGATGGCATTGACGGTCGCTTCCACGGACGGCCAGGCGGTCGGTACGTAGCCCGGCTTCCCCCGGCCCAACCAGCGATTGAACACCGCCGGTAGGTCAGTGCCGACGCCAAGATCGACCAAGGCGCGGGCCAGATGTGTTCGTGTCGGGTTCGCGACGGCTGCAAGTTGCTGCAACGCTGCCCGACCGGGCGCGCCGGCCCGCTCCAGCCGCTCGGCCATGCTCTGCAATCGCGCGTGTCGCAGTGCCTGACGTTCCGCGATGGCGGCTTGGACGGCGGCGTGCTCGACGTCGAAGCCGAGGCCGACGATATGGATGTCTCGGCCCTGCCAGACCGACGAGAGTTCGATTCCCGGCAGAGTCCGCAGACCGAGCGCCGCGCCGGCTTGCGCCATCTCCGCAAGGCCTGCGGTGGTGTCGTGGTCCGTGAGCGCACACAATCGGACGCCCGCGTTGAAGACCAGCGCGGCCAGATCGGTCGGCGCAAGGACGCCATCCGAGGCCGTCGAATGCAGGTGGAAGTCGACGGCGTTCGTCAATGGAGTGTCGTCCGGACCAAGGTGGGACCGAGGCCGATCAATTCCACGTCGCGGCCCCGAAGGGTGACGAACCCCTGGCGGCGCGAGAGGCCGTCATCGCTGTAATCGAAGACGTAGTGGCGCAGGAAGCCCAAGCGATCGTCGCGGCCTCGCGCGAGCCGCAGAGATCGGAAGACCACGGTGCCGTCCAGTAATTGCACCCCGGCGTCGAGACAGGCCGTATGCGCAGCCTCGTTCGCGGCGGCGCGCGCTTCAACGCTGGCCTTCCAAAACAAAGCCACGACGCCGAAGGCGAGGGCGAACCAAAGGGCTTCTTCCATCGCAACCTCAGAGCAGTGTGTGCCACGCGTGGGAAGGATCTGCGTAGACGATGAAGTCATCGTTCAGCAGCGTTTCGCGTCGGTTATAGCGCAAGGGCTGCCCATCGCGACCGACAACGTAGCCGCCCGCGACTTCGACGATCGCTTGTCCGGCGGCGGTATCCCACTCTGACGTTGGACCGATCCGCGGGTATAGGTCGGCGCTGCCCTCGGCGACGAGACCAAATTTGGAGGCACTGCCGAGTGGTCGAAAATCATGCGGTCCGAGCGCTTCCAAGACGGCACCGAGCCGATCGCCGCGATGGGATCGACTCCCCACGACCCGTAGTGGTCGAGTCGCCGGCACGGTTACGTGTATCGATCGTTCGCCCGTGTCATCGACCCGAAACGCGCCGATGCCGCGGGCAGCGAAAAACGTCACACCGGTCAAGGGCACGTGCAGGATGCCTAACGTGGGCTCACCTCCTTCGACCAGCGCGATATTCACCGTGAATTCACCGTTTCGATTGACAAACTCTTTGGTGCCATCCAACGGGTCTACCAACCAGAGCGCAGGCCAGAGCACTCGCTCGGCCAGCGGCGGCACGTCTGCCTCCTCGGAGATCACCGGTACTGCCGGTGCGAGATCGGCCAAGCCGCGAGCGATGATGGCGTGACTACGCAGATCCGCCAGCGTCAGCGGCGAATCGTCTCCCTTCAGGGTCACGTCAAACGGTCCGTGATACACCTCCAAAATCGCACGGCCGGCCTCGCGGGCGAGGTCGACTAAGGCGTTGAGCGTCGTGCGGCTGCGTAGGTTCATTGGCATGGCTCCCTGTTCCGTCGGTATATCATAGCGGCGTGGAAAACCTTGCCCCGCCTCTCGACTGGTCGCTGATAGACACCGTGCTCCTTGATATGGACGGCACGCTGCTGGATCTGCGTTTTGATAATTGGTTTTGGCAGGAGTATCTGCCGGCGCTGTGGGCCGATCGTGCCGGCATGTCGCTGGCCTCCGCGCTGCAGGTGCTGAGCCCGCGATTTGAGGCTGCGAAGGGAACGCTAGAGTGGTACTGCATCGACTTCTGGAGCCGGGAACTCGATCTGGACGTGCGTGCCATCAAGCATGCCGTACGCGAACAGGTCGCTTGGATTCCGGGTGCGGAAGCCCTGTTGCAGCGACTGCGACAGGTGGGCAAGCGGATGGTTCTGGTCACGAATGCGCATCCCGAAACGCTGGCTATCAAGGACTCCCAAGTCGACTTGATCGGGCATCTGCACGCAGTGTATTCGACTCATCCGTTCGGCGCGCCGAAGGAAGCCGCCGCGTTCTGGCCCGCGTTTCACCACGCGGAACCCTTCGACCCCGCGCGTACCCTTTTCGTAGACGACAGCCTGCCGGTACTCACAGCGGCCCGCGACTACGGCATCCGCTGGCTTCGCGCGGTTCGGCGACCCGACTCGGGCCTACCTGCCCGCGCGGTTGGCGACTTTCCCAGCATCGAAACCGTCGCCGAACTGATCGTTTGAGACGGTCCCCGCAGGCTTAGTGCAGCGCAAGCCAGGCCACGACCGCAGCTGCGCCGGCCACGACTGCGCCGATGACGGCCCAACGGGCCGCCTTCGGGGAGGTGGTAGCGACCTCGGGACCGGCTCCCTCCGCCGCCTTCTGACCGCCGCCGCGACGACGACGGCGACGCCGACGCTTCTTTTGACCCTCGTCCGCCGGGGTAATGGACTGATCCGCGGTCGGTACGCCGGGGCTCGCCACAGCGGCTGGCGTTTGCCCTGGAGCGGTATCCGGGCGGCGGGGTCCGCGTCCTCGGCGGGGCGTCGTGTTCGGCGTGCCGTCCACGGCTGTGCCGGCGGCAGAACCGGAAGCGTCCTCACCGCGACGATCGGGCGAGCCGCCATCGCGTCGGCCCCCACGGCCGCCCCCGTCGCGACGTCCACCTTGTCCGTGACCACCGCGGCTTCGGCCGCCGCGATCGCCACCACTGTGGCTCTGGTACGTCGGGCGCACAATCTCCGCCAGCAGCGATGCATCCACCGCTTCAACGGGGAGCTTACGACCGATGTAGGCCTCGATATCGGGCAACGACTGCACGTAGTCTTCACAACCGAAGCTGATTGCATCACCGGCAGCACCGGCACGCGCGGTGCGGCCAATCCGGTGAACGTAGTCTTCCGGATCCTGCGGCAGGTCGAAATTGAACACGTGCGATACGTCGGGAATGTGCAGTCCCCGAGCCGCGACGTCGGTGGCGATCAAAACGGGTAATTTGCCATCATGGAAGTCGCGCAACATGCGCATGCGCTTGTTCTGCGGAACATCCCCGCTCATCGCCTCGGCGTGGATGTCGTTGGCTTTGAGGGTCGCTTCGAGGCGTTCGGCGGTCCGCTTCATGTTGACGAAAATGATGCTGCGCGACGCTTGGTGTTTGCGTAACAGACCCACCAACAGGCGCGCTTTTTCCTCCATCGCCGGATAGTAAATGACCTGTCGGACCCGATCGGCTGTGACTTTTTCCGGCTCGATGCGGACGAGCTCGGGATCGTTCATGTGTTCGTAGGCCAGTTCGAGCACGCGCTGTGACAACGTCGCGGAGAACAGCATGGACAGGCGTGCTGCAGGTTCCGGCAGACGCCGCATCAGATAGCGGATATCGGCAATAAACCCGAGATCGAACATCCGATCGGCCTCGTCCAGCACCAACACCTGGACGTGCTTCAGGTCGAAGACATGCTGCTTGTAGTAATCAATGATTCGTCCGGGCGTGCCGATCAAAATATCGACGCCGGCTTCCAGTTGGCGCCGCTGCTTTTCGTAATCGACGCCGCCGAAAGCGAGTCCGAGGTTAAGCCCGGTGTATTGCCCCAACAGTTCGGCGTCGCGATGGATTTGAATGGCCAGCTCGCGGGTCGGCGCGAGGATGAAGCCGCGAGGCGAGGTCAGTGGGCGGTCGGCTGGCGCTGGATTGCGCAACAACTGAGCAAACATCGCGACGAGGAAGGCGGCGGTCTTGCCGGTGCCGGTCTGCGCCTGTCCGGCAACATCCAGCCCGGCCAGTGCCCGGGGCAGCGTCCCGGCCTGAATAGGCGTGCAGCGCTCAAAGCCGGCATCGGCGATTCCGCGGAAAAGCGGCTCCGGCAGATGCAGGCTGGCGTAGCTGATTTCGGTCACTGGGGTCTGTTGCGTCACGTAGTTCACACTCGGTGTAGGTCGCCAATCCGTTGTTGGGCTTGCGCCGCGGCCATGGATCAGCTAAAAATAATTACCAACCAGATAGCCCCACCGCACTTGGTCGTCCGTCGTCCCGC
>Ga0214201_1000081_pt1 | contig 40864 bp, 40 predicted proteins | sample TroBogEpilimnion_32_FD_153039 | JGI IMG/M metagenome (GOLD analysis project Ga0214201, IMG submission 153039) | Freshwater microbial communities from Trout Bog Lake, WI - 29MAY2009 epilimnion | ecosystem: Environmental > Aquatic > Freshwater > Lake > Epilimnion/Euphotic zone | place: Trout Bog...
GTGGGAAGTGGCCTTGCGGTCTTCCATCCGAAGGGTGGAATCATCCGTCGTGCGATGGAAGATTATTCGCGCAAGCGCCATGAAGAAGAGAATTATCAATTTGTCTACTCACCACATCTGACCAAGGCTGCTCTCTTTGAGACATCTGGTCACCTTGATTGGTATTCAGAGGGCATGTATCCACCGATGGTGATGGATGAGGAGTACCACGCTGATGGCACGGTAAAGCGTGCAGGTCAGAAGTACTACATGAAGCCTATGAACTGCCCATTCCACAACCTTATTTATAAGTCTCGCTCGCGTTCGTACCGTGAACTTCCTCTTCGTCTCTTCGAATTTGGAACGGTCTACCGATATGAAAAGTCTGGCGTTATTCACGGCATCACTCGAGCACGTGGCTTTACCCAAGATGATGCTCACATCTATTGCACCAAAGATCAGATGCAAGAGGAGTTGGACTCACTCCTTACCTTTGTCTTAAATCTCCTTCGCGACTACGGACTAGAAGATTTCTATCTCGAACTTTCCACCCGCAATCCAGCGAAATCCGTGGGATCGGATGAGGATTGGGAGGCAGCTACAGATGCGCTCCGTGTTGTAGCCGAGAAGCGCAACCTCCAACTCGTTGATGATCCAGGCGGTGCAGCTTTCTACGGACCAAAGATTTCGGTTCAAGCAAAGGATGCGATTGGTCGCACCTGGCAGATGTCTACGATTCAAGTCGACTTCCAACTGCCGCAACGTTTTGATCTTGAATATCAAGCAAGTGACGGAACGAAGAAGCAGCCAGTGATGATTCACCGTGCCCTCTTTGGTTCGATAGAGCGATTCTTTGGCGTCCTCACCGAACATTACGCAGGAGCATTCCCTCCATGGCTCGCGCCTGTGCAGGTTCGCGCCATTCCAGTTGCTGATTCATTCCTCCCTTATCTTCAGGATGTTGCAGCGAGAATGCGCAAGGTTGGTATCCGTGTAGATATCGATAGCGCTGATGAGCGCATGCAGAAGAAGATCCGAAACGCTCAGCTTGAGAAGATTCCGTTCATGATGATCGCCGGTGAAGAGGATCAACTGAAGGGCTCTGTCTCATTCCGCTACCGCAATGGCGAACAACGTAATGGCATTCCTATCGAGGAAGCGATTGCCGAAGTTCTGAAGGCTGTCAACGAGCGAACTCAGGTCTAGTTGTGTCTGAGTTCGAACCAGAAGAATCATTACTCGGTGGCGCGGGTATGCCTGACTCGTGGTCAAGACTCTGGGCTCCACATCGAATGACCTATCTCTCTGGCGAGAATCGTCCACTTCCTGGAAACGATATTCCTTGTCCATTCTGCAGAGTTCCCACTCTTGATGATGCAGACGGTCTCATCGTCTATCGTGGAAGTTCTGCATATGTTGTGATGAATCTCTATCCCTATAACGCGGGCCATCTTCTGATCTGCGCATATCGCCATGTCGCTGATCTCACCGATCTCACCGACACTGAACGGAATGAGATCTTTGAATTGACCGCAATAGCAATGAAGGTTCTTCGTCAGGTCTCTGGCGCAAAGGGCTTCAACCTTGGAATGAATCAAGGAGCTATTTCCGGAGCAGGCGTTGCTGAACATATCCATCAACATGTCGTCCCACGTTGGGCCGGAGATGCAAACTTCATGCCGATCATTGGTCAAACAAAGGTCTTGCCGCAACTACTTACTGAAACTCGCTCAGCGTTAGCTGCTGCGTGGCACTCGGTATAAGAAGAGGGCGATCTCAGCTAATCCCAGTTTTGAACCAACAATCCAAGGAAGAGCTGGATAGAGAAGTGCATTCTCAAACGCATCTTCACCAGCAGCTTCAAGCGCCTCGATATATTCATCCCTAAATTCAGCGATCACCTCTTGATGTTCATGGTCGCTCTCGCGTATCGAGATAGCCGCTTCGCTGTAATCGATGATCTGTTGAGTGATGAGATCGATGAGCGCAATCGGAGTTCCATCGTCGAGGTGAAGAACGAGGTAAGGGGTAACGACTGGATCCAAGATTCGCCCGGCGATAGCGGCCATATCTTCGAAGTCGGTCTCGTTCTCGGCGGTGAGGTCGGTAATCACGACGATTGAAGGGATATAGAGCTCGCGGGCCGTTGCCCAAGAGTCTGAGTCAGCGCGGACTATTCCATCCTTTGCGCTCACGATGAAGATTGCGCAGTCTGCGGAGTCGAGCGGTTCGACGGTGACGCCAAGCGCGGCGGCAAGGTCAGCCCTGCCCTGGCCGACGAGGTGAACCTTGAGGCCGTGTGGGATTAGGTCTGTCATAGTGCCGAACTCTACGATGTGATCAATGCTTCAGCGGTCAATTAAGGCACCTGTCACCCGTGTGATCACACCTCTATGCCACGGGTTACTAAAGGCTGGCATCACGCCAAATGTAATGAGCGCACTTGGGGGATTGGGCTCAGCTGCGAGCGCGATCCTGCTCTTTGGAACGGGCCACTTCTTTGCTGGAACTATCGTCACAACTCTCTTTGTACTCTTCGATCTTCTTGATGGCACCATGGCGCGAATCAGCAACACTTCGTCTCGCTGGGGAGCACTCCTTGATTCAACGCTTGACCGGGTCTCAGATGCTGCGATTCTGGGATCCGTTACATATTGGTTGAGCAAATCAAACGATCGTCTTGTTCCTGTCGTGCTTGCTGTCTTAATCCTTGGATCTTTGATCTCCTATATCAAGGCTCGAGCAGAAGGTCTTGATATCGAATGCAATGGCGGAATAGCTGAACGTACTGAACGTCTGATCATCATTCTCGTCGCTACTGGATTGCATGGACTTGGCCTCAATTTTGTCTTGGCGATCGGATTTTGGGCTCTCTTCGCGCTCTCCTTCATAACTGTAGTTCAGCGTTTAGTAATCGTTTATAAAGGTTCACGATGAGTCAGGCTCTCATTTACTACGCCTACTCATTCGCATGGAAGGTCACTCGTTCGCTTCCTGCAAAAGTTTCATACGGAATCTTTCGGGCTCTTGGAGATTTCATCTACTCGCGCAATTCGGGACCAATTCGAAGGCTTCGAAGTAACTACGCCCGCGTACGCCCAGAAATATCGAATGAAGAACTAGAACTTCTTGTTAAAGAGGGCATGCGCTCTTACATGCGTTATTGGTGTGACACATTCCGACTTCCTTCGTGGTCCAGCGCGCAAACAATGCAGAGTGTTGTTGTCGAGAACGAGCATTTCTTACGTGATCCACTTGCGGCTGGCAGGGGAGTAATTGTCTCCTTGCCGCATGCTGGTAACTGGGATCATGCCGGGGCGTACTTCTGTGCGAGCGGTGCGCCGCTTGTGACTGTTGCTGAACATTTAAAACCCGAGAAGCTCTTCCGTAGATTCCTGGCCTATCGCGAGAGTATCGGCATGGAAGTCCTTGATGCGAGTGCGCGATCCCTTGCAACACTCTCACAACGGCTGCGCAATAACCGATTGATCGCCCTAGTAGCAGATCGTGATCTCTCTAAATCTGGAGTTCAGGTTGATTTCCTTGGTGGTCCATCCCGTATGCCAGTTGGACCAGCGCTGCTCAGTCTGCAAACCGGTGCGCCGTTGATCACCGCCTTCGTGAAATATGAAGAGGCTGGTATCCGAATCATCTTTGAAGGTGAAGTAGCAATTCCAGACAGCGGCAGCGATGCGGAGAAGATCGCTCGAATGACGCAAGCGTGTGCAGATCGATTCGGCCGGTTAATCAAAGAGCACACCGCTGATTGGCACATGTTGCAACGAATCTGGATCGATGGCGATTTTGTGGAGCGATCAGAATGACCTTGCCGCTATCCAAAATCGGAATGGTCTGCCCTTACGGATGGGATACGCCAGGTGGGGTGCAGATCCATATCAAGGAGTTAGCTGAATACTTCATCGGTCGCGGTCATGAAGTCTCCGTAATCGCACCAGTCAGTGATGAGAGCTCAGTGGCGGAGTCCTATCTTGTTCCAGCCGGTCGACCACTTGCCGTCCCGTTCAATGGATCAGTCGCTCGGGTCGCTTTTGGTCCGCTCGCCACATCACGGGTGCGACATTGGATCTCTAGTAATAACTTTGATCTCTTGCATCTCCACCAACCAGAAGTACCTTCCCTCTCCTTGATTGCATGCTGGTCAGGCGTTGGTCCGATGGTCGGCACCTTCCATACAGCCGCAGCAAAGCAACGAACGCTGGTTGCAGCGAGCACTGTGCTCGAACCTGTGATCGAACGTCTCACTGCACGCATTGCAGTTTCTGAGATGGCGAGAGCAACACTTCGTGAGCACTTCCAGACTGATGCCGTTGTTATTCCAAATGGAATTGATCTGCAGAAATATGAGTCAGCAGCAAATGTTCCTGCTTATAGCGGCCGTCCAAGCATCGGCTTTTTAGGAAGGTTCGAAGAGCCGCGTAAAGGTCTTTCGGTATTGATTGAGGCGTTGCCGAAGATAGCTAAAGCATTCCCAGAGGTTGAACTGATCGTTGCGGGACCTGGTGACGAGGTCACATTCATCAAGACCATTCCACTTGGTCTACGTAATCGCGTCAGGTTTGTCGGACGTTTGAGCGAAGCCGAGAAGGCGAATTTTCTTCGAACAGTTGATCTTTATGTAGCACCAAATACTGGGGGAGAGTCCTTTGGAATAATCTTGATTGAAGCGATGGCTGCTGGTGCTTCAATCCTCGCCAGTGACATTCCAGCATTTAGAGAGGTCCTCGCTCACGGGGAATACGGAACACTCTTTGCTTCTGAAAACTCGCAATCGCTCGCAGAGAGTGCGATCAAGGCGTTGAAGGATTCATCTTCGCGGCTAACAAAAACTGATGCCGCGCACATAGCCTCAGCGCGTTATGACTGGAAGAATGTTGCCTCTGAAATTTCGGATGTCTATGAATTAGCTCTTGCATCTGGAAATGGCGTGACACTTGGCTCTGACAATCGACCATGGAAGAGGTTTAGATCTAATGAGTAAAATCCTTCTGATCGCAATCGCACTCTTAATCTTCGCCTGGTACCTCTCGTTTTCTGCCGCTCGCCTGGACCGTTTGCATCACCGAGTAGAAACATCGTGGGAACATCTCGATGCTCTATTGCAACGCCGAGCAGCCCTTGCCTTAGAGATTGCCCATCAGAGTGATCTCGATCCGGCCTTAGATCTACTCCTCACTGCCTCGGCTTATGAGAGTCGTGAAGCCCCAATGTCTGATCGCAATGAAGCTGAATCGCTGCTCTCAGAGTCTCTCAAGGTCTTACGAGAGTCAGCCGTAGCAGGGGAGATTGAGATTAAGGTTGCCCTCTTGGACCGCCTTGTTGATGTGACTGATAAAATCAAGTTCGCGATTGCGATACACCTTGAATCCGTCTCAGCAGTTGAAAATCTCCGTAAGAAGGCAATCTTCAAAGTCTTCCATCTCGCAGGACGGGCAAAGCTACCGTTCCATTACTCCTTCGAAGATGACGCGCTATGAAGGTGAAGAGCACAATCCTTCTCACCTTTGGCTTGGCAGCATCGCTCGCTTTAACTGGCTGTGGCGCGAGCTCGAAGAAGTCTGCAACGCCCTCTGCCGAAGAACTCAATCTCCTTTCCAATCTTCCAGGTGGCAACGGTCCGATTCTTGCGGTGAAGATCGATGACACACCACCAGCTCATCCACAGATCAATCTTGATAGAGCCGATGTGGTCTATATCGAACAAGTTGAAGGTGGCCTCAGTCGAATTGCCGCGATCTTCTCAAATCCGAAGGACCTCCCGGATGTAGTGGGCCCAGTTCGATCGGCGAGAATTAGTGATCTCGATATCTTGGCTCAATACGGTCGAGTGGGATTTGCATTTAGTGGCGCACAACGCCTCTTCTATCCAAAGATCGATGCCGCAAACCTTGAGAACTTATCGGCGGATCGCGAACCCGCCTCCATCTATTCACGTGATGAAACTCGCCAGGCTCCTACGAACTTAATTCTTCATCCTCGTGCGCTCTTGACTAAAGCGATCGATTCCGAGAAGAAAGTGCTCTCCTTGCTAAAGGATCCAGGATGGAAGTTCGGGCCTTCACCTGCTGGTGGTAAGGCGATTGTGAGCGCTTCATTTAAGTGGCCAGCTTCGAAATATTCGGCAACCTGGTCTGCATCAGAGAAGCGTTGGCTTCTCTCGTATGACGGCTCTCCTGATCTGGGTGCCGATGGTCGACAACTTGGTTCGCCCACTTTGATCCTTCAGAAGGTTTCGATCACACCATCGATTTATCACGACAAGGTTGGTGGGATAACACCATTTAGCCAGACAGTTGGTTCGGGGACCGCCTATCTCCTTAGAGATGGTCGTGCGATCCCCATCTTCTGGAACCGAAGTACGGCCGAAACTCCAACGACCTGGACGCTGAAGGATGGAAAGAGTGCCAACTTCGCCACAGGCCAGATTTGGATCGCCCTCACGGATTCGGATCCAGTCTTCGTTCCAGTTGCTCCAGCAGCCTCTGGATCTGCAAGCCCAGCGCCAAAGAAGTAGGCTTAACCCCTTATAACCGCCGATCCAGATATTGGGTTGGATCGTCGAGAGTTGGAGAGATCAATGAGTGAAGACACTAAGAAGGTAACCGGTTCAGGACGCGTAAAGCGCGGCATGGCCGAGATGCTCAAAGGTGGAGTCATCATGGATGTCGTCAATGTTGAGCAGGCGAAGATCGCAGAAGAAGCCGGTGCGGTGGCGGTCATGGCGCTTGAGCGCGTCCCTGCTGATATCCGTGCCCAGGGTGGCGTCTCTCGTATGTCAGACCCTGACATGATCCAGGCGATCCAAGCAGCAGTCTCAATCCCAGTCATGGCGAAGGCTCGTATTGGCCACTTCGTCGAAGCCCAAGTATTGGAATCCCTCGGTGTTGATTACATCGACGAATCAGAAGTACTTACGCCAGCTGATTACGAGAACCACATTGATAAGTGGAATTTCACAGTTCCATTTGTCTGCGGTGCAACGAATCTCGGTGAAGCACTTCGTCGCATTAATGAAGGCGCCGCGATGATCCGTTCGAAGGGCGAAGCTGGAACCGGTGACGTTTCTAATGCCACAACACATATTCGTACCCTTTTGCGCGAGATTCGACGCCTCTCTTCGATGCGCGAAGATGAGATCTACGTAGCAGCGAAGGAGATGTCAGCTCCTTACGAGCTCGTCAAGGAAGTCGCCGAGACCGGTAAGTTGCCAGTAGTGCTCTTTACTGCGGGCGGTATTGCAACTCCAGCGGATGCAGCGATGATGATGCAGCTTGGCGCAGATGGTGTCTTCGTTGGATCAGGAATCTTCAAGTCAGGAAACCCAGCTCAACGCGCAGCAGCATGCGTGAAGGCGACCACTTATTACAACGATGCAAAGATCGTTGCCGATGTTTCTCGTGGTCTAGGAGAAGCAATGGTTGGGATCAACGTTGCTGATATCCCTGTCCCACACCGCTTGGCAGAACGCGGCTGGTAATTGCCAACTTTTCGTATTGGTGTCCTCTCTCTTCAAGGTGATTTCCGAGAGCACATCCGAAGCGTTGAAAGCACTGGCCATTTCGCCTTCGCTCTCAATCGCGTCGAAGAGCTTGCGGGGATTGATGCATTGATTCTTCCTGGGGGAGAGTCGACCACGATCGCAAAGTTGGCGAAGAGTTTTGATCTTTTTGAGCCAATTCAGAGCGCTATCGCCGATGGTCTCCCTGTTTATGGTTCATGCGCCGGCATGATTCTTTTGGCGCGAGAGATTGAAGGCGCCGCGGTTGGGCAAGAGAGCTTCGGCGGGATAGATATGAAAGTTCGCCGAAACGCCTTCGGTCGACAGGTTGATTCCTTTGAAAGCGATATCAACTTTGAAGGAATTTCGGCCCCGGCAGTTCGAGGAGTCTTTATTCGCGCTCCATGGGTTGAGTCGATCGGAGAAGGCGTGCACACCCTTGCATCGGTCCAGACGGACTCAGGCCCACATCCCGTGGCTGTACGTCAACGGAACGCCATGGCCACCTCTTTCCATCCAGAATTGACTGAGGACTCACGCGTGCATCGCTTCTTCATCGAGGAGATAGTCGCGAAGGCGAGACGCTAAACTTCTCACAGACGAAAATTTAGAGAAAAAGGGTAGGTGTTCCATGTCAGGCCATTCCAAATGGGCGACAACCAAGCACAAGAAGGCGATCATCGATTCGCGTCGTGCTAAGAACTTTGCAAAGTTGATTAAGGGTATTGAAGTTGCGGCCCGCAATGGCGGAGCAGATATGGATGGAAATCCGACTCTTTATGACGCAGTCACGAAAGCGAAGAAGAGCTCAGTCCCAGCGGACAATATTGATCGTGCAATCAAGCGAGGAGCCGGACTTGAATCTGGCGGCGCCGATTATCAGACCATTATGTATGAAGGTTATGGTCCCGGGGGAGTTGCACTCATGATCGAGTGTCTATCCGATAACCGAAACAGAGCGGCGTCAGAAGTACGTGTTGCGGTAACTCGCAACGGTGGCAATATGGCCGACCCTGGTTCAGTTGCCTATTTGTTCAATCGCAAAGGAACGGTCCTTCTTTCCAAGGCCGGCGGTAAAGTGACCGAGGATGCGGTTCTCGAAGCAGTTCTCGAACACGGAGTTGAAGAAGTGAATGACTTCGGAGATAACTGGCAGGTCGTCTGCGAAGCTTCGGATCTCGTTGCAGTTCGAACTGCGCTTCAAGATTCTGGAATGGATTACGAGTCGGCCGACTCTTCATTCCTGCCTTCCATGGTTATCCCACTCGATGCCGAGACCGCTCAGAAGGTATTTAATTTGATCGACGCGATCGAAGAATTAGATGACGTTCAGAATGTCTACGGGAATTTCGATGTCTCAGATGAGGTTATGGCGAGCCTGAACTGAGGCAAAGCCAGCCTCTCGCTAGGCTGACTCCGTGATAGTTCTTGGAGTTGACCCTGGTCTGACCAGATGTGGGTTAGGTGTGGTCGAAAGCAAGTCCCATCAGAATCTCGTCATGCGTGGCGTTGGTGTCATCACGACGTCGAAGGAATTGGCGTTGGGGCATCGACTCTTCGAACTTGAGGTTTCATTGACACAGTGGATTGAGAAGTTCACCCCAGATGTCATTGCAATCGAACGGGTTTTTTCACAGTTGAATGTAAAGACGGCGATGTCTACAGCGCAGGCGGCTGGCGTAGCACTTCTTCTCGCTGCTCGTTCGGGAATTCCAGTCGCTATGCATACTCCCACTGAGGTCAAGGCGGCTGTTACGGGATCTGGGCGTGCAGATAAGAAGCAAGTAGCGACGATGGTCGTAAATATTTTGAAGTTGGATGCAGCACCCAAGCCAGTCGACAGTACCGATGCCCTTGCGCTTGCAATCTGTCACCTGTGGCGAGGTACCGGTGATAATCGCATAGCCGAAGCGCTTGCGAAGGAGAAGAAGCGTCTGAAGGTCTCACTGAAATGATCGCCTCACTCACCGGCACAGTAAAGTCCATTCAATCCAGTACCGTCGTTATTGAAGTAGGTGGCGTTGGGATGCTCGTTCAGATCTCACCTCGGCTCGCAGCTTCACTTACCGTTGGTCTCTCGACAAGCTTGCAGACAGTTCTTCTTGTCAGGGAGGATGCACTCACTCTTTATGGCTTTGAGGCGAGCGCTGACCGCGAACTATTCGAACTTCTGCAGACCGTTTCTGGCATCGGTCCAAAGGTCGCTCAATCTGCTCTCAATACTTACGAGACCCCACAGTTGATTTCAGCGATCTTCAATGGTGATGGTGCAATTCTTGAAAAGATCTCAGGGCTTGGTAAAAAAGGCGCACAACGGTTGATCCTTGAGTTGAAAGAGAAGGTAGTTCCGACAGATGGAGTGAGCGCATCTCCAGCGCCAGCATGGCGTGAGAAGCTCACTCAGGCGCTGACGGGTTTGGGTTTCTCTCCGAAAGAGGCGCTCGATACTGCTGAAGCTGTTGCACTTGCCAATCCACAGGCATCGAGTGAACTGATTGAAAATCTATTGAGAGAAGCGCTTCAACTGCGAGGTCGCATGTAATGAGCATTTCACGATCGACTTCTGACGACGAGGAACGCAATCAAGAGTTAGCGTTACGTCCACACGATCTTAAGGAATTTGTTGGTCAACAACGTGTTGCCAACCAAGTAGATCTACTGCTCAGAGCGGCACGTGCTCGCGGATCTGCAGCCGATCATGTCTTGTTGTCGGGACCCCCGGGACTCGGTAAGACAACACTCGCGATGATCATTGCTGCCGAGATGAATGCACCGATTCGAGTAACAAGTGGTCCAGCGATTCAACACGCGGGGGATTTGGCAGCGATCCTTTCATCCTTAAGCGAAGGTGAGATCCTCTTCCTCGATGAGATTCATCGCATGTCACGGCCGGCAGAGGAGATGCTCTATTTAGCGATGGAGGATTTCCGAGTCGATGTGATCGTCGGCAAGGGCGTTGGCGCGACTGCGATTCCATTGCAACTCCCACATTTCACTTTGATCGGTGCGACTACAAGGGCTGGGCTTCTCCCAAGCCCATTGCGCGATCGCTTCGGTTTCACTGCTCAACTTGATTACTACGAGAATGCAGAACTAGCTCGAATCGTGGATCGAAGCTCAGGGCTGCTAGGAATCGGTATCTCGACCGAGGCGGTCGATGAGATCGGGTCGCGCTCTCGAGGTACGCCTCGTATCGCCAATCGACTCCTACGGCGGGTTCGAGATTATTCGGAAGTACATGGGTCTGGCTCAATCACCATAGAGGATACGAAGGCCGCCCTGGCCATGTATGAGGTTGATCAAATCGGCCTGGATCGCCTGGATCGTGCCTTTTTAGAGGTCCTTATTAGGCGCTTTGGTGGCGGACCAGTAGGCCTAACTACATTGGCGATGTCGATCGGCGAAGAGGCAGAGACGATTGAAACTTTGGCCGAACCATTCCTAGTGAGGAGTGGATTTATTGCACGCACCCCTCGAGGTCGCATGGCGACCGCTCTGGGCTGGGCTCATCTCGGATTAACACCTCCCGCCACGCTTGAGCTGGCGCCCAACCTTTTCGACACCACCGCCTTTGATGCCTAGACTTCACCCTTATGTCCGCAAATATTTCTAAAGCCACCAGGAAGCCAGCCAAATCCGGCCGGACCCTTGCCGCACTTCTCGTCGTCCTCGTAGCGTTTACCGCGCTAGCCATCCTCCAAGGTGATACCAAGCTGAAGTTGGGGCTGGACCTACGTGGTGGAACCAGCGTGACGCTCGCTCCCAAGGTTGCCAACGGTGGAAAGGTGGATAAGGCAGCGGTTGAACAAGCTGTTGCAATTATTCGACAGCGCGTCAACTCGCTCGGTGTAGCCGAGAGTGAAGTTTCATCTCAGAGCAACGGTGACATCATCGTTTCTGTTCCAGGAAATTCAAGTAGTCGAGTCGTTGATCTCGTAGGAGCAACAGCCCAGTTGCGATTCCGCCAGGTTCTTGCGGTGGGTGCTGGAAATGCAGCCACATCAGCATCGCTTGCTACTACATCTGCAACAACGAAGACTGGAAGCAAGAGCACCGCAGCTCCTGCGGCTACTTTTCCAGCTGGCGTAACGATGGCCCTCGACACGGCATTTAAGAACCTTGATTGCACCAAGGCCGCTAATCACCAAGGTGGAGCCATAGATGACCCAAATCAAGCTGTCGTCGCTTGTTCTTTAACGGACACTTCTAAGTACATCCTTGCACCAGCAGAGGTTGAAGGTTCTCAAGTCTCGAAGGCAAGCGCTGTTCTTGATAACACAAACGGCAATGGCTGGATGGTTCTCCTCAACTTTAATGGTGCAGGAACTTCAGCTTTTGGAAAGATGACGACGCGAGTTACTTCACTTGCCTCTCCTCAGAACCAAGCTGCGATCGTCCTCGATGGTCTTGTTGTAAGCGCACCTCGCATCAACGAGGCAATCAACTCTGGCTCGGCACAAATTTCTGGAAGCTTTACGCAGACTCTTGCAACTGATCTCGCAAATAAGCTCAAGTATGGTGCTCTTCCGCTGGCCTTAACTGTGCAAGAAATCAATCAGGTATCTCCAACGCTCGGCTCTGATCAACTTCACGCTGGCTTGCTAGCTGGTCTTATTGGTTTGATTTTGGTCATCCTCTACTCCCTTCTCTACTACAGAGGCCTAGGGCTGGTCTCGGTCGGCTCGCTCGTTGTAGCCGGTTCGATCACCTTCCTTTCTTTCCTACTTCTCGGAAAGTGGATTGGATTTACGCTCACATTGGCGGGTATCGCAGGTGCGATCGTCTCCATCGGTATCACCGCAGACTCCTTTATCGTCTACTTTGAGCGTCTTCGCGATGAAGTGCGTGAGGGGCGTTCACTACGTACTGCGGTTGAAACGGGTTGGCAGCGGGCACGCAGAACGATCTTGGTTGCGGACTTCGTATCTTTGATCGCTGCGGCACTCCTTTACTTCTTTGCAGTCGGCGGAGTCCGTGGTTTCGCCTTCACACTAGGGCTCACAACATTCGTTGATCTCATCGTCGTCTTCTTCTTCACCAAACCATTTGTCACGGTGCTCTCTCGAGTTGCCTTCTTTGCAGAAGGACGTAACCTCTCTGGATTGTCGGCAAAGAGTTTGGGTGTTGTAACTGACTCAGGAAAGGACTCCCTGTAATGGCACTATCAGGAATCGGTGGTCGCCTTTATCGTGGCGAAACTTCAATCAATTTCATCGCCAAGCGTCGTCGCTGGTTTGGAATCTCTGGGCTCTTAATCATCATCTCGGCCGTCGCGCTGGGTACCCAAGGACTAAAGCTCGGTATTGAATTTAAGGGCGGTTCGGTTCTCACCGTGCAGGCGCCGACAGTGAGCGTGGCTCAAGGGCAGGCTGCTCTAAAGAGCGCTGGTGTCACAACTGAGTCAATCGTTCAGAAGATTGGTACGAGCAAGTTGCGTCTTCAGACTACTGACCTTCCGCAATCGACGATCTCGGCAGCACGTACAGCGTTGGCATCTACTTTCAATGTAGATCCAGCAAATATTGATATCCAGACAGTTGGACCATCATGGGGCAAAGAGATCACCCACAAGGCACTCTACGGTCTCTTCGGATTCTTGATCGTTGTCATGCTCTATCTCGCGATGGCATTTGAACCGAAAATGGCACTCTCCGCGATTGTTGCTGTGATTCACGACGTCTTCATCACCGTAGGAATTTATGCCTTGGTTGGTTTTGACGTCACTCCGGCCACAGTTATTGGCTTCCTTACAATCCTGGGTTACTCCCTCTATGACACAGTGGTTGTCTTCGACAAAGTTCGAGAGAACACGAATGGCATTACCTCGACAGCGCGTCAGACGTATTCACAGGCGGCAAACCTCGCGCTCAATCAGACCTTGGTGCGTTCGTTCAACACCTCGTTGATCGCACTGCTGCCTGTTGCTTCGATCCTCTTCGTGGGTGCTGGGCTGCTTGGAGCCGGAACACTCAAGGATCTCTCACTCGCGCTCTTTATTGGCCTCGCAACAGGCACATACTCCTCGATCTTTATCGCTACACCACTTCTTGCGACGCTTCGTGAGCGTGAACCTGCGATGCAGGCACTTGCAAAGCGAGTCTCAACACGTGGAGGAGTGATCGAAACTCCTGTTGATAAGAACACCGCTGGTGTCGTTACATCTACTCATTCTAAAGAGAGCCACGAGCGCGGTCCTCGCAATCAGCCAAAGCGAAAGCCTCGTCGACGCTAAGACCGGTTGTAAAAAATGGCCACGGAGCTTGAGGGTTCATTAGATCCTTTGCTAGGACCGCTTGCCGAAAAACTCTTACAGCACCATCCCGACTCTTCCCTCGAAGAACTAGTTGGAGCTTTTGAGTTAGCACGAGAGAAACACGAAGGACAGTTCCGTAAGTCGGGTCAGCCTTACATCACACATCCGGTCGCTGTTGCTGAGATTCTCGCCGAACTTGGATTAGATCAGGCCACAATCATCGCAGCTCTCTTACACGACACCATTGAAGATACCGGTTACACCATTCCAGAGATGCAAGCAGCCTTCGGACAAGAAGTGGCTGCTCTCGTGGATGGCGTAACAAAGTTAGACAAGCTGACCTACGGTCCAACTGCAGAAGCCGAGACGCTTCGAAAGATGGTAATCGCGATGTCCAAGGATGTCCGAGTACTTGTTATCAAATTAGCGGATCGACTCCACAACGCACGAACGTGGAAGTTCGTCTCCGCTGAGAGTGCAACGCGAAAAGCCCGCGAAACACTCGATATATATGCGCCTCTTGCCCATCGCCTCGGAATGAACGCAATTAAGTGGGAGTTGGAAGATCTCTCCTTCCAAACCCTTGAACCAAAGAAATTCGAGGAGATCGAACGTCTCGTTATCGAGAGGTCACCGTCGCGCGACGCCCTCACCTCTGAGGTCATTGATGCAGTAAATAGTGACTTGGCACTAGAAGGCATATCGGCGAGCGTCACTGGCCGTCAGAAGCACTTCTACAGCGTCTACCAGAAGATGGTCGTGCGAGCTCGTGACTTCAACGATATCTACGACTTGGTAGGTATTCGAGTTTTGGTTGACGATGTTCGAGATTGCTATGCCGTATTGGGTGCAATTCACGCACGCTGGAATCCAATCCCAGGTCGATTCAAAGATTACATTGCGATGCCTAAATTCAATCTCTACCAATCACTGCATACAACGGTGATCGGTCCAAATGGTAAAGCGGTAGAGATCCAAATTCGAACTTTCGACATGCACTCTCGAGCTGAATATGGAATCGCGGCGCACTGGAAGTACAAGTCAAAGGTTATTGATCCTGCACAGGGCCCAGAGATGCTCTGGCTCAAGCAGTTGCATGAATGGCAGCAGGAGACTGAAGATGTAGGGGAGTTCCTTGACACTCTTCGATACGACTTACAGACACCCGAAGTCTTTGTCTTCACGCCAAAGGGTTCGGTAATCGCTCTCCCTGCTGGCTCTACGCCTATCGATTTCGCCTTTGCTGTTCATACCGAAGTTGGATTTAAATGTGTCGGTGCAAAGGTGAATGGCAAGCTTGTGCCGTTGGAGTCAACGCTTTCGAATGGCGATGTCATCGAAGTCGTCACCAATAAGAATCCTCAAGCAGGGCCAAGTAGAGATTGGCTCAACTTTGTTAAGTCTCAACGGGCGAGGTCGAAGATCAAGGCCTGGTTCTCCAAAGAGCGTAAAGAGGAAGCTGTTGAGGCTGGGCAGGAGTCGATCGCTCGCCAGATGCGCAAAGCGGGCCTCCCGCTTCAGAAGATCCTCTCTGGTCAAGCGTTGCTGGAGCTCTCGCATGAGCTCCACTATCCAGATATCGATTCACTCTATGCCGCGGTAGGTAACGGTCACGTCTCCTCAGCTTCAATCGTCGAGAAGCTAGTGAGCGCGCTCGGAGGTAGTGACAGTTTTGCGCAGGAGCGTGAAGATGAGATCGTCATCGCACATTCCACCGCCACAAGAAGAAGTACATCCGGAATCGATGTCGAAGGGGTAGAAGACCTGCTCGTGAAGTTGGCCAGATGCTGCACTCCTGTGCCCGGCGATGCCATTACTGGATTTGTTACAAAAGGCAGCGGAGTCTCGGTCCATCGAAGCGATTGCATTAATATCTCAGATCTGCGGGAACATCAGGGTGATCGACTCATCTCTGTTAAATGGAATGCAGCCACAAAGACACTCTTCCTGGTGAACATTCAGGTAGAAGCGCTCGATCGAGCACGTTTACTCTCCGATGTAACTCGCACTTTGTCCGATCAGCACGTAAATATCCTCAATGCTTCGGTCAGCACCACGAAAGACCGAGTGGCAATCTCGCGATTCACCTTTGAGATGGCCGACGCCTCTCACCTGGATGCAGTGTTGAGCGCAGTTCGAAACGTCGAAGGCGTCTATGACGTCTATCGAATTATAAATAACTAGAACAACTAGAAAGAACGACTAGTTACTACTTCCCGAATTCAGAGAGTCCCTTTTGGGCTTCAGCGAGCCAGACACGACGTGCTGCAGCTGCTTCACGGGCAACCATTGCCTTCGCGGCATTACCAGCAGCCTCAGCCTTAGCTGCCTGCTTCTCGTAATTCTCAATCGCCTCTTGAAGGCCAGCAACCATGCTATTTGCGTGAGCAATTGCAGTTGGATCAGTCTTGCGATCATGTGCTGACTGAAGTTCAGCGATCTCCGCTTCAATCTTCTCGAATCGAGCATCGAGTACAGCCCGCTTGCTGCGCTCGGTCATACCGATCTTGAACCACTTCTCAGAGAGTTCGCGGAAAGCCTTACGAGCACTCTGTAGATCTGTCACAGGGGAGAGCGCTTCAATCTCGAGAATAAGTTCTTCGCGCTTCTTCAAGTTCTCACTCATAGTGCCTTGGCGCTTCTCTAGATCAGCGTTCTTCGCCGCAAAGAATTGATCCTGTGCCGCCTTGAACTGTTCCCACATCTTCGTATCGACGTTTCGCTTTCCGCGACCGGCAGCCTTCCATTCAGCCATCAGCGCCTTAAAGCGATTAGCGGTCGGCAACCACTCACGAGAAGTCGCGAGCGCACGTGCTTCAGCGATGATCGCCTCCTTCCGAGCAACAACGACAGCCGTATCTGCCTCGAGCTTGGCGAAGTGGGTGCGGCGACGCTTATCAAACTTATTTCGCGAGGACGAGAAACGCTTCCATAAGTCTGTGTCGCTCTTCTTATCGAGGCGAGGTGCGGCCTTCCACTCATCGAGGAGTACCTTCAAGCGCTCAGATGTTGCCTTCCAATTCTCAGAGAGCGCGAGTGACTCTGCTTCAGCAACCAACTTCTCTTTAATCTCAAGGGCGGCTGCACGCTTCGCCTCTTTTGCTACCTTTTCGGCAGCTTGCTTCGCCTCATAGGCGGCCTTGTGACCTTCAATCAGATCAGGAATCTGCTCAACTGACTTAGCGAGTGTGGCGAGATCGCCGACGCCGTTAAGAGCCGCAACCTGCTCACGCAATTTTGCTACTGCAGCTAAGGCATCATCGGGAACCATTGCACCGCTCTTGATACGCGCCGCTAAGAGAGCAACCTCAGATGCGAGGGCTTCGAATTTGCGGACAAAGTAGGAGAGTGCCTCTTCTGGACTCTTGCCAGGGTAGGAGCCGACCGCGCGTTCACCTTCTGGAGTTCTTACATAGACCGTGCCATCTTCAGCTACTCGTCCAAACTGTGCTGGATCTCCGATCAGTGCGGATGCGGGCGTTGTTGTCTGGTCCATATCTTCTCCTTAGGTTGCGCGTAGGTCTTCTCAGACTTTTCGTTATGGGGTGCGGTCCTGCGCTCGTAATCCGAGGATCTCGAGGGGATTAAAGGTACCCTTAAACCTTCATTGGGCGAAAGTGACGAAAACGGGTGCGAGCGTGATTCTTGAGGTGATTCCTGCCCAAGCCTTCGGGACGAACTGCTGGATCTTCGCCCCTAGCAAGAATTCCGAGGCCTTTATCGTGGACCCGGGTATCACCGCCCCGACGATTGTGCCTGCCGTCTCTGAAGTGCTGCGACGTTTTAACCTGAAGCCGATCGCAACGCTCATCACTCATGGCCATCTCGATCACACCTTCTCGGTATTTCCCTTTTCGCAGGAGTACGGCGTGCCTGCCTATATCCAGCAGCGCGATCGCAAGTTGCTCACCAACCCATATCTTGCGTTAGAGAAGAACGGTCAATCCGCTGCCATCATGGCGAATTTTGGCATCACCTCGTTCTCAGAACCAGAGGATGTTCGGGAGTTCGTTGGTGGTGAGAAGTTGTCTCTCGCTGGATTCTCTATCGAGACAATTCATGCACCTGGCCACACTGCCGGCTCTGCGATGTTCGTCGTCAATGATGAGTACCTCATCTCGGGTGATGTTCTCTTCAATAACGGCATTGGTCGCACAGATATGCCGACCGGTTCGGCCTCGACAATGGTCGATACCTTGATCAATAAGGTCCTTACGCTTGATGATGGCCTTAATGTCCTTCCTGGCCACGGACCAGTTACTACAATTGGCCGTGAACGTAAGCAGAGTCCATATCTGCAGAGTGATTACCTAGAGAAGATGCGGAAGGGTGGGGATCGTGGCTAAGGTCGAGAGAACTCAACCGCTTCAAGCGCCTAAGGGCGTAAGTGAATATTTCCCTGATCGCTCCCGAACCTTTGAGCATGTGCGCACAACTTTGATCACGGCTGCAAAGAACTCAGGCTATGAGTTGATTGAACTTCCAGTCTTTGAAGATACCGAACTCTTCAAGCGCGGTGTTGGCGAATCAACCGACGTTGTCTCAAAGGAGATGTACACCTTTGAAGATCGAGGTGGGCGCTCAATTACTTTGCGACCTGAAGGCACTGCTGGCGTGATGCGTTCGGTGATCGAACACAATCTTGATCGCGGACAGCTGCCAGTAAAGGTCTGGTACTCAGGCGCATTCTTTAGAGCAGAACGCCCGCAGGCTGGCCGTTATCGTCAGTTCTATCAAGTGGGTATTGAAGCGATTGGTCTGAATGACCCAGAGATCGATGTTGAGGTCATTGCTGTTGCAGAGCGAGCCTTTCGTTCTCTCGGCCTCAAAAATTATCACTTAGAAATAACTTCGTTAGGTGATCGAGAGAGTCGAGCCCGCTATACAACTGATCTTCGAAAGTTTATTTCAACGCTCGACCTCGATGAAGAGAGTGTGAATCGAGCTGAGATTAATCCGCTCCGTCTCTTCGATGATAAGCGCGAAGCGATTAAGTCGGCCATGAGTAAGGCGCCTATCTTGATGGAGTACCTCACTGCCGAAAGTGCCGCTCACTTTGAGCGAGTGAAAGAGCTACTAACGGCGCTCGGTATCGCATTCACAGTGAATAACCGCATGGTCCGGGGTTTGGACTATTACACCGGTACCGCTTTTGAATTTGTCCATCATGATCTCGGAGCACAATCGGGGATCGGTGGCGGCGGTCGCTATGACGGCCTGATGGCAGAACTCGGTGGGGGCGATCTCTCGGGAATTGGATTTGGAATCGGCGTAGATCGTTGCGTCTTGGCCTGCGAAGCTGAAGGTATCGCCCTTCCTGAAAACCTCTCACTCGACCTCTTTATCGTTCCGATCACACCTTCATCTAAGACGCTCTCGGTCACACTTGCTGAGCAACTCCGAGATCGTGGGGTAGCGGTCGATATGGCATATGGCGATCGATCATTAAAGGGTGGCATGAAGGCGGCAGATAAGAGTCTGGCTCGTTTCTCTCTCGTTTTGGGTGATGATGAGCTTGCCAGCGATACCGCTTCAATCAAGAATATGAGAACTGGCGAGAGCCGATCCATTAAGATATCGACCTTAGCGGACGATGCAGAAAATATTTTTAAATAGACTAGATAAGCCAGATAAATCAGGGGAGATTCGTTCATGTTAAGAACTCACGATGCCGGAGCGCTTCGCAAGGCCGATGCCGGCACGACTGTCACCCTTGCTGGCTGGGTAGCTCGCCGTCGCGATCATGGCGGTGTCGCATTCATCGATCTTCGTGACGCATCAGGCAGTGTTCAAGTAGTCATTAAGGATGAGATCGCCGGAGCGCTTCGCGCGGAATGGTGCGTCTTAATCTCAGGTACTGTCATGGAACGCCCCGCAGGTAACGAGAACACGAATATCCCTACCGGCGAGATCGAGATTGAATGTTCAACCTTGACTGTTCTCAGCGAAGCTGCGCCACTTCCTTTCCCTGTCGATAGCGGAGATACATCTAACATCTCGGAAGAGATTCGGTTGAAGTATCGCTATCTAGACCTCCGCCGCGAAGGGCCAGCTCACAATCTCAGGCTACGTTCCAAAGTTACTTCGGCTATTCGTACCGTGATGGATGATCTTGATTTTCTTGAGATCGAAACTCCGTACCTAACTCGCTCTACACCAGAAGGCGCACGCGACTTCTTAGTCCCTGTCCGCTTACAACCTGGATCCTGGTACGCGCTTCCTCAATCACCACAACTCTTCAAGCAACTCTTGATGGTCGCTGGTATGGAGCGTTACTACCAGATCGCTCGCTGCTTCCGAGATGAAGATTTCCGTGCAGACCGTCAACCAGAATTCACCCAGCTTGATATTGAGATGTCCTTCGTTGATCAAGAAGATATTCTCAAGGTAGCCGAGAAGGTCCTCACCACCGTCTTTAAGAAGGTGGTCGACTTTGATATTCCGATGCCGATCCCACGCCTTACCTATGCGGAGTGCATGCGTCGTTATGGATCAGATAAGCCAGATCTTCGCTTCGGTCTCGAACTCACAGACCTTACCTCGTTCTTTAAAGATACAACCTTCCGGGTATTCCAAGCAGATTATGTCGGCGCCGTTGTTATGCCCGGGGGAGCGACATCTCCTCGCCGTGAATTAGATGCTTGGCAAGATTGGGCAAAGGCTCGTGGCGCAAAGGGGCTTGCCTACATTTTGGTTCAAGAAGATGGAACTTTAGGTGGTCCAGTCGCAAAGAACCTCACTGAGGCTGAATCATCTGGAATCGCTGCTGCAGTCGGTGCCAATAAGGGCGATGCGATCTTCTTCGCTGCAGGCAACCGGATCGCTTCACAGAATTTGCTCGGCGCTGTTCGCCTTGAAATTGGTGCTCGTTGTAACTTGATCACACCGGGAGAGTGGAAGTTCCTGTGGGTGGTTGATGCTCCGATGTTTGAGATGAATGATCCAGAGAATCCAGAGAGCGGTTGGACCGCTGTCCACCACCCATTCACCGGACCAAAGCCTGAGTTCGCAGCGACCTTCGATTCAGATCCGCTGAACGCCTTGGCCTACGCCTACGACATCGTCCTCAACGGAAATGAGATCGGCGGAGGTTCGATTCGTATTCACGAACGTTCGGTTCAGCAACGCGTCTTCGAAACTATCGGATTGACTCCGGCTGAGGCAGAGAGCAAGTTCGGTTTCTTACTTGAAGCATTTAACTATGGACCGCCACCACATGGTGGAATCGCATTAGGCATGGATCGCCTCTGCGCTCTCCTTGCCGGAGCTGATTCGATTCGCGAAGTTATTGCTTTTCCTAAGACGGCTAGTGGTGGCGATCCACTGACAGGAGCGCCAACTCCAATCACCGCTCCACAACGCAAGGAAGCCGGCGTCGATTTCGTACCTGAGAAGCCGTAAGGGCGCTATTTCACAGGTTTTGCCGTTAAATGCAGCAAATGTGAAGCGAGCTTTCTAGTAGGATTTCGATATGGGTCCAGGTGGAATTGCAACAATTATCGCATCGGTATCACTACTCGTGATAGCGCTGGCTATTGGCTATACCGTCATCCGCATCTCTCGATTAATCGATGAGGTTCAGAAGACAGTTCGTAGCATCAATCGGATCGCAACCACCGCCGAAAAGGCAACCGAGAAGGTCAATGACGCAATAGCGACGCTCATTGGCAAGAACTCATCTATCCTCAAATTGATTACTGGAGCTGCGAGCTCATTTATGGGGCGCAAGCATGGCTCGTCGAAGGATGACGAATAGGCCGTGAATTCAGTAGAAATCCGCGAGCGTTGGCTGCGCTTCTTTGAGTCAGGCAATAGCCAAGGATTAACCCATACCGTCGTTCCATCAGCATCTCTCGTTGCAGATGATCCCAACCTTCTGCTTGTCAATGCCGGCATGGTTCCCTTTAAGCCATACTTCTTGGGCGAAGTGAAGCCACCATTCGCGCGCGCAACCTCAGTACAGAAATGTGTACGAACCCTTGATATCGACGAAGTAGGCAAGACGACTCGTCACGCCTCGTTCTTCCAAATGTGCGGAAACTTCTCCTTTGGAGATTATTTCAAAGAGGGCGCGATTTCACTCGCGTGGGAACTTCTCACTAAGCCAGTATCTGAAGGTGGTTACGGATTTCCAGAAGATCGCCTCTGGGTAACTGTCTATCTCGACGATGACGAGGCCGAGAACATTTGGCATAAGAAGATCGGCGTCCCGCGCGAACGAATCCAACGTCGCGATATGGCAGATAACTTCTGGTCGATGGGTGTACCTGGCCCATGTGGACCGTGCTCTGAGATCTATTATGACCGGGGTCCTGCATATGGTGCTGAAGGCGGCCCGATCGCTGATGAGAACCGTTATCTCGAGGTTTGGAACCTAGTCTTCATGCAGAATGTTCGCGGCGAAGGCGGCGGCAAGGATAGCTATCCCATCCTCGGGGAGCTTCCAGCAAAGAACATTGATACCGGCCTTGGGCTAGAACGTATGGCGGCTTTGCTACAAGGCGTTGAGAACATCTACGAAATTGATACAACGATGCAGATTCTTAACAAGGCAGTTGAACTGTCGGGTACGAAGTACGGCTCTGGCGAAAAGTCAGATGTGGCCCTCCGCGTTGTTGCTGATCACGCTCGTACCGCAATGATGTTGATCGGTGATGGAGTTCTTCCTGGAAATGAAGGTCGCGGGTACGTTCTCCGTCGAATGATGCGCCGCACTATTCGCAATATGAGAATCCTTGGCGCACCGGATCATAATTTGGCAGAGCTGATCAAAGCCTCAATCGGTGCAATGGGACCACAGTACCCAGAACTCGTTGAAGGCCAGAAGCGAATCGTTGAAGTCTCTGAGTCGGAGGAAGAGTCATTCCTCTCCACCCTCAAGAGCGGTACAGCCATCTTCGATCTAGCGGTGAACGAAGTGAAGAGCTCGCCAAATCCAGCTCTCACAGGTGAGACCGTTTTTAAGTTGCACGACACCTTTGGTTTTCCATTTGATCTCACATTAGAGATGGCATCAGAGCAAGGGCTCGCAATCGATGAGAGCGGCTTCCGGCGATTGATGAAGGAGCAGAAAGATCGGGCAAAGGCAGATGCCCGAGCAAAGAAATCTGGCCATACCGATCTCAGTGAATATCGAAAGATCATCGATCGCGTAGGCGCGACATCCTTTATCGGTTACACCCAGCAGGAATCGGAGAGTTCTCTCAAGGCGATCCTCGTGGATGGTAAAGAAGTTCGAGATGCAGCGATCGGTGCTGAAGTTGAGATTGTTCTTGACCGGACTCCGTTCTATTCAGAAGCTGGCGGCCAGCTCTCTGATGGTGGTTTCATCACACTTGCTAACGGGGCCTCAGTCGAGATCGACGATGTACAAAGTCCAGTTCCTGGTCTCTACATCCACCGCGGGCGAATCACAGAGGGTTCAATCGAGGTCGACCACAACGCTTTTGCTCGCATTGATAACGAACGCCGACTAGCGATCTCCAGAGCCCACACGGCAACACATATGGTGCACAAAGCTTTCCGTGAAGCACTTGGCGAGAGCGCAACTCAGGCGGGATCCGAGAACTCTCCAGGTCGTTTCAGATTCGATTTCCCATCGACTGGAGCAGTGCCGGTCTCAGTGCTCAATGATGTTGAAGCTCGGGTGAACTCACTTCTACTTGAGAATCTTGTTGTAACCGCCCAGGAGATGTCCCAGCCAGAGGCGAAGGCGATTGGCGCGATGGCGCTCTTCGGCGAGAAGTATGGTGACCGCGTCCGCGTTGTTTCGGTCGGCGATTGGGCACGTGAACTTTGTGGAGGCACACACGTTCGCTCATCAGCAGAACTCGGTCTAGTAAAGCTCTTGAGCGAGACTTCTATCGGAGCTGGCGTTCGCCGCGTCGAAGCCCTCGTTGGAGTAGATGCATTCAACTTCCTAGCTCGCGAACATATTCTTCTTAATTCACTTACTGATTTGATCAAGGGATCTCGCGTTGAAGAGTTGCCTGAACGGATCTCTGATCTGCTTGAGAAGATGCGTGAGATTGAGAAGGAGCTTGCTGCACTCAAATCAGCACAAGCACTTGCCGCCGCAGGAGAGTTACTCGCGCGAGCAGAGAAGGTGGGAGAGTTATCCACCATCTTCACCGACGCTGGTCCAAATATTTCAGGTGATGACCTTCGTACGATGGTGTTAGATCTTCGAAATCGCCTTGGTGATTCAGTGGTTTCTCTCTTCTCAGTGAATGGTGATCGTGTCGTCCTCGTGGTGGCAGCATCAGATTCGGCTCGCAAGAGTGGGGTCAAGGCGGGTTTGCTCGTGAAGATTGGTTCGACTGTTCTAGGCGGTGGCGGTGGCGGCAAAGATGATTTCGCCCAGGGTGGCGGCACTGATGCCAGCAAGATTCAGGATGCGATCGCCCAAATGAAGGTAGAACTAAACGCAGTCTTGGTGAAGTAATGCAGCGCGGTCGTCGCATGGCCTTCGATTATGGTGATGTGCGGATCGGTGTTGCGGTCTCAGATCCCGATTCAATCATCATCTCGCCCTTGAAAGCTCTCAAGGCTCAAGACGAGAACCTCTCGGCACAGCTCACAGCACTAATTGCAGAGTATGAACCGATCCTTCTTGTTGTGGGTGAGCCAAAGCATCTCTCGGGTGCACCGAGTGCGAAAATGCACGCGGTCGCGGCATTCGTAGAACTGCTTGAGCAGATCACATCGATTCCTATCCACTCTGTTGACGAACGACTCTCTACCGTAAGTGCAGCGGGAAAGCTGAGGAGTTCTGGTCGAGACGCTAGGTCGAGCAAGGATTTGATCGATTCTGCTGCCGCTGCGGAGATTCTTGAGGCAGCGATCAATATCGAGCGAAATCGTAAGTAAAAGAATGAAACTGACCGCGCGAGCGAAACTTATTATCGTCGTTGTGCTCATACTTCTTGGATCGGTAATTACTCTGGCGACGACGCGCGAAGCATCAGATTTCCCGTCAGGTAAGCCAGAAGATCCAGTCACAATTGCAGTCACGCCGGGGGAGACTGGAGCAGAGATTGCACTGGACCTAGCGAAGAAAGGCGTAATCTTAAAGAGCAAGACTTTTCTTTCACTAGCTCTCTCAGATTCACGAGCACGTGGTATCTCACCAGGAGATCACACCATCTCTACCCACATTACAAGTAAAGAAGCTCTCGCTCAGCTTCTAGATCCGAAGCAGAACCGAGGGCTACTACGAGTCCCAGAGGGCTCCACCTTCGCGGATGTTCTGAAGCTTCTCAAAGCGGCAGGATTGTCTGAGAAGAGGGTTCAGAGTCCGACAGAAGGAGAACTCTTCCCAGCTACTTACGCCTTTGCTTCCGGAACAACTATTGAAGTCGCACTCTCTCAGATGAGATCGAATTTCTTCGCGCAGAGCAAGATACTTGGTTTGGACTCTGGCTATGGGAAGATCTCGTCATACGACGTATTGAAGGTTGCATCCCTGATTCAAATAGAAGCGGATCCAACGGATTTCGCCAAGGCCGCGCGAGTGATCTACAACCGTTTAGCTATCGGAATGCCGTTACAATTGAATTCAACAGTTCAGTACGCAATCCATAGCCAAGGTCACATCACGTTAACTAGCAACCAAACGAAAACGCCATCGGCATACAACACGTATCTGCATACCGGCCTTCCTCCGACTCCGATTTCAAATCCAGGCGCGGAGGCCATAACTGCAGCCCTGCATCCAGCGCCAGGAGATTGGCTCTACTTCATTACGGTGAAGCCACACGAGACCCGCTTTACCAAGAGCTTCAAGGAGTTCGACGGATGGGTTACTCTCTATAACAATAACGTTGCGAATGGACTCTTCAAATGATCAAAGCTGCAGTGCTGGGATCTCCGATCGCGCACTCACTCTCACCTCTTCTTCACAAGAGCGCATATGAAATCTTGGGAATCGAAGGAGATTATTCCGCAATAGATGTACCAGCTCCGACCTTGAGCGTTTTTCTTGATCGTTGCCTCAACGAGGGCTGGGATGGATTTAACCTCACGATGCCACTTAAGGAGACTGTCTTTGAAAGTGGAGTCGTTACTTTTGATGAGAGCGCAACGAGAATACGAAGCGCGAATACCCTCGTTCGAAGTGGCAATGGCTTCCAGGCCTCTTCTACAGATATGACTGCATTCGATCGACTCCTGCGTGATACTCCTGTCGATCGCACCGCAATCATCGGTGGCGGTGGTACTGCCCGCGCGGCAATTGGAGCCCTCGCCGATCGCGCGCAATCGATTGACTTGATCGTTCGCACACCCGGCCGAGTAGATATGGCACGCGCTATTGCTCCAAAGGTTAACTTCGAAATTAAGAAGATGGATGCAGCCCTTGAGGGGTATGACCTCGTTATTAACACAACCCCACAAGGTGCGGCCGACCACTTCGCATCTCGTCTTAAAGACGTCTCTGCCCTCTACTTTGAATGCCTCTACCAACCGTGGCCAACGGAGTTGAGTTTTGCATGGAAGGAACTCGGGGGAGCGACACTCAACGGCATAGATCTTCTTGTTGAGCAGGCGCTAGACGCGATATCCCTCATAACCGGTGAGATTTTTGATTACGATCTGATGCGCACTCGTCTACTCACCGTAGCGATGGAACGAATTTCCGCACAATCATCTGATTAGTTTCGATCACAATCTTGGAAATTCCTAGGCTGCGAGAATGACCAACTCACGATTCATTCTCTTACTGCTCTTCGGCGCTGTGATGAGCGTTATAGATATCAGAACCCGCACCATTCCTAACCGTCTTAATGCCGCCTTCTTCATGCTCTCACTTGCAATCTATGGATTTCATCCTCGAGAACTCCCGGGTGCTCTCGTGACGACTGCCTTCTTTTCTCTGATCTTCGCACTCATCCTTCTCCTTCGAAGAGATGGGATGGGCGGTGGGGATATGAAATTGATCGTGGTCTTGGCCCTTCTCCTCGGAAATGCCGGAAGAGCCCTCTCAGCCGTAATTCTCGCGGGAATGATCGCATTAGTGCAGATCGGTGCGCTCTCTCTGAAGAATCGACGGGGTATCCAGTCCATTGCCTTCGCTCCAGCTCTCTTTATCGGTGCTCTCCTTTCACTCGGATGAGGGCTCGAGATATTCCGCCGTATACCCATTTTCCGGTGCAAGATCGCTCATCAATCTGCAAGAATTAACCCCTAAAGATGCTGGAATCCGATCACGGCGACTCACACGACGATGGGGATGAGATATGTTGCGTTGGCTTACTGCTGGAGAGTCTCATGGTCCAGCGCTGACTGCGATCTTGGAAGGCCTGCCGGCCCATGTCGTCATCGACACCAAGACAATTGACGCAGATCTTCAACGTAGACGTCTGGGATTTGGCAGAGGAGCGCGACAGAACTTCGAAGCAGATGTCGTAACTCTCCTTGGCGGTATTCGCCATGGCCTTACTCAAGGTGGACCAATCGCATTGACAGTGGGTAACTCGGAGTGGCCGAAGTGGGAGATGGTGATGTCTGCCGATCCTGTTGATCCTGACACGCTCGCTTCACTCGCACGAAACGCCCCTCTTACTCGTCCGCGTCCAGGTCACGCAGATCTTGTTGGCATGCAGAAGTATGCCTTTGATGATGCCCGGCCGATTCTCGAACGTGCGAGCGCTCGAGAGACAGCAGCGCGTGTCGCTCTCGGTGCGATAGCTCGGGCATTCCTCGATCAAACTATCGGAGTAAAAATTCTTTCTCATGTTCTCTCGATCGGCGCTGTCGAAGTTCCAGAGGGTGCAAAGTTGCCAGAGATTGGCGACTGGAGACGTATCGATGAAGATCCCGTGCGTTGCGCGGATACTGCGACGAGCGCGGCGATGGTTGCCGAGATCGAAGATGCACACTCTTCTGGCGACACCCTAGGTGGTGTTGTAGAAGTACTTGCGTACAACCTTCCCCCTGGACTCGGCTCTCACACCCACTGGGATCGTCGTCTCGATGCACGCCTCGCCGGAGCGATGATGGGCATACAAGCGATTAAGGGCGTAGAAATAGGAGATGGTTTCACAACAGCTCGTCGTCGCGGCTCTGTTGCACACGATGAGATCGAGCGAGATGCTTCTGGGAAGATTGTTCGCCGTACAGATCGCGCTGGCGGAACCGAGGGTGGTATGTCTAATGGTGAGATCTTGCGGGTCCGCGCTGCAATGAAGCCGATTTCAACTGTTCCACGCGCACTCGACACGATCGATACGAAGAGTGGCGAAGCAGCAAAGGCAATCAATCAACGTTCTGATGTCTGCGCAGTTCCTGCCGCGGGTATCGTCGCTGAGGCGATGGTTGCACTTGTTTTAGCCGATGCCGTACTTGAGAAGTTTGGCGGCGATAGCGTTTCTGAAACAAAGCGTAATTTTGAGAGCTATATAGCGAATCTCGAGATCAAGTAATGCCAAAGGTCGTGCTGATTGGACCACCAGGGTCTGGAAAGAGTTCAGTTGGTCGCGCCCTTGCACGTATAACTGATCTATCGCACTCTGATACAGATGCACTCATTGAGGCGAAAGCCAATAAGAAGATCTCTGAGATCTTTGTAGAAGATGGCGAACCAGTTTTTCGTTCGATTGAGGCTGACGTTGTAGCGCAGGCACTAGCGGAAGAGGCTGGCGTACTCTCGCTGGGTGGTGGATCGGTAATGCATCCCGCTACTCAAGAGCTCTTACGCGAGTGCGGTGCGCTGATTGTGTTTCTTGAAGTAGGGATCGGGCAGGCCGCACCTCGGATCGGCTTTAATCAGGATCGCCCAATGCTCCTCATTAATCCCAGGCAGACCTGGCTTAAGTTGATGGAGGAGCGTCTTCCGATCTATCAAGGGCTAGCGAGCGTTACCTTCTCAACTGATTCTAAGAAGGCACAGGAAGTTGCTGAGGAGATCGCAGAAATTCTCGAGGTCGCTCATGGTTGAGATTTACGTGAGTGCCGAGCGTTCCTATTCAGTCAAAATCGGTGTTAATTACAAGACTGAACTCGGCGAGGCAATCTCTCGTTATGCAAAGGTTTTGATCATCGCACCAACTTCACTCAGGGATCTTCTCGGCTTAGAGCACCCTAATATCTTTTATACCGAAGATGGCGAGAGCCAGAAGAGTATTGAAACCGTAGAAGCGATCTGGAAGTACTTAGGCGAGATTCAACTTGGCCGCAAAGATGCAATTGTAGGTATCGGCGGAGGAGCCACCACGGATCTTGCGGGGTTTGTCGCTGCTACGTGGTTGCGAGGTGTTGATTGGGTTGCAATTCCGACAACGCTGGCGGCGATGGTTGATGCGGCTGTCGGGGGAAAGACTGGGATTAATACAGATGCTGGTAAGAATCTTGTTGGTGCATTTCACTCGCCATCATCGGTGATTATCGATTCATCGTTCCTCGAGACTCTATCCGACCGTGATTTTGCCGCTGGACTAGCCGAGGTTATCAAGACCGGCTTGATCGCCGACGAGTCAATCCTCGATCTACTCGATGGTTGTTCTGGTGTCGCAGATGCGCGCAAATGTGCCGAGCAATTGATCGCTAAAAGCGTCGCCGTAAAAGCGAACGTTGTAAGTGAAGATTTCAAAGAGGGAAAATTGCGTGAGATCCTCAATTTTGGCCATACCTTCGGGCATGCTATTGAACGACGAGAGAGCTATCGCCTGCGACATGGTGAAGCTGTGTCGATCGGTTTGATCTACGCGCTCTATCTCTCTGAAGTACTTGGTGGGATGGATCCTGGGATCACGTCTCGAACTCGTGATCTCTTGTCGAAGTTCACATTACCTGTTTCGACCAGGGACTTAGGTTGGATTGACCTACTTACGCTCATGCAGGGTGATAAGAAGAGTCGTGCTCAAGAGTTGAGGTTCATTGGCCTAGAGACGATCTCGAAGCCAATCTGGTTTGAGAGTGTTCCAGTCGAGGTCGCAGAGAGAGTTTATGGGAGGATTATCCAATGAAAGTTCTCGTTCTTAATGGTCCAAATCTCGGGCGACTAGATCTAAGAAGCTCAGCGATTTATGGAGACCTGGACTTCAAAGGTCTTGCGCTCTTCATTGAAAACGCAGCGAAGGCGCTGGAGTTAGAGGTCGATCTTCGTCAGTCGGATTCCGAGACCGAATTGATCTCATGGCTTCACGAGGCGGCCGATGCAAAAGTTCCAGTGATTTTCAATCCTGCTGCCTTCACTCACTATTCCTACGCAATTCGTGATGCAGTCGAGATGCTCAAAACTCCTGTGATCGAGGTCCACCTCAGCAATCCACTTTCCCGGGAGGAGTTCCGACACACCTCGGTAATTTCTGGGGTTGTGAACGGCACCATAGGGGGATTTGGTCCTGATTCGTATCGTTTGGCGCTGATTGCAATGAAAGGCCTGATCTAGCAGGTATCCTTCAACCTTTGGCGGTCTCGAATGAGTCAGCTAACCAGATTAACCCGGAACCGGGTCCCAACTGTGGGCTTGTATATGAAATGGAATCCTGATGGCAACTACTAATGACCTAAAGAATGGCATGACCCTTGATATCGACGGTCAGCTCTGGACAGTAATTGAGTTCCAGCACGTTAAGCCAGGAAAGGGACCAGCATTCGTACGCACCAAGATGAAGCAGGTTCTTACCGGCAAGGTAGTTGAAAAGACCTTTAATGCGGGCGTCAAGGTTGAAATTGCCATCCTTGAGAAGCGCGACATGCAGTATCTATATAAGGATGGCGAAGATTTCGTCTTCATGGATAGCCAGAATTATGACCAGATGACGATCTCAGCTGCCGTCGTCGGAGATGCTGTTGATTACATGCTCGAGAACTGCGATGCCATCGTTGCCGTGCATGAAGGCAATCCCCTCTACGTAGAACTACCTGCATCTGTTGAATTGATCGTGACCTACACAGAACCTGGCCTCCAGGGCGATCGTTCATCGGGCGGAAATAAGCCTGCGACAGTTGAGACTGGTATCACCGTTCAAGTTCCTCTCTTCATCAAGCAAGATGAGAAGATCTTGGTTGATACTCGTACCGGGGGATACCTCGGCCGCGCTAATTCGTGAGTGCTCGTCGAAAAGCTCGTAAGCGCGCTCTAGATTTTCTCTATGAGGGCGATCTTCGCAATGCTTCGCCGTTAGTACTTTACGCATCACGTGAGAAGGAAGAGCTCTCACAGGAGAGTTATGTAGAGAATCTTCTTCAGGGCGTGACGGCTCATCGCGAGAAGCTTGACGAGCTCATCATCACTTACGCCCAAGGTTGGGATATGGATCGGATGCCTGCCATCGATCGAAATCTTCTACGTTTGGCGATGTATGAAATTTTATGGGAACCAGATCTAGACGAGAAGATCGCCATCAACGAGGCAGTCGAGTTAGCTTCTGAATTATCAACCGATGAATCCTCAGGCTATATCAATGGTCTCTTGGGCCGAATCGCTGCAATCAAATCATCTCTAATTTAGAACCTCACTTTTAGCCGATCAGGATTCCTTGATCTATAGCCCACTGACGCAACGCGTCTGGGTGCCTATCCGCAATTGAGGCGATCGCCAGAGTGTCAGCAGCTCGAGTTGAGAGCATCACCCCGTTCCAATCGGATCTGAGTCGACAGATCTCCTGAAGGTATCTGAGAAGTGGTTCAGGCAGGGATTTGCCTCCAGTTCTTATCGCATTCAAATCAAAGGTGAGGCGCTTTGGACCTTCTGAGCTGGGGAGTGAGAGTCCGAGCAGTTGATCTAGGGGGACGTTATAGAAGGAGGCTAAGCCGATCGCCTTCTTGAGGGTAAGCGCCCGATCACCTCGTTCGTAGGATCCGACCACGACCGACTTCCACCGCCCATCTGATTCACTCTCAACACCCCGGAGGGTGAGGCCCCGCTGCCTACGGATCGAGCGGAGCGAGTTCCCAATCGCCTCGAGCGTCACGGTAGGGGCATCTAGTTCTTCTTGCTCGTGGAGGTCATCATGTGTCATGACGCGACTCTAGGCGCGAGTGAGCGTTTTCGCCTTCGGCCGTCCACAGGTGATAACCTTCGCACGCAGTTCCGGAGGTGGTGAAATCTTCGGTTAATCCTTTAACGAACCGTCCAGTGAGGCGGCGAAGGAGTAAGAATGAGCCTTGTGCTAGATAGCGGTGAGATCAACCGCGCATTGAAACGTATCTCCCACGAAATCGTTGAGCATAATCATGGGGTCGACTCCGTCGTCCTTATGGGAATTCCTACCCGCGGTCGATTCTTGGCCGAGCGGTTATCAAAGATGATTGAATCAATCGAAAAACCTATCCCTTGTGGGACGCTTGATATCACTATGCACCGAGATGACCATCGCATCAGAGCGCCACGCGCTCTGGTCGAAACACTGCTTCCGGCCGGTGGCATCGAAGGTAAGGATGTCGTTCTTGTTGATGATGTTCTCTTCTCTGGTCGAACTATTCGAGCCGCACTCGATGCTCTGGGTGAACTCGGCAGACCTCGTTCGGTTCAGCTAGCAGTACTTGTCGATAGAGGGCATCGCGAACTTCCAATCCGTGCCGATTATGTGGGAAAGAATATTCCAACCTCGATCAAAGAGAGTGTGAAAGTCGCACTTTCAGAGCACGATGAGCGAGATCTGGTAGAGATTGTGGCGGTCGGCGAATGAAGCATCTTCTCTCTGTTCACGATATCTCAGCTAGTGAAGCGATCGCGATTCTCGATACCGCTGCTCATCTCGAAACACTTACATCCGGAGCGGTGAAGAAGCTTCCTACTCTTCGTGGCAGAACCGTCGTCAATCTCTTCTTCGAAGATTCAACACGAACTCGACTCTCCTTTGAATCCGCTGCAAAGCGGTTATCAGCCGACGTCACAAATTTCACCGCAAAGGGTTCTAGTGTCAGCAAGGGAGAGAGCCTTAAGGACACAGCTCAAACTCTTCAAGCGATGGGGGCTGATGCGATCGTGATTCGCCACCCAGCTTCTGGTGCAGCGAATCGACTTGCCGAAAGCGGTTGGGTAAGCGCCTCGATCATTAATGCGGGGGATGGAACACACGAGCATCCAACCCAGGCTCTGCTTGATGCATTCACAATCCGCAAACACTTTGGCGCCTTGAACCGCGACTTTGCTTCGTTGAAGATTGCAATCGTCGGCGACATTCTTCATTCTCGTGTGGCACGCAGCAATATCGCGCTTCTTCAAAAATTGGGAGCAAAGGTGACGGTCATCGCACCGCCTACCCTCATTCCGACAGGGATCGAGAGCTGGGGGGCTCCCTACTCCTACGACTTCGATGAACAACTTGAAGAGTTCGATGTTGTAATGATGTTAAGAGTCCAACTCGAGCGTATGAATGAATCATTCTTTCCAAATGGTCGAGAGTATTCGCGCGGCTATGGTCTAGATGAGACCCGGTTGGCTCGATTGAAGACCGATGCGATCGTGATGCACCCAGGCCCAATGAATCGAGGGCTCGAGATTAGCGCCGCGAGTGCTGACTCGATCCGGTCCGTAGTGGTGGAACAAGTTTCAAATGGCGTGCTGGTACGAATGGCCGTTCTGTATCAATTACTTGGTGGACCAGATATTGCAACGACAGGAGTAGCCCAATGAGTGAACTCTTCTTAAAGAACGCAACGATGGTTGATGGTTCAATCGCTGATATTCGGATTAAGGGCGAGAAGATCGTGGAAATCGGCTCTTCACTTACTGCGTCGGGTGAGATCATCGATTGTGCAGGCCTTCGTGCACTTCCAGGCTTTGTAGACCTTCATACTCATCTGCGCGAACCAGGGAAAGAGAATGCAGAGACCGTCTTAAGTGGTTCGCAATCTGCCGTGCGTGGCGGATTTACCGCTTTATCAGCGATGGCCAATACCAACCCTGTCGCGGACTCCGCTGGTGTTGTAGAACAAGTCTGGCGACTCGGCAAAAGCGCCGGCCTCTGTGATGTCTATCCAATTGGTGCAGTCAGTGAAGGCTTAGAGGGTCAGAAGCTCTCAGAGATTGGCGCAATGGCGCATTCGCAGGCAAAGGTTAGAATCTTTAGCGATGATGGCAAGTGTGTGAGCGATCCACTTCTCATGCGTCGAGCACTCGAATATGTGAAGCTCTTCGACGGTGTGATTGCCCAGCATGCTCAAGATCCAAGACTGACGATCAATGCCCAGATGAATGAGGGAGCGGTAGCGGCGGAATTGGGTCTTGCTGGCTGGCCAGCCGTTGCTGAAGAGTCGATCATTGCTCGAGATATCCTCCTTGCGAATGCTGTGGGGAGCCGCCTGCATATCTGTCACCTCTCAACGAAGGGATCGGTCGAGATTATTCGTTGGGCTAAAGCTCAGGGGATGTCCGTAACGGCCGAAGTAACGCCGCACCATCTCATCCTTACTGACGAGTTAGCCCGTTCTTATGATCCGATTTACAAGGTCAATCCACCACTTCGAACTCAAGCGGATGTTGAAGCGCTTCGTACGGCACTCGCGGATGGCACGATTGATATCGTTGCAACCGATCATGCACCGCACCCTCGTGAGGATAAAGATTGTGAGTGGGCAAGTGCCGCCTTTGGAATGGTTGGTCTAGAGACCGCCTTCGCAATCGTCCATTCGACGATGATTGCTACCGGACTTATGGGTTGGAATCGACTCTCTCAAGTCATGTCATCCGCACCAGCTGAAATTGGCCGATATTCTGAGCAAGGAGAACCGCTTCATGTAGGAGCAACGGCGAATATCACCTTGGTTGATCCATCGAAGAACTGGACGGTTAATCGCGAAGATCTCTTCTCGAAGAGTAATAACACCCCATTCCACGGCCTCACCTTCACCGGGGCGGTTCTCCATACGATCTATCGTGGTACCGCTGTACTGCTTAACCACAATCTGACTGGAGCTCGTCATGAGTAGCGCATATCTAGTTCTCAGCGATGGGGCGATCTTTGAAGGCGAATCATGGGCATGCCTGGGGGAGACTTACGGGGAAGCAGTCTTCTCAACTGGAATGACTGGCTATCAAGAGACTCTTACTGACCCGAGCTATCACAAGCAGATCGTCATTATGACTGCCCCACATATCGGCAATACGGGTATGAATGCGGCAGATATGGAATCTAAGAAGATTTGGGTATCCGGGTTTGCCGTAAGAAATCCATCTCCTCGTACATCGAATTGGCGATCAGAGCAGAGTCTTGAATCGGCACTGATCGATGCTGGTGTTGTTGGAATTCAAGGCATTGATACTCGAGCAATCACCCGACACCTTCGTGATCGTGGATCAATGAAGGTCGGAATCTTCTCCGGAACACAGTATTCGCGCGATGAGATGGTTATTAAAGTCCGCGATATTCCGCCGATGACCGGGCTATTCCTGGCAGATGACGTAACGACAGATTCGAAATATGTCATTGCGCCGCCGCCTGGAATTGAGAAGAGCTTTACCGTTGCAGCGATCGACCTCGGGATTAAGTCCGCTACACCCCGCCATATGTCAGAGCGCGGCATGGAAGTCCACGTCTTTCCGATGCGATCTACGAGTGAAGAGATTCGTGCAATCAATCCCGATGGGATATTCCTCTCGAATGGCCCTGGAGATCCCGCAACTATGGATGAGATGGTCGAGCTAGTCCGCGGATTCCTTGGCGATTCGATCCCAGTCTTTGGAATTTGCTTCGGCCATCAGATTCTTGGTCGCGCCTTGGGCTTCTCAACCTACAAGTTACCGTTTGGACACCGCGGAATTAATCAACCCGTGAAGAATCTGCAGAGCGGTCGCGTTGAGATCACTGCGCACAATCATGGCTTTGCTGTAGATGCCCCTGTCGATTCAAACTTCACAACCGTCTTCGGAGCTGGGCATGTCAGTCATATCTGCCTCAATGATGGTGTTGTCGAAGGGCTCGAGCTCCTCGAACGGCCAGCATTTAGCGTTCAGTACCACCCAGAATCTGCTGCTGGTCCTCACGATGCGGCATACCTCTTTGATCACTTTGCCGAGATGATGGCCAAGAAGAAAGTAGCCGCAACCAATGAGTAGAGATCTTTCGATCAAGAGCGTCCTCGTAATTGGCTCTGGCCCGATCGTTATCGGCCAGGCATGCGAGTTTGATTACTCAGGAACGCAGGCCTGTCGCATCCTCCGTGAAGAGGGGATTCGAGTCATCCTCATTAATTCAAATCCAGCAACGATCATGACCGACCCAGAGTTTGCCGATGCGACCTATATCGAGCCGATTACGCCAGAAGTGATTGAGAAGATTTTAGAGAAGGAACGTCCAGATGCGGTTCTTGCGACGCTCGGCGGCCAGACGGCGCTCAACGCAGCGATGCAGCTCTTCGAGCGCGGCTCCTTCGAGAAATATGGCACAAAGTTGATCGGTGCCAATATCGATGCAATCAAACGCGGTGAAGATCGTGAGATCTTCAAGGGGATCGTTGAGAAGGTAGGGGGATCCTCCTCCAAATCAATCATCTGCCACACCATGCAAGAGTGTTTAGCTGCAGCTGTCGAACTCAATTATCCCGTCGTCGTCCGACCTTCTTTCACGATGGGTGGTTTGGGATCGGGCATTGCCTTTAATCAATCAGAACTTGAGCAGATCGCCGGCGCAGGATTGAGACATAGCCCTACGACCGAAGTCTTGCTCGAAGAATCCATCATTGGCTGGAAAGAGTACGAACTCGAAGTCATGCGGGATCACATGGACAATGTTGTGATTGTCTGCAGTATTGAGAATCTCGACCCGATGGGTGTTCATACCGGTGACTCCATCACTGTTGCGCCAGCTCTCACGCTTACGGATGTTGAGTATCAGAAATTGCGTGACCTATCGATCGAGATCATTCGCGAGGTTGGCGTCGCGACAGGTGGTTGTAATATCCAATTTGCCGTAAATCCCGCTGATGGTCGCATCATCGTGATCGAGATGAACCCACGTGTCTCTCGTTCATCAGCACTTGCCTCAAAGGCGACTGGCTTCCCAATTGCAAAGATCGCTACGAAGTTAGCTATTGGCTACACCTTGGATGAGATCCAAAATGACATCACCAAATCAACCCCTGCCTCCTTTGAACCAACACTCGATTACATCGTCGTTAAAGTTCCGCGCTTCGCCTTTGAGAAGTTCCCGGAAGCCGATAATCGACTCACGACAACGATGAAGTCAGTGGGCGAGGCGATGGCGATTGGCCGTAGCTTCCCTGAAGCGCTGCAAAAGGCGCTCCGTTCAGTCGAGAAGAAGGGGATGAGCTTCTCCTGGGATGTCGAAGGAGCAACCCTTGAAGATTTGATGTCGATCATCAACGTTCCAACTGAGTATCGACTTCAGCAGGTTCAGCGTGCCATGTTCTTAGGTGCCTCCGTTGAGGAAGTATTCGCGCGAACGAAGATTGATCCGTGGTTCCTCGCTCAGATCGAACTCATAAATTCTCAAGCAGCGCTGATTTCTGGCGCAGGGGAGTTGACCTACGAACTTCTTCGTGCGAGTAAGCAGCTTGGTTTCTCCGATGCTCAAATTGCCTCCCTTCGCAATCTCTCAGAGAACGAAATTCGCTCGATCCGCTATCGGCTTAACCTGCGTCCTGTCTTCAAGACGGTTGATACCTGCGCCGCCGAATTTGAAGCCCATACCCCTTATCACTATTCATCGTACGATCTTGAATCTGAAGTGCGATCCAGAACCAAGCCTGCAGTCTTCATTCTCGGATCTGGACCGAATCGAATAGGTCAAGGTGTTGAGTTCGACTACTCATGTGTACATGCCGCTTTTGCACTTCGTGAAGCAGGCTATGAAACGATCATGATCAACTGCAACCCAGAGACCGTCTCGACCGACTATGACACATCTGATCGTCTCTATTTTGAACCCCTCACACTGGAAGATGTGCTCGAGGTCATTGCCGCCGAGACACAAGCAGGCCCAGTTCTTGGTGTGATCGCTCAACTTGGCGGACAGACTCCACTTGGGCTAGCTCGAGGACTGCTAGAAGCTGGTGTCACGATCCTCGGCACATCCCCACATGCGATCGATCTTGCAGAAGATCGTGGCGAATTTGGAAAGATCCTCGAAATCAGTAACTTAAAGGCGCCAGATTTTGGAATGGCTAAATCTTTCGAAGAGGCGAAGATTGTTGCTCATGGCATCGGGTATCCCGTTCTTGTTCGTCCATCCTTCGTACTTGGTGGCCGTGGAATGGAGATCGTCTACGATGATGAATCTCTTGAGGAGTTCATTCTCAAGGCAACGGAGATCACACCAAATCATCCAGTACTGATTGATCGATTCCTCGATGATGCAATTGAGATTGATGTCGATGCTCTCTTCGATGGTTCCGAACTCTTCCTTGCAGGCGTGATGGAGCATATTGAGGAGGCAGGCATTCACTCCGGTGACTCCGCATGTGTCCTTCCTAGCTTCACCTTAGATGCGGGGAGGATCGCTGAAATTCGCGAAGCAACATTCAAGATCGCCTCAAATGTCGGCGTGCGGGGCCTGATCAATATCCAATACGCAATCACCCGCGAAGGAACTCTCTACGTCATCGAGGCGAATCCTCGAGCATCACGAACAGTTCCATTCGTCAGTAAAGCGACAGGTAATCCTCTTGCGAAGGCGGCTGCTCTCATTTCGACGGGTGTAACGATTGCAGAACTGCGAACTTCTTCAATCCTTCCTCTCGCAGGCGATGGCGTTGCAAATGGTGTCTCAGTAAAAGAGGCCGTTCTACCTTGGAATCGTTTCAGACGTCTTGATGGAACTGGCGTTGATTCTGTTCTTGGGCCAGAGATGCGCTCGACCGGTGAAGTTATGGGCATCGCCTCTACCTTCGGCCAGGCATATGCAAAGAGTCAGATCGCAGCATTCGGGCCGCTTCCCATGAAGGGATCGGTCTTCATCTCGCTCTCAGATCGCGACAAGGAGGATGCATTGGCTCCGGCAAAGGCGATCTCCAAACTCGGCTTTACTCTCTACACAACTGCCGGGACCCATGATTTCCTAAAGAAGAACGGCATCGCATCCACTAGCGTTCGAAAGAACTCAGATGTTGACGGTGAGGGACTTTCTGCGGTTGATATCATCAGTTCATCGATGGTGGATCTGGTTATCAATACCCCGCTCGGCCGTGGAAGCAGACAGGATGGTTGGTTGATCAGAACTGCATCTGTGCAGCGTGCCATCCCTATCATTACGACAATCGCAGGTTTCAAAGCTGCGGTCGAAGGTATCAAGGAGATGCAGAGCCGTGACTTTGAGATCGAATCTCTCCAGGAATGGCAAGCAGAGGGAGTTACGCGATGATCAATCAGATTAATCAGCGAGCCTCTCAAGTGAGCGCGCAATTGATCAGCAATAAGCGAGTCGGTGCGTATCATCACATGAGCTTTGCGGTGGGAGATCTAGCCGCCCAAGCCCTACCGGGGAATTTCGTAGCGATTGCTGTCGGTGGCGAAGGTTCATCCATGGTGCTACGGCGCGCTTTTGCGATCTATCGCTCGACCGAGAAGTGCGCGGAAGGCGGTCTTATAGAGCTCATTGTTGCTCCGCATGGTCAAGGAAGCAGATGGTTGACCTCGCTACCACCTCATTCGGTTGTCGACATGGTCGCACCTCTCGGCACTCACTTCGGAATTCCAACCGAACCAGTTCGAGCACTTCTGGTTGGCGGGGGTTATGGCAGTGCGCCACTCTTTGGATTAGCCGAACTTCTCAAGAGTCGTGGTTGCCGCGTTGATATGGTCCTTGGGGCAAGCACTGCAAATAAGATCTACGCGCCACTTGAGGGCAAGCGTGCAGTCTCTTCTCTCACCATCACGACCGATGATGGTTCAACTGGGATTCAAGGACAGATCACAGATGTTCTGCCATCGCTTATTGAAGAGAATGAGATTGAGATCGTCTACTCCTGTGGACCCATGGGAATGTTAGAGGCGATCACTCGAGTAAGTGAACGATATGGCATCCTCCATCAAGCAGCGGTTGAGGAGTCGATGGCCTGTGGGATCGGGGTCTGTATGACCTGCGTTATTCCCGTGCGCGATGATGCCGGAGTTCCACGAATGCTTCGATCGTGTATCGATGGGCCAGTAATGGATGGTTCGAAGGTCGTATGGGATAGCAAGCGAAAGATCCCAGAAGGGACGTTCGGAGCATGAGCTTTGATTTCAGTACAACGCTAGGTAACGCCGCGCTTCCTAATCCAATCCTGACAGCAAGTGGTTGTGCTGGCTCCGGCAAAGAACTCTCACAATTCTTCCCACTCACCGATCTTGGTGCGATCGTTACGAAATCGATCATGATCAAAGCACGAAGTGGTCGGGCAACTCCTCGAATGGCTGAAACCCCAAGTGGAATGCTTAATTCAATCGGCCTACAAGGTCCGGGTGTTGACCAATTCCTTCAGAATGATATTCCTTGGTTGGCCGAGCAAGGAGCTCGAACTATCGTCAGTATTGCCGGTGAGACGGTTGAGGATTATGCGGTCTTGGCCCGACGGATGCGTAATCTTCCCGGAGTCGTTGCGCTTGAAGTAAATATCTCTTGTCCCAACGTTGAGAACAGAGGAATGGTCTTCTCCTGCCATCCCGAGACGGCTCGAGCAGCGATCGAAGCGGTTCGGAGAAATATTGGGGGAGAACTCCCGATCATCGCAAAACTCTCCCCTGATGTAACAGATATTGTCTCTATCGCTCGTGAGGTTGCAGATGCTGGAGCCGATGGCGTAGCGCTCATCAACACCTTGCTCGGCATGGTGATCGATACAAACCTGATGCTGCCAAAACTCGCCCAGAAGACAGGTGGTCTAAGTGGTCCTGCGATCAGACCTGTTGCGGTGAGAGCGGTCTATCAAGTTCATGCTGCTCTTCCAAAGTTACCAATTCTAGGAATGGGCGGAATTGCGAATGGTCGCGACGCCTTTGAGTTCATTCTCGCAGGAGCTCGCGCTGTTTCAGTTGGTACTGCAACATTTGGAAATCCAACTGCTGCGATCTCAATCAAGAACGAACTCGAAGCTATTCTGACCGAGAAGGGTTTCTCCAGCGTCGAAGAAGCCGTAGGTTACGCACATAGAGAGGTGACCTCATGAACCCATTGATTCTTGCACTGGATACTGATGATCTCGATATCGCATGCCAATGGATTGAGGTCACG
>Ga0214201_1000083_pt1 | contig 40007 bp, 31 predicted proteins | sample TroBogEpilimnion_32_FD_153039 | JGI IMG/M metagenome (GOLD analysis project Ga0214201, IMG submission 153039) | Freshwater microbial communities from Trout Bog Lake, WI - 29MAY2009 epilimnion | ecosystem: Environmental > Aquatic > Freshwater > Lake > Epilimnion/Euphotic zone | place: Trout Bog...
AGGTTGCGGGTGAGACCTGCGACTCACAACTCCCCCAACTGATCGATACGACGGCGTCTTTGTTGTCGGTGGCAATGGCCCGCAGCGTGTCGAGCCAACCGGCGTCGGTGTTGGGACCCGTGTAGATGTCGATGGGTGAAGTGGGGGCGAGCGAAGCGACGATTTCGGTGTCGAGCAGCACTTCTAAGTTGCCCGACGCGTCCTTGGTACCGCCGTCAACCATGCGCGTTGCGACCGTAGGGGTGAGCCCAAAGCAGCTGTCGTAGGCGCGCAAGCTGGTGGGGTCGTAGGTGGAGAGTTCGTAGAGCGCTACGCGCTTGGGAGTGATAGGAGCGCTGTAGGTGAAGCCGTAACTCTTGGCCAGCTGCCAGGGCGTATAGGGACCGGACGTTGCGTGCGCTAGGTTCTTGGCACTGGCACAGCTGGCGACGGAGCCTTGAGATGAGCTGGGCGCAGCAACGGCGTGGGACTGGGCCCTGGGTAGAGCGTTCAGTCCGTTGACGGCTAGGACTACGCCGGCGAGGTTGGCAGGAATAGTGGCGGTGGTGGTGTTGACGATGTAGGTGCCGTGGGATACCTGGGCGGCAAAAAGTGAAGTGTGCAGGTACGCTGATGCTTCAGCCGCGGTAGCCGTTGCGAAGAGCACCAGATGATCGGCACCGAGGTTCAATGCGTGAAAGCCCGCGGCCTTGAGCGACTGACTGAGCTCGGTGATACCTCGTGGTAGCGCGCCAAAGCGCGTGGAAAAGGTGGCTGATGCCAGGTAGGAATGAAAGTTCGGTGAGGTTGGGTTCGCCACGCTGAGAGCCAGGGCGCTGAGGGCACTTTGGTTATTCGGCGCGAGATCGAACTCGAGACGCACGGGGGTGGTAGGTGCCACGGCCCGCAATGGCGTGTGTGCTGGCAAGGTGGCTGGGTAGGCCACGATGCGTGGCGGCGTGGTGGCGGCGGCGAGTTGCGTTGCAGCCAGCGAGGACGCAAAAAGGGTCAGGACGACCAGGTGACGCGTACGAAGCATGCAAGGAACCGTGCCGATCAGGCGCCCGGATGCACTCGATTTCTAGCGAAAGTGACTCAATTTGTGTAGAACAAAAAACCAGGGGGTACAGCAGACGCTGTACCCCCTGGGAATGTTTAACGATTAGCCAAGGCTCGACCGATGCGGCCGAAGTTCTTGTACTCGCTGGGGCGCAGCCCTCGCGGGTGCGCCAGCGCGTTTGGCACCTGCGAGAGGTGGGTCACGATGCGGATCTTGTTTCGCAAGATCAGTTCAGCGCACTCTTTGGTCAGAGCGTCACCGGGGTGATCGTGCGAGTCAGTGACTTGTCCGTCACAGACCCATACCAGCGGCTCGTGGCCTCGCCGGTTGGCGATGGCCCACTTCAAAATCGGACCGTCGACACCGTTACCGATGTTGGCGGGAATTTCCGTTTCGAAGACCTTGCCGTTAGCGGCCAAGAACCAGCAGTTCGGGGTTCGTCCCGCATCACCGGGTCGGTGGGAGTATCCCACCAGCCGCGCTCGCGGGAAACGCCGAGCAAAGGCGCGGACCTCTTCGAGGGGAAGATCCATCGAGCCGGACTGGTCAATGATGACCAGTCCGCCATCGGTCCGTGACTTTTGACCCATGACTCGCTTTTGCGGGTCGGTCAGCAGTCGGCTGGGATAGCGCATGACCTGGCCTGTTTGAGAGGGCTTGGTCCGACGCACCACACCGCGCTTGTTGACGCGATCGAACTCGGGTTGGTCAAGCCACACCAAGTCCGCAAAGCGTCCCGAAGCGGGCCGGCGGTTTCCGGGCACAGTGCCCCGGCGGAATCGACGCATGGCGTCTGAGTCTCCGGGCAGTTCGACGTTCATGTACATAGACAAGAGACGCGCGATCGGCAAGGTGACCTCTTTGAATCCGAGGGGGTACTCGCCTGCGGTGATCTTCGTGGAGGCCACGACCGAAAGAGACGGCCCGTTCAAGATTTCGTTAACGCGCTTCAAGACGACCTTCATGGGAGTGACCCACGATTTGTCACCTCTGCGAATTCCCGACATGAAGGGCTTTTCGGACCCCGTGTTGAGCGTGGCTACGGCGAAGCACAATGCTTCAGCCCAGTCACCCAACAGCGCGGTTTTCTCGCCGGCCTCTTTTTCGGTGCCATCACAGAGATGCTCGACGTCGAAGCCGGCGCGGCCAACTAAAAAGTTGACGCGAGCCTCTTCGGCGCACGACAGCGCTCGTTCGTGAATGCCCTCGGCCCACGCACGCTCGAGAATGTCACCGGTGGGTGACACCCGGGCGTGAGTGAGTTCGTGGGCGCGTACCAAGCGAGCGGACATAGTGGGCTCGCCGGGCACTTCCATAACGCGGTTATTCACGTCACACGAAGCTGCACCGCGGCGGGCCTGACCTTCTTGAATGGTCCAGGGACCGGGCACAAAGCCGTCTTCACGCGCAGCGGCCAAAGCCGGATAGACCCTGATTGGAGCAGAGTCAACCGACTTGTTCGCTACGCGATCGTAGGTCTTCACTGCCCGACGGCAGCGACACGCAGACTGTCCACGATCGCTTCGCCGTCCTTGCCGAAAATCAACCGAGCGGCTTCTTGGTCACCGCAGTGGCCACGCAACTGGTCGAAGGCGTACAGAGAGCGCAGTGGCAGGCGGGTTTCACCCACGCCGTACAAAGCACCATTGCGCAGGTCAGCGCTGAGTCGCTCGACCGCGCTAAGCGGTGGGCGGTCAATGCAGATACGCGTAGGGAAGCGGTCCAAGAGAGCTTCGGGGATGTCTTCGGGGTCCGCGACGTTCGTGGTCATGATGACCGTGAAGTCGGGTCCGGGACGCCAAATCTCTTTGGTGGCCGGGTGCGTCCACTGAGCTGACTCGGGAGAGTCGGTCATGGCGAGCAGCTGGCTGAGAACATCACCGCTAGCGCGGTCGACCTCGTCAACAACCAAACGTCCACCTTCACCCGCCACGCCACGCCACGCATTGATGGCGGGCCCGACGAGAAAGTCCCAGGTGCCAGAGCCGTTGGGCATCCAAGTACCAGTGATCTCTGCGGAGGTGAGGTCTTCGGTGCACACGAGCCGCTCGGCTCGAGTGGGGTTGGCGTAGTTCAACGCGCCGTAGGTCTTTCCGGTGCCCGGAGGGCCGTAGAGGAGGACTCGCTTGATGCCGGCTTTCATAACCGTTTCAAAGTCGTCCCAACAAGTTATTTCTTGATTGTTAGTCACAAGGCTCCTTTCAGCCAATACTGAAGTGACGGGGAGTACCGTTGGGGCGCCGAGGCTGCGGCCCAACGGGCGCGGGGCGCGAGGAGGCGTGGGAGCTACCAGGACTTTGTGGCGAGCAGTCGCGCGGCGGCGCAGGCGGTTTCGACGTCGCGAAGAGCGGCCGAGAAGCAATCGCACGCGCCATGGGTACAAACTGGACTCGACGTGGCGTGGAAAACGGCGAGGAAGAGATCTTCGGGTAGATACGTCTCGAGGACGTAGCGCGTGAGATTGGCCGTGGCGACGAGGACAAAGAGAGCCACGTGACTCGATGAGGTGCCAAAGGAGATGCGGCGGGCCAGGGCGTGGGCGAGGTGGCGATTTTCGTTGATGAGCGCCACGTCAGCAACCAGCTGCTCGCTGGTGTAATCAGACCAGCGATGTTCGTGGCGATTGAGGACTTGGTACACAAGACTGAGTGCGGGATCTTCGTTCTCGGGGTCGATGGCGGCTTGCGACCAGTACCAGCTGTGTCGGAACGGCTCATCAATGGCGGCGGCGAACAAGCGAGCGCGCGAGCGCGGATCGAGACCGGTGGGGCTCGTTGCTTGGAAGATGCGTAAGCGATGGCAACGGCGTTGCAACTGGCGAAAGACAGTTACGGCTATGAGGGCCGCGGTGGGCAGTATCAAAATAACCAGGGGCCCACCCATCAGAGCGACGACCAGACCAAAGGAGCTCGCGAGTAGCAACGCGGTCGAGAGAGTGCTCGGGGACTCGGGCCGGAAGTGCTCGATATTGTTCATGTAGCGCACGGTGCGCTCGGCCTGGGTGTGGGTCAGTGGGCGGCGTCGCGGGTGCACCTCGGGGGTGGCGCGCAGACCCTCTGGATCATCGGGCGGCAAGATGACGTGGCGCCGGGGGCGTGGAGAAAGTGGTGACGCTTTGAAGATCCGTAGCAGCCGGTGCACGAAGACAATCGTTCGCGGCTAGGGACAGGGTGCACACAAGCAAAGGTCGTTTAAACGTGACACGAGCGCGGGAGGTGTCTCCCGCGCTCGTTCGGCTACGTCTACAGCTTGTAGTGAAGCGAAAAGTCTTAGTTCGTAGTCGAGCCCACAGCTGGTGGGATGGTGGTGCTGGGCGTCGAGTTCGAACCACCACCAGCGAGGTTGGAGATGGTGCTGATGACTGACGAGACCACACCCGAGCTGGCGTCGATGGTGGAGTTGATCAGCGGTGGCTGGATCAAGAACACGGCGAGGACTACCGAGCCGAGGACGGCCTTGACGGCCTTGGAGACTTCGCCCTTGGCGACGTGTTGGATGACGCGGAAGATTGCGAAGAGTACGACGAGGATGCCGATGACCTGCATGAATGATGCGAGGATGGCGCCGAATCCGTTACTCCAGAAGCTGGCTCCGGTTGCTGCGATGATGCTGTTCATGGTTTTCTCCTTCCCCTGAGCCGATCAGAGGGTTAGTGGTTAGTTGAGAAATGATCCGCTTCCCGCTGGTCCCCAGTTGGATACGTAAGCGGAAGTTCCGCTGTCATCCGAGACCACCAGGTCGTAGTCACTTCTCACGACTACTCCTTTGGCGCTGGTGGGCGATACCAAAAGACTGACTTGGACAACAATGGTGTTGTTCGGAAGGGCGCTCGACAAGAAGGCGCCCACCGGGCCGCCACCGGCGTAGTTGAAGCCGCGCAGTGACAAAGGGTTGGGCTGAGCGTTGTTTTGACCTTGGGAGTGGACGAGGCCGTTGAGGGCAGCGGGGTCGGCGACGACGAAGGCTTTGGCCCAGTTCGAGATCGCCGTGTTCACGTACGAGTTGGTGCCGGCACCACGCAGCGCGCCTACGGGGGTAGAGGTGCCCGTCAAAAAGGAGAACTGCGAGTGGGTGTGATCAAAGCGCAGAGGCAACAAGCTGGGCGCGGCGGCGAGCACGGGGTTAGTCGGGTGGGTGATGTCAACGCTGACGTAGAGGGCGTAGAGGCCACTTGGGGTGTCGACTAAGTACTTGTGAACCTCGAGCGTGCAGGTGGCGCCGTTGGTGGCGAAGTAGGGACAGGGCACGTTCGCGTAGGTAGCGAAGGCGTCTGGGGAGTTGGCGAGCGTGTAGGTGGGAAAGAGCGGCGCGGTGGGCCAGTACGAAGGTGAGGCGGCCGAGGAGCGAGTAACTGTGGTGCCCGACTTGTCGATCGAGATGGCGGGTAGCGAACTTGACTGGCCGCGCAGGTAGTCGTTGGCGGCGGCTTGAGAGAAGGCGGCGGCCAGTGGCACGGGGGCCGACGCGGTTGCTTGGTTCTTTGGAGCAGACATCCACGCGAAGGTCGCAAAGACACCCATGGATGCCGCAAGCAGCAACGAGCCCAACACGAGGGCGAGTCGAATCTTTAACACCGGCGCTGTGGAGCGGGCGGCGGGAACGGCGGACCAGGGGGCTCGAGGCATGTGACCAGTGTCGGCCCACGCTGCTTTCGAGAACGGGCGGTCTACTCGCTCGTGGGAGGCTCTTCGGTGGATTCCTTGCGAGGCAGGTACTCGGAGAGACGTTTGGTGATTTCTTGAGTGACCTCGGCCGCGTTGTCTACGCCAAGCCCGAGCAGAAAGTCCATGGCTTGCTCGGAGGCGTACACACCGTCGGCGACTTGATAGAGATCGTCTTTGTCGAGAGTTTCTACCTGCTCGCGCAGCTCGGCGACGACGGGGCTTTCAAAGTCTGCGTCGAAGTGAAAGAAGATGTCAGAGCGACCCAAGTGCTCGCGGCACCACGCTTCGAGCCTGGAGCTGAGATGGGGGCTGGACCAGCCGGGGCGCATGAGAGGGGTGAGGCCCGCGTCCGAAAAGATCTTTTCTTCGCTGGGCGACAGCGCTTGGCCTGGAGCGGTGATGACACAAGGTGTCGGGGCGTACCAGAAGGCGTCGGGGTCCCAGGCCTGCCAGATGTTGACGTCGTTCTCAAGGGTGAGTAGCCACAGGTGCGCCGCTTCGGCGTCTTCGTCATCGGGCGCGACAATGGTCCACATCCAGTTCCAGTCCATGGCGCCAGGGTGGTCGCAAAAGAGAACGTCGACCCAGCCGCTGTGAAAGTCACCGGGGGCCAGAAGGTGGTGTTGGTACCAGCGCACCGTGCCGCCGTTCGGATAGTGGGTCGCGAAGAACTCGGCCAGGCGGGCCAGGTTGGCCGCGTCTTCGTGATCTTCGGGTAGTGGCGAGGTAGTCATGCCCATGAGCGTGTCTGGGCGGGCGTGAGATGCACACGAAAACTGCAAAAAGCGGGGCACGGGCGACCCCCGGAATTGCTGGCCGGGAGGCCGCTGGCGGCAACTATGAGAAGCATGAGACTCGCTCGTACACCCAGCCCGGCGCGCGGCTTAAAGACCCTGGATGCGCTTGGCGTTACGCGAAGTAGGCAGCGCCATGGCTAAGCAAAAGACGCTGTACGGAGTGCTCGGAGTCTCAACGAAGGCGAGTGCGGACGAAGTTCGCGACGCGTGGCGCAAAGCGGTGCGCAGTGCGCACCCCGACAGTGGCGGATCTCCTGAGAAGTTTCACGCCGTACAAGAGGCGTACCGAATCTTGTCCGACCAGCAGCTACGACGCATCTACGACGAAGAACTAAGTGCGGGTAGGTCTAACGCGCAGGCGCAGACTACGAGTAACACGAACGCAACTAGCGCACCTCGTTCGCCGGGAAGAAGTGATTCACGAACGAGTGGGGCTGGGGCGGCAAGTGCTGCTTCACGTGCAACTTCCCGAGGCCAGATGCGCGACGATTTCTTGGCTTCACGCCTCGACGTACAAGGCTTTCTGGGCCACGTTTTACGGCACGCGCCGATTGCCCTGGGCATCGTGGCCGGAGTGTTTGGGGCAGAGAGCTTGTACAACACGGGCTGGATTTCGGGGAACCCGGCTGTGCGCCTGGCGGTGCCGATTGCTACGAGCCCGTGGCCGCAGTGGCCGTACTGGGTGTATTTCGAGTTGTTCTGTGCGGCACTGATTCTTGCGCCGGCGGTGAAGTGGTACTGGCGGCTCTTCGCGTGGCGCCTGCGGGTGGCGACGGGAGTAGTGGGAGCACTGTTCGTGCTTGGCACAATTGGTATGAGGCACCATCAACCGTGGGCGGGCGCGTTGGCCTGCTTGTGCGCGCTTTTGCTTCTTGGGATCCGAGTGGTGAGTTGGTGCTACTTGTGGACAGTCGACTGGCTGGCCCAGCGCGAAGCAGCGAGGCAGCAAGCAAGGCGCAACCGGCGTGGTGAGGCCTTTTCGTTCCGAAGCGCTGCTCCAGGTACGGCCGCCCGGGCCGCTTCGTGGGTGCGAGACCGCCTGCGTTAGTTCGATCTCGGCCAAGGCGCCGCCGTGGCCGCAGAAGATTTGGCCAAAGAATAGGGGCACGGCTACTTGCTCTGCGTGGTGTCTAGAAGCAGGGACTTTCACAAAGCGGCCCTTTAAGCCTTTTGGGATGGACCTTTGGCGTGGATGGTGGGCGTTATCGCGCAAGCGAGACGACACTGGAGACGCTATGGAAGACAACGGCAAAAAGCCCGACATCACAAGTCACATGTACACCCGCCAGGTGATGATGTACGTGGTCGGCTTTTCAATTTTGGCGGGCCTACTGACCCTGCCCTCGACGATCATTGGCGCGGCGGCCTCACGGATCGCACCGACGATGCGGCGCCTTGAACGCGCGGTCATCGGCGGAACCTTCCTCGTCGCCCTCTTCTTGGCGCCCGCCGCAGTGGTGGGCCAGCCCGTCTCGTACACCTTTCGTCTCTTTCACATTAGCCACGGCCCGCTCTGGCCGATTCCGGTGCTCGGGATCTTGTTGATTGGTGCTTTGTACTGGATGATCTTTGACGTACTGCTCGGAACCAAGGTCGGCGGACGGATGCGCACGCACATTGCCACGACCGTCAAGTCACCAATCAAGATGTTCGCCAAGGAGTCGCTGATCCCTACCGCGGGAGCCAAAGCGCGCATCCAGATCGCCACTCCCCCGGGCGGCATCGTGGCCCCGCCGCACCTCGTTCACTCACCTACGTCCACGGCGGAGTTTGGTAAGCGCGACATCGTCATTGCTCTCGGTGAGAAGGGCACTCCGGTGACCATCAACGAGGCGGAGCTCGGCATGCACGGCGTCATCTTGGGAGCCACCGGCTCTGGTAAGACCGTCGCCATCGGAGCCCTGGCGGCGGCGTTGATGGACCTGGGCTGGAGCGGGTTGCTGCTCGACTTGAAAGAGGACATCGGGCCCGGCGGGTTGCGTGACTTTTGCTCGAGCTACGCGTCGCACCACGCAGTGCCTTTTCAGCAGATGGCCTTGTCGGACCCGTCGAGCCCGTGCTGGTTGAACCCGCTGGCGGGCATGGACGCCGACTTCGCGCGTGACACGATCTTGTCGCTTACGGACTTCGACGACGCGTACTGGCAGAACCTGAATAAGAAGATGCTCGGGCAACTCGTGAACCTCTGCTACGACGCGCACGCGGTCGATCCCGTATCGGTGCCCTACCCCACGATCAACGGCATCGGTCGTATCTTGGAGACGGGCAACCTGAACGCCGCGACGAAGAAGATGCGCGCCTTGGTGGCCGCGTCAGGCATGGGTATTGACGAGCTGCGCTACTCGGCGATGGCGGCACCGGACAAAGCGGCCCAGGACTCGGCGGCTGGTTTCGGCGCCAAGCTCACTCAGATGTACGACACGATCGCGGGCCGCACGGTGCTGGTGGCTGGCGATGGCCGCCGTGAGCTTGACGTCATGACTGAGGGGCTGACCTACATTGGCCTCGACTCGACGGGTAAGCCCGACCTCGCCAAGTTGATCAGCTCCGCGGTGCTGCAGCGCATGAGTGTGTACGCCGCCCAGCGTACGGTCGGCATGGTTGCCAAGGGTCAGCCCCGCTTCTTGATCATTGACGAGGCCTCGGTAGTAGACCGTTCGATCTTGCAAGCGTTGCTGTCGAAGGCTCGTGGTGCTGGCGTATGCGTCATTGTCTGCACGCAGGGACCGCACGACTGGATCGACAAGACGGGTGACGACTGGGCGATGTTGATCAACAACATCAACGTCGGCATCATCATGGCCCAGGGCAGCCCCGAGGCCGCAGAGATGTGCGCCGAGTTCATCGGCCAACGCCGCCAGTTCGCCATCAAGCGCTCGGTAGGTGGGGGCGAAGACAAGTCCCCGACCGGTTCGGTCTCTGAAGACATTGACTTCATTGTCGACCCCCACGAGATTCGCGGGCTTTCGATCGGTGAGGCGATCTTGCGAGTGAACAAGCCCACGGAACGCGTTAACTGGGTCAAGATCTTGCGTCGCGACCCGACGAAGTAGTCCTTCTCAGGGCCCACCTCTTTATCGGCGCTACTCGCCTGGTGCACCCCCGTTCTTCGTATCACTGGGCTTGGCGCAGCGCTCTTTGTTGATTCTTTGAAAGGACACCCGATAACGGGCGACACAAAGATCCAGCACTTTGAGGTTGGCGGTGCCAAAGACCCGTCAACGGTGGTCTGCGTCGAAACGCAAATTGCGTTTGACCATACACAAAGGGGTGGACGTGGATACCACGAACTACCAGCGACGCCCGGCCCGCACTGGCCTGTCGTTGTTTTACCTGACTGCTTTGTTGCTGGTGACTTTCTTGTGCTACTCACTGGTAGCGGCGACGAGTTCTGACTCGCTCGCGGCCCACAGGTACCCAAGTAAGCAAGCGGCGATCAAGCAAGCCAGAACGGTGCATTCCAGCGCTGCGGCGCTTGGTGCAGCGGTACACAGTGCAACTGCGACGCGACATAGTCTCGCCCCAGCCCCTGCTACTCACCCAGTTATGGGCGTGAAGCAAAAGGCTACGGCGCGAACCGTGATGCCGATTCGTCGGTCCCACATCGCAGTTGCGCACAGCATTGCTACCTTGGGTGGAGTCGGCGTTGCGCCAGTATCTCCAAATCCCCTGGCTAAGCAAGCACTGGCAGTAGCCGGTACTGGGCAAGCGAATGAACTCGTGCAGTTGATTCAGACCTACTTTCCTCGTCGTGCTTGGCAACAAGCAGTCGTGGTGGCATGGTGTGAGTCACGGTTTCACAACAGTTCAATCAACTATGACCAAAATGGTACTCACGACCGTGGGTACTTTCAGCTGAACGACGGCGGTACGGAGCAAATGCTGCTCCAGATGACCGGCCAGAACCAGCACAATGTCGACTTAGCGTTCAATCCTGTATGGAATGTTCGCGCGGCGGCCGTCTTGTACAAGCGAGACGGATGGAGCCAGTGGTCATGCAGGTACAGCCTGTAGGCATTGATCAACAACCCCCGACACGCGTGTCGGGGGTTGTTTGTTTGTGGTGGTGCGAATGCGTTCTGTAGCCGTCGGCGCACGGTGAAGTGAGTCGAAAGGGAGCAGACAGTGACGTGGTGGGGTGGCGTGGGGATTTTCGTTTTGGTGCTTGGCGCCGGGGCGATGGCCAACTTCGTCTGGTCGGCGACGTACTGGCCGTGGTACTGCTCTCGCAACAAGAAGCGTTGGCGTAGGCGGCGATGGCACACGTGGACCCTCTTTAGCCTGTCTGGGAGCAACCAGACTTTTCTGGGCGTGGACTTTTCCGACCAAGACCTGCGACGTATGAATTTTGATGGTGCTCACTTCATTGACTGCAACTTCAATGGCGCGTGCTTGTTTGGAGTTGGGTTGGCGGGGGTGCATTTCGAGCGCTCGAGCCTGGTGGGTGCGGATCTGCGTCGGGCGCGTCTTAGCGCGGCGGCCATTTACGAGTGCGACTTAAGTGTGACCAACTTCTCAGGGGCCGACCTTTCTCGAGCCTTCGTGACCCGCTCGGCGATGACCGGGACGAATCTCAACTCGGTGCGGGCGGATGACTCAGTGTGGAACCGCTCGGAGTTCTTTTGCGTGGAGATGGAACAGGCCTCACTGCGCCGCAGTCACCTGGACTCGGTGACGTTCACGCAGGTCAGTGCGCGCGGGGCGGACTTGTCGGCGAGCAAGCTAACAAACGCGAACCTGGTGGACTCGGACATGCGGGACTGTGCTCTTAGTAACGCTGACTTGTCACGCGCCGAAGTACACGGTGGCGACTGGCAAGGAGTAGACGTAGAGGGGGCCTACTTGTTTTGTACGGATCTCGGTGAGCTGCCGCGAGCGTGGCTGCTGACGGGGTACTTAGATCTCGGAAACGCCAGCGGCCTGCAGACCCCGCGGGGGTTTCGCGTTGAGATGTTCACCGAGAGCGCGCCGAGCTTGAAGCTGGTTCCTGAATGGAGCGACGCGCTGGGTGCGTGGTTCGCAGATGCCGGAGTGGACATTGACCTGGCTCGACGACTCGTGGAGGACTACGGCAATGTAGAGGAAGTGACGTCGCTACTCGCTACGGCACGCCGACTGGGGTAACCCAATAGAGGCTCTGGTACGTAGGCGTCTTCATTCTCGCCACTAAGCGAGAACAGTGCACGGTATCTGTAGACAAAGGAGGCACCGTGATACTTGGTGTCCAACACTCGGCCTGGTTTTATGCGGGTCAAGGCTTTTTAACCGGGATGCTGGCTCTGGCCATTGGCCTGTTAGGCAGCCTTCCCGTTATCTTGCTGCTCGAGCGGCGCGCGAAGCGTCGTGTCAACCACTGGAAGCGGCGCTGGTACCACCGGTTCTCTTCCATGCGCTCAATGAGCTTTACTCGAATGACGGACGCCACGTTCGCGGGTAAAGATTTGAGCAACATGCGCCTGAGCTGGTGCACTTTTTACGGTGGAGACTTTTCGAAGGCTTCATTCAAAAATGCGGTGATGACTGCCGTGCACTTTGAAGATTCGAATCTTAGTGGTGCAAACCTCGAGGGTGCGGATCTTTCCGGGTGTGACTTTGGTGGGTGCGACCTGCGTGGGGCCAACCTGCGCGGAGCGAACCTGACGAACTGCCGTTTTCGCGACGTGCAGTTTGCCGGCGCGGATCTAACAGGGGCCGATCTCTCCGGCGCCAGCTTGTTTGGTGCTGAATTGAGCGGCGCTCTCTTGACGGACGCGTGCTTGTTTGGAACAGACCTGTTTCAAACCAAGATGAACCAGGTCATTGGCTTAGAAACCACCAAGGCGTACCTCAGCACTATTCACGTGAGTTGGACTGAGTTGCCCGATGGCTGGTCGATCATCGATACCGCACCCGTGCCGTCGTGGAACGACAAGATTGCTTCGATGTTCGAAGCCAGTCATGTCGATGTTGACCTGGCCCGAAAGCTCGTTAGCGCGTACGCAAGCACCGCCACCGTGATCGAGATGATCGAGATAGCCAAGAACTTGCAGCTACTCGAAGCCAAGTAGTCACCCAAACAAAGACCCCAGTCGAGCGTATGTTCGACTGGGGTCTTTTTCGTACACGCCGAGCCTCGTTCGGTTGTTGGGGTGTTAGGCGGGTGAACTGGTTCGTGGCCGCAGTAGTGCTCGAAGGTGGGATGTGGGGTGCGTGGCCACCAGTCCGGGTTCGTGAAGGGCTCGCCCTAAGACACGCCAGCCGGGCAGAGTGTCATTCGAAGGAACCCACGTGCCGGGATAGCCAATGGCCGCCGCGCCGAGACCGTCGACGTGCGCGGCAATGAGAGCCTCGTAGGAGATGTTTTCCAGGGAACCAACTTCGAAGAGAAACTCCACGTGGGCCAGGTGGCTGTCGGGCTCGGCCAGGTCGACCATGGTCACGAGCTCACCTTCGATCTCGCGAGCGATGGAGCGGCCGAGGTTGCCAAGAACTTCGTTGGTGGGAAGTTCACTCGGCAACGGTGCTGTCACCGCGATGCACCGAGAGACGAGAACCCCTTCTTTCGAACCAGAGAGCTGCAGGCCCAGTGATTCAAGGGTGGTGTTCAGGCTTGGCTGAGCGCGCAAGTGATCGATCACCGCGTGAAGACAGGCGGCGTCGACGTCGCGCTCGATGGTGAGCGGAGGTGTCTGGAACACGATTTCTGGGCCAACGACGAGGCAGCGCGACCCGGAAGCAACGATCTTTACCCAGGTCTCGGGGTTGGCGGTTGGGTCCAAGAACTGATCGGTGGCGCGGTAGGAGGCTTGGAGCTCAGCGGCGAAGGCCGCGAGCGCGCGTAGGTCGTCACTCGTTGCCAAGGATGCGTGGTTGCTCGCGAGAGGGACCACTACGTCGAGGTCGCGCCAGGTGAGACGAGCGTTGGCGATCCGGGCTTGCATGCCGAGCAGATCGGTCGTGGGAAGGGCGAGGTGGCACGCGAGCTGCGTGGCTCGATCGACTGAAAGAGGCGAGGGGCACGAAACCAGGGCTTCGTACAGGTCACTGGCCAGGGTGGTCTTGGGAGAAGTTCTTGCGCTCACGCAACTCAACATGGGCGCCAGCTCGCGGCAAAAGGCGTTAATCCGGGGGACTTGAGTGCTCGCAGGCGTGAAACAGACACCATAGAAACCATGACCACCGGTGCAAAGCGAGCAGTCCCCCAGCACGGAGACCTGCGGGACTTCTTGCCCGAGCGCCTCAGTCCCAGTCGCTTGCAAGAGTACCAGCAGTGCCCCAAGCGCTTTTACTACTCGACCATCTTGAAGCTGCGCAGCGCGGCTACGGAAGCGACGACCAAGGGAACGCTCGCACACTTCGCCTTCGAGCACATCTTTGATCACCCCCGCGGCGAGCGCACGGCCGACAACGCGGTGCCCTACGTGCGCACTCACTGGGAAGAATTGCGCGGTCAAGCGAGCTACGCCAAGATTGTCGAGCTCGGCGAAGAGAAGGTCGAAGCGATGCTTGGCGAAGCTGAGCAGATGGTGCGCAACTGGTTTGACATCGAGACGCCCGACAACTTCGACCCGGTTGGTCGCGAGCGCTGGGTGCGGGGACTTCTGGGCAAAGCGGGAGTTCACGGCATCATCGACCGGCTGGATCGCATTGAGCGTGGCGGCGAGGTGCGCTGGTACATCAGCGACTACAAGACGGGTAAGCGGCCCGATGATCGATACATCGCGAAGGCCTTCTTCGCGATGAACATCTACGCGGCACTACTGTTCGAAGAACTCGGGGTCGTTGCCCACGAACTGCGCTTGTTGTACGTCAAGGACGGCAAGAAAGAAGACATCCGCCGCCAGCGGGTCACCGAAGAGGGCATCGCGCGCACCCGCCGCGAAGTCGGAGCAATCTACGACGCCATCGTGCGTGACGCGAAGAACGGTGAGTTTCGTCCCAAGACCGGGCCGCTTTGCAACTGGTGTGACTTCCAGACGATGTGCCCGGCTTTTCATCCCGAGCTCGAAGGCATCGCCATCGACGAAGTCGTTGCTCGCTTCGAAAAAGAACAAGGTGGCGAGGGAGCTTTGCAAGAGGGACTACCCCTGTCGTAGTTCACCCTGGCCACGAGGGCCGGGCCGACACTGCAAGTATGCGCGTCGTTGTCTCTTCTGCGAATTTCTTTGAAGCCGTCTCCGCGGCCAGCCGCGTGACTCCGGCCCGTCCGGCCATGATGGCCTACTCGGCTGTCGCTATTTCAGCCAAGGGCGGGGCAATCTCGGTAACGGGCTCGGACGGCGAGCTCAGTGTGCGCTGCGTGGTCGACGGTACCGTGCACGAAGATGGTGTGACACTCGTCCAGCCTCGGCCGCTCGCGGCGTGGCTTGGTACGCTCGGCGACGTCGCGCTGGAACTCGTTGACAACGGAGACGGCGACTTGGTGGTGAGCCCTACGAAGGGCACGCCGTATCGCTTTCGAACCGTATCGGCGACCTTCCCGCAGACCCCCAAACTGACCGGAGCTCCGCGCCCGGTGGACTTAGAAGACTTGCACTTGGCGATCTCGGCGGTTCGCCCGGCGGTTGACCGCGACCAGCGCGTGGTGCAGCTGGTCTCAGCTGACGGAGAACTGCGCATCAACGCCACCGACACCTACCGCCTGTCGCAGGCCACACTTCGAGCTGGCGGGTTCGGCGACTTTACGGGGTTGGTGCCCGTGTCGATTCTTGAGCAGGTCTCGGCGGACACTGACTCGGTGGTCGTGGACGCGGCGGGCCGAGTGATCGAGCTACGCGGTCCCAAGTTCACCTATAGCGCGCGCCTCGCGGCGGTGGCCTTTCCGGCCGTGGACTCGGTGCTCGCGAACTTGCCCGAGAAGCGCGTGACCATGGAGATTGCTCCATTGAAGAAGGCGTTGTCGCGCCTCGCGGCGGTTGTTGACCAAGAGCCGCTTCGCGTACGCGTGGGCAAGACAACGATGGAGCTCGCGGTAGCGGGGTCGCCGATTGGCAGTGGCGCCGAGCAGGTGGCGGTGAGTGGTGGACCGGACGTGGAGTTTGAGTTCGGGGTCAATCTCGGCTACTTAAACGAGGCCTTGTCGGGCCGTAGTGGCAGCGAAGTGACGCTCGCGTACTCAACTCCCGTGCAGCCTCTGTTCTTTGTGTCGAGTGGCGAGGTTCCGGTGACCTGCGCGGTGATGCCCGTTCGCTTGTAGGTAGCCAGTAACGAACAAAAGGCCACCCGCAAGGGTGGCCTTTTGTGTTAGTGCTTGACGAGAGGATCGGATGTCTCTGGGGTCATGGATGACGCCAGGAGATTCCTTGCCGAGGTACGCAGGACCTTGTTCAAAATCTCTGACAAGGGCGTGGTAGCCGGGGCCTCTGGGTCGTGGGCTTTTTCGTGGCGCTTGGCGATGTGCGCTTGGATCGTGACGAGCACGAGGCCAATGATGGTCACCGTCATAGCGAGCCACAAGTAGCTTTGCCCAGCGCCGCGTACGACAGTGAACTGTCCCCAGGTCTTGGGTTGCTCGATCTGTGCTCGCGTACTCGCCAGGGCCTGCCAGGCGTACAACGACAGCGCTGCACCGAGGACTCCAAAGAGTCGCGAGACGAGCCAGCTGGCGAGGACGCCGCAGATAGCCGCTACGGCTAACCAAAAGACCGGAGCGAGAACTCCGAACTGGGTTGGCGGATGAGGGGCAGACGCGGTGAGGGTGCTCGCCTGGCTTGACAAGGCGGCCAGTTGATTGCCCGTGAGTGACACGCGAGCGGTGACGTTGGTGACACCGAGCACGGTGGCACCGTACATGGAAGCGCTGTACCAGACCTGACTCAGTGAGAACAAGGCGAGTACGGCGGAAGCTCCAAAGAACGGAGCGAAGAGCCGAAGACGCCGAGCCGGAGTACGGACGGGGGCGGCAGGTGTAGTTGATGCCATGGTGATCTCCTTTGTAGAGCAGCTGGGAAAGCCAGGTGCTGGAGATCACTGTTCGCGCCGGAAATTGGAGAGAAAGTCCCTGTTGGGACCAGCCGGTTAGAGGGCTTCGCAGACGCGGGGGTGCTTAGTGAATCGTCTTGATGAGGGTGGAGCCGAGGTATATCTGAAAGTGCCCAGTCGTAGAAACGGTGGCGTAGCAGGTAGAACCCAGGCCTGAGGTGTTCGAAGACCACTTGGACGTGCGCGGCGTATTTAGTGCGGTGTAGAGCACCAAGTTGCAGTCACCTTGCATGATGAGTACGTACGAGGAGCCGCCGGAAGAGACCGTAGTGACCGATGACCATAAAGCGGTTCCCGATGACGTGTATAAGACTAGGTTGCCGTCGCTTTGCATGATGACCTTGTAGGCCCCGTTGCTGGCGTAGATCGCCTGGGAGGTTGACGCGGAGAGGTTCTGATTGACATTGAGGGAGTTGGTGGGGGTCGTCACCGAAGCGGTGGTGGCGCCGGGTCCGGTTTGGCTAATGCCGCCCGGGGCGTTCGTCGCGGTCACGGTGAAGGTGTAGGCGGTTCCCTTGGTCAGTGACGAAACGGTGCACGAGGTGCTGGTCGTCGAGCAGGTGAACCCGCCGGGGCTCGAGGTGACGTTGTAACTGGTGATGGGGCTACCGCCATTCGAGGCAGGTGCCGACCACGACACAGAAACGGTGGTCTCGCTGGAGACGCTGGTGGTGGCCTTGGGGCTCGTGGGCGCACCAGGAGCTGAAACAATAGTGATCGAGGGCGAGGCGTCCGAGGGGTCGGAAGTGCCATAAGCATTCGTCGCGGTCACGGTGAAGGTGTAGGTGGTGCCGAGGGTTAGCCCCGAGATCGAACACGAAGTAGCCGCACTGGACGCGGTGCAGGTCTGGCCGCCAGGACTGGCGGTCACGGTGTATAGAGAGATGTTGGAGCCGTTGGTGTTGGTGTCGGTCAGCCAGTAGATCGTGGCCGTGGTGGACGACGGGGTTGGCGGGTTGGCGAGGTCGATGCTCGGGGCGCTGGGCGGACCATAGGTGGTACCCGTCATGGAAACGGCCGCCGAGACGGCACCGGGGCCGTTGGCGTTGGCGGCGTAGACGGTGAAGCTGTACTGGACGCCGTACGCGAGGTTGGAGACCACGCAGGAGGTACTTGAGGCGTCGATTGAGCAGGTGGGGCCGGCGACGCCGTTTTGGTCGTAGGACTGGACGAAGTAGCTCGTCACCGCCGAGCCGCCGTTGGACGCAGGTGCGGTCCACGAGACGGTGGCTGAGCCGTAGAGAGTGGTCAGCACGGTCGTCGTCGTAGTGCCCGAGCTCGAGATGCTGCCCGTGGCCGGGTACACGACAGAGACGTTTTGGGGCACAGTAGGTGTTCCACCCGGAGTCACTCCCACGCTCGGGGCCGATGCAGTGCCCGGGCCGGTCGTCGTCTCGGGAGTGACGACGAAGGTGTAGGTCGTGTTATTGGTCAGACCAGTCACCGTGCAGCTCGTCGTCGACGTTGTGCAGGTGAGCGATCCCGGCGACGACACCACGTTGTAGCCCGTGATCGTGCCGTTGCCGGTCAAGGTAGGAGCCGTCCAGGTGACGGTGACCGCTCCGGAGGCGGGGGTGACCGAGACAATGGTGGGTGCAGAGGGGTTGACCTGCGGATTAGTAACCGCAGAAGCACCGTCACAGGCGATACCGGTGCTGGCTGTTGAAGAGGCGAGGACTGCACCCGCCGAGACGGGAGTGAGAACCGCCAACGTGCAGGTTCCGTTGCCGTTTGTAGAGGCCATGCCCAAATTTCCAGTAGTCGCATCCAGAGATAACGAGACGACGTTGGCCTGGGTCGCGATGCCGTTGACGACGGTGATGTTGTGGGGAACGGCGGAAAGATTGGCGGGAAGAGCGGTGTAGAGGCCCTGGTTGGACTGGGCGAATTGGATCTCCACCTGGCTGATCGCGCTTTCGTTGCCCTTGGCGGCAGCGGTCGTGATGTTGCCCGTGACGGTGAAGAAGGTGATGACGGTCACGGCGGTCAAGATGCCGAGCAGCGCAGCCGTGGCTGACAACTCGAGCAGGGTGAACCCCCGGCGAATGCGTCTGGTCGAGCGGAGAGCGGCGAGGTGCTTCATGGGGTTACCACTGATTCGACGAGGGGGTCAGGCCGTTACTGGCGTAACAGTTCGCGCTGGTGGTGCGGATGTGTAGGTCGGGTGTATTGGTGGTCGGAGCGTAGATAGTCAGCTCCAGGCAACTGCCCGACGAGGACAGCGCCGTCAGTGTTGCGGTAGACGAGGTGGCGAAGTACGACAAGATCGTGGGAGAGGTCGACAGTCCGGTGTTCGAGGTGCCATCAATGATGGTGAAGTCGGGTTCGATCTGCGAGACCGTCGGGGCCGTTTGAGAGACGATAGGTGGGTAGACCGTCCACTCTTGGTAGTAGGTCTGCAGAGCCGCGGCCGCCTGATTCAGGTTGTTCTCGGCGCTGGAGTCTTTGGAGTTCGTGACAATGGAGAAGTAACTGATGGTGCCGACAGCCGCGAAGATGGAGACCAGCACGATGGTGGTGACGACCTCCATCAACGTAAAGGCCCGAGCGGGCTTGGAAAATGAACGGCGTGGCACAGAGTTGACTGTGTCGAGTGGTGAGGAGGTTGTCTACCAAGGATCCTGGTGGCGCTTGGCGGCTAAATGGTGGCGGCGTCACACCATACAAAGCATGGAAGACCGTAGCTTTGTTGCCAAGTTGCTGCCGATGCCCTTCTTCGCGTCTTTTATCGGAAGAGCGCGACCGGGGAGCTTGCGTAGCGACGATCACGTAGAGAGGGCTGCGGCGTGGGCGAGTTGGGCGATCTCGGCGCTGACGGAGATGAGCGGACTGAGCGAACGTCAGTACGTCGCGTTGCTGCTCGATGGAAAGTTCTACGACCCCAAGGGTACGGGGCCCAAGGTTCGCCCTCACCTGGAGATCCCGGCGCGACGTCTCGCGAAGGCGGACGCGGAGTTTCCCGATCGCCTGGCGCTGATGGGCAACGGGCTGTCTTTTCCGTGGTGGTTGGTGCCTGAGGTCACGGCGGTACGCCGGGCTTTGTTCAACACACCTGACACGTCTATTGGCGACCTCGTCGAGGTACTGGCGGCCTCGGCGGACCCGCTGCGAAGTGCGCTTCGCGAGATGAGTCAACTGGCGGCGGGACAGTGGCACGTGATTGAGTCCTTGCTCGTGGCTGGTGACGACTCCCTGGCTCACGACGCCGCGGGAGACTTCTCGCCCGAAGAAGTGGCGACGTATTTCCCGGCCGGGGCCACACTCAATCTGGAAGTCAGCTACGACGTGAAGTTGCGCGACCGTGGCAGCGCCCGGCGAGTCGGTGTGTGGCAGCTGTCGGGGATCAACGCGGCGGGTGAGCGCTTTAGCGTGGGAGTAGTCACACCACGTCTGACGGCGAACTCTTTGTTTAGAGACCCCTTGTTTTCTATTGAGACTGAGTCGGCGGCGGCGGCTCTCGTGCGAGGCTTGTTGTTGCGACGACTGGCCGAGCACCACTTGTCTGGTCAGATGAACGCGACCGTGCACAGCCCGGCACCGGTAGAAGAGGCACCCAAGGCGTGGCTTCGCACGGTCGTGGCCCAGCCCGGAAAGAAACTGCCCGAAGCCTCTATGGCGGCAGCGGTGCACTTCTTGCAGACGTATCCGGTGGCTGAAGATGCGTGGGAGTTGCTCGAGCGGGCCGCGGCGAAGTCGTCGGTGCTACTCACGATTACGCGTGACGGTTTCTTGGCGGCACACAAGAATGCGCTGCGCTACTTGCGTCGTGCAGAAGATGTTGAGCGCGACGACGTCAACATCATCTTGCCACTCGGCTGGGACGACAAGTCTCGCGTCGTGCGCTACACCTTCTCGAGGCCCAGCGCAGAAGAAGAAGCGCAGTAACAGTTCGCAAATAAAACTGCCCCCTCTCTTACGAGAGGGGGCAGTTTTGGTTTGGGGTCAGACCGAAGCCGGCATGTAGAGCTGGGAGTCCAGGGCGCGGTCGATACGACCAGCCTGGTCAGCACGCAGGGCCAAGCGGTAGGTCACCTCAACGTCACTGACGTTGTAGGCGAGGCGCTCGGCAACGGTGAGCTTGTCCATCTCCTCGCGCTTGACTTCAATGGGGTTGAAGCCGAAGTGCTTGGCCATGGGCTTGAGGCCGGACTTCATGTTGTTCTTCTCGGCGACGGGGATAAAGACCGGCCAGATGTCGGCGTGGTCGTTGTCTCCCCATGCGGCGATGTACCCGCCGGAGTGGCCCTTGCAAGCTGAGTACTTCGGCTTGCGGCTCTCGTGCACGAGAGCGGTGAGGTCCAGCGTGACTTCGCAGAACTTCGAACGCGTGAGCAAGAAGGGGATGTCAAAGTTGGCACCGTTCCACGTCACAATGACCCCGGGGGTCGTGTCCGGATCTGCGAAGAAGGCGTTGAGGCTACGCAGCAAGCGCGCTTCGTTCGGGTCGTCAAAGACGATCGAACCCTCAGGACCCGTCTCGTTGGCGCGAGGGCCAAAGTACACGGCGGCCGAGGTGATCGTCGTGAGTGGGTTGGTGGGGTCGAGGCCGTCACCAGGGTTGGTGTTGGTTTCTAAGTCGAGAGCGTAAAACACGCGGGTCTCCTTTTGATTGAACGTGATTCCCTTCGTGGGGATCGACTGACACCGTGCGTGCCGCGAAGTGCGGGGCAATAGCCGTACGGCAGCTTCGTAGGATGTTCGCGCGGGGCGGGGGCTTAGCGTGGAATCGCTAATTCCCAGGGTTCATGGGCTTTTGGGACAGGTGACGAAGCGGGGTGGCGTGACACAGTATTTGGACATGGCGAACGGTGCGCAACACGACAGTGAAGAGGTCAAGCCACCACGTTTGGCCAAGCTCGTAGTGGGCGTCGCGGACGTTCTGTGTGACGAGGCGGGGCGTCTTGGCGCGCTGTCGTATCTGGTGCCCGACGACCTCGTCGTGCGTGTTGGTGACGCGGTGGAAGTGCCCTTTGGCAAGCGCACGGCGCGTGGTTTGGTGCTTGGTGTCGGTGACGCAACCAAGGCCACCCGACCGATCACGAAGGTGTACGGCCCGCGGGCCGACGAGCGTGAGATCGCACTGGCTCGTGACGTGGCGAGGTGGAACTTCTCTACGTTCACCACCATTGCCCCGCGGTTGGCGCCACGAACCAAGCGCGGCAACCCACCACTCAAGGCCGGCCGCGTGGCGGTTGCCAAGGGCGAAAGCTTCGAAGACCTTGGTCGTCTCACCGAATACAGCGAGAAGCCGCGACGTCTGTACGCCTGCGCTCCGCTGGTGGACCAGTCACGTCTCGGTGCCTTGGAGGCGGCCGAGTTGGCTCGTGAGGGACAAGTACTGATCTTGTGCCCGACGAAGGAGAGTGTTGGTGCGGTGCTCGCCCAGTTCAGCTCGGGAGCGGCGCGCATGGACATTGCGCCCAAGACCGGCGAGGCGTCGGCGTGGAAGTCGTTCTTGGACGGTTCGTTGAAGGTGGCCGTGGCAACACGGACTGCGGCGTTGTGGGCGGCGCCTCACTTGGCCGGGATCATTGTCGTCGACGAAAGTCACCCCGGGCATGTCGAAGCGGTAATGCCCCACACCAACGCCCGAGACATCGCCAGCTTGCGCAGCGAGCGCATCGGAGCCAAGCTGATCTTGATTTCATCAAACCCCTCTCCCCTGGCGCTCGGAGCCAAGGCGAAGGTCCTGGCGGTAGGAAAAGCCGAGCACTGGCCGGAGATCGAAGTAGTGGTCCGTCCGAGTTACGCGAAGAACCGACCCGAGGCCCCCGCCCCGGTGCGTGCCGCGCTGCGGGCTGCTCGCCAAGAGGGGTCGACCCCGGTCGTTGTGGCACCGGCGGCCAAGGCGGTTCGCATCTGTTCAAAGTGCCGCAAGGCCCGTCACTGCGCGGTGTGCGAGGGTCACAGTTGTGCTCACCTGCGCGGCAGTGTGTGCGAGCGCTGCGGCGAGAAGGACACGCGCCTACTCGGGTGGGACGTGGCTCGGGTGCAAAGTGCCGTTGGTCGGCCGGCTCGAGTCCTGGGTGCCAATGAGCTTCACGGTGTGCACGACGCGAAGCTCGTGGTGATCTTCGATCTGGATCCCTTCTTGGAGGCACCGGGCTTGGTGCCAGAGCGCATGGCGAGCAACGTGATCGTGTCGGCGTGCAGGGCGGCGGGCGCTGGTGGTCGACTGGTGGTGGTGACGGCCGAGGCGAACGCCAACGTGGTCGACGACCTGCTCGTGCGCAAGGACCTGGTGCGCTCGGCCAAGAGAACGTGGATCGCAGCCAAAGAAGCCAAGTTGCCACCCTTCGGGCGGTTGGTGACCCTGCGAGTAGCCAGCGCGTCGGCTCCTCGTGTTACTGGGTGGCCGGGAACGGCGTGGGGTCCGCGCAAGGTGGGAGATGAGTACGAGGTACTGGTGCGCTGTGAAGACAGTGAGCTCGAGGAACTTAGCAAGCACATCGAGCGACTGCGGCGACGTTCGAAAGTACGTCTGTCGGTTTCGTGACCAGAGTGCTCTGCGTTAAGACCAGGTTGGTAGAAACGAACTAGTCGTTGTCGGCGACGGCGTCGTCGAGGTCACCGTCAGCGTTGTCTGACTCGCTGGACCGAGAGGGCTCTTCACCAGAAGCCAGGGGTCCGGTAAAGACCCAGCCGGCGAGGCGGTTCTTTTCTGACTTCTGGGTGAGGGTTGTTCCGCGCGCGGTGAAGCGCTGAGTGACGAGCTCACGGGCGGTGCGCACGAGAGGCAAATCACCTTCGCGACCCGACAAGGCGAAGAGATCGACGATGTCGTGGCCGGCGTCGGCGAGCTGCTTGGCCAGGGCACGGGCCTCGGCTTGCGAGGGTGCGTAGCCAAGAACCACCAAGGGTCCATCTACGTGCCCCGCGGCTTGTCCGAGCAGCACAAAACGCTTGGCGGAGGCACCCACGTTTCGCACTCGCGTGATCTTGTAGCGGCGCTTTAAGCCACTGACGTGAACTGCTTCGACGAAGCGCGAAGCGTCGGTCGGCTCCAAGGAGGTAGTAATCATGTTCTCGAGAGCAACGTCGAGTGAGTCGAACTCACTGTCTTGCGTGGCAAATCGCAGCGAGGTGTCCGTCGAACGAAAGACGAATCGGGCGCGCTTCCAGTCGCGATCACTCGCCACGGCGAGGGCCGACGTTGACGCATCGAACTGCCCCTGATGGAACTGGCGAAGCAGGGCGCCGGCCGGGACTGGGCTGTTGGCGCGCGAAAAGGAGTCAGAGTACAAGTCCACAAACCCGCTCGACAGTCCCCAGGTCTCGGTGGCGACGTCCTTGGCGGCGTCCCAGGCCTCGTCTACGTCAGCGATTGGAACGGCAATGAGCCACTGGCCGGGGCGGGTAGCGCTGAGGGGTAGTTGTAGATCGGACATGCAAACTCCTTTATCGGTGCGCCCAGGATCGTCCCGTTGAAAGGAGCGAATGCTTTCATCCGGGGTTTATTGGGCGACGGACGGCGCAAAGCGGGGATTTGCGCACCTGTATAGCGGTGGCAACATTCGAAGAACTGGGCGTACCTTCAGGTGAGATCAAGGCGTACCGAGTACGTCTTGATCGGGCGCGGCGGCTGGTGCGCGGGCGTTGGCGGCTTCAACGTTGGATGGGTGTGGCTCTGGGTGGTGGCTTTTCGCTGCTGATTGGCTACGTGGCTACTCGGTCGTTGTGGCACTGGGCGATCTCGGTGGCAATGGCTCCGCTGTGGATACTTCTTGGAACGGGGGCAGTAGCTGCGGCTCGCAACTCGTACGAGAGCGAGCTCGCAGACGAGATCCGCATGAGCAGCTTGAATGCCAAGCGTGAGGCATCCGCGGGACGAAGAACGAAGCGGTACCGAGACGAGTTTCTCGACTGGCCGGCCATCTTGGCAGTCGCCCTACAGCGGCGCTACCCGGGGATGTGGAAGATTCCTGAGTCGACGCGCCGCCAGCAAAATGCGTTAACGACTCGCGCGTTTCGTGGTGGCGTGGGCAGTGGTAACTGGCGAGCTGTGCGTCAGCTGCCTCAAGAGATCTTGCGCGTCGCTGAGAGCATCGAGATGTCGCGCGAAGAGAGGCGAAGAGCACTAGACCCCCTGCTGCTTCTCGTCTTCTTGGACTACGTGGACCAAGTAGACGTACTCGGTGGCGCCTTGTTCAAGATTGCCCGAAGCGAGACGCGCGACTTGCGACTGGCGATGGAGAAGGTGATCGGGGCTTTAGTGGTCATTGGCGATGACGAGTTCTCGCGGGAGTGGATGCTCGGGGCGACGCAGCGGGTCTTGTACCGAAGCAACGAGAACCCAGTCTCCCTGGCCGCCATCATGACCCTCGACTTTGGGGTCAGCGACCTCGTCAATCAGTTGACGTTGCTTCGCCAGTAGTGCGAACTCTGCGCAAAGTGTGGCGATACTGCAGACATAGCCACGCTTGGTGGCCGCGTAGCTTCATCTAAGAAAGGCAGAGATGGACGACAACCAGATCCCCATGCTCGTGCTTACTGACGCGCTGCGCAGCCCTCAGGTACGCATTGGTCGCATCGGCGGCAACTTCACGTTGCCGCGTACGGTCAAGCTGGTGAGTCTTCTCGCTGGTGGAGCGGGAGCGGCGATTGGTTTGATGCTCGCGTTGATCTTCTTTGGCGGATCATTGAAGCCGAGCCTGTACTTTTCGATCTTGCTCGGAGCCGGCGGAGTCTTCGTGACCTCGTGGTCACCAATCAAGGGTGAATCGCTGAGCAAGTGGCTGGGCTTGTCGGTGCAGAACCGTCGCAAGAAGATCAAGGTCGAAGGTCAAGAGGTAACCCTCGCGGTCGGTATTGCCGTCTTGAGCGAGGTTCGAACCGGCGATGTGCACCTGATCCCTGGAGCGGTCAATATTCCCGTGACGCAGTACGACGAGCGCGGAGTGCGGTTGAGCCGCGAAGCGTTGTTCGACCGGCTGCTCGATGAGCAAGGTGACAGCGAGTCGCCGTGGTTGGGTACACACAGCGGTGCGGGTGTGGAGATGGACGACGGCGAAGGTGGTGACGCCTGGCGTAGCCGGGGTGCGTTGAGCACGCACCGACAACTCATGAGGCGAGCGAGTGACGTAGTGGCCGGAATTGACGATCACGTACCGCCAGTTTCTCCAGCACCAACTTCCGCGGCACCAACTTCCGCGGCACCGAGCCCATCCGCACCTGCGTCCGCTAACGCGGTCTTTGGCCGGCCCAGTAGTGCGGGAGCGTTCGGACCGAGGCCACTCGCGGGCTCACAACAAGGACCCGTTGTGCCTCCAATGACGCCCCCTGCTCCACCGATGCCTGTCCCTCCAATCGCGCACAGCGAGCCGGCGGTGCATACGGAAGACTCAAGTGCTCTGCCAATGTTCGAGCGCGCTATGAGAGAGCGCCCTCACTTCAAAGCGCCGAGTACTGACTCGCTGGACGAAGACGAGATCTTGCCGGCCCACGCCTTCGGGGCCCCCGTTCTCGGTGACGGCGCGGTAGAGGCCGGACCCGAGCGCAGTGATGACGACAGCGGATCGGGCTGGGTTCGCGTAGCCCCCTGATCAGCGGTTGTGGACCTGCTTGATGGTGAGAACCAAGCGCGGTGGGCCGAACCTGTAGATGACTTCGCAGATGTGCGGAGGTGGACAAGGACAACTCGCACGTGGCTATTGACATCAAAGGTCTTTTAGGACGGGCCCGCAACTCAGCTGGGCGGCACGACGTCGAAACCTCGACGCTGTGGACGGCGCCGTGGTCGTGGCGGGACACCGACGGGGTGTACATCGGGCACAACGGTGAGGGCTGGCTGTACCGAGTACTGCCGATCAATCCGCTGGTGTGGGAAGACCCCGCGACACGTGCGGCGGTGGGCAGTCCGTTGGAGACGGTCTTGCGTGAACTCGGTGCACTATCAACTGACCCGACGATGGGTCTTGGTGTGTTGTCTGATGAGCGAGAGATCCACTTGGTCTCTTTGACCTGGGACGAGCCAGGCACGCCTCCGGAAGGAACGCCACCGGCCCTCGCGGAGTTCCAACGAGCCGCGCTGAACTTCTTGCTTCCCAATAAGGCCCTGGTGCTCGGGGTAAAGCTCAAGGGCAAGAACGCCTTTGCCGTAAAGCTCGACAAGGGGTTCAAGGGATTCATCGAGAGTCTGAAGAATGTCGGTGAGCGCAGCTTGGGTGAGGCCGTTCCCGACCGTGAGCAGTTCGCGGACGACTACACGAAGATCGACCGGATCTTGCGCCGCTACGGAGCGCGCACGCTCAACAACACCGAGATGGCCCACCTCGAGAGCTGGTTCAACTTGGGTCGTGGTCCGGATGTCTTGTTGCAGGTCACCAAGGACATGATCTACGTCGACGACTTCGATCGCATTGAGATGGCTGTAGTCCGGCGCTTTGGTAGCCAGGTGATGGACGGTACGCAGGACCAGTGGATGCTCGACGCGGTGACGCACCCGGATGGTCCGTCGGTCGTGTCTATTCGTGGTTCCTTGCAGACAGCCAACGCCGCTCGGTCTCGAGCACGTTCGGGTCTGCGGCGACGCCGAGCACAGATGGAAGAAGAGATGGCGACGGGTGACGTCGAGCGTATCGAAGACACCGAGGCCTACCAGCAGACCCAGCAGGTCGAGAACTGGATCGCCATGAGTCAAGAGCCCATCGTGACGCGCTGCTCGATCGTCATGGCCAGGCGCGTCCAAGAGTCTGAAGAGACCTACATCGACGAACTGCGCAACCGGCGCAACATTGAAGTAGCTCCTCTGGTCATGCGCCAGTTGGAAGGACTCGACGAGACGCTGCCCTGCTCGACCAAGCGGGTCAACCCCTTCTTGCAAGACCTCTCTTTGTCGATGCTCTCGTACTGCGGGTTGCAAGGCTGGAGCAACCTCGGTGACCCCAAGGGCGTGCTCATTGGCCTCGGTGACCCGGACTACACGCCGGTGTACTTGGACCCGGCTGGCGCGCCCGTTGATAACAAGCCGCCGACCATGGGTATCTTCGGGGACCCCGGGTCAGGCAAGACCTACCTGTGTCAGATGATCGCTACGCAAGCAGCGCTCGCGGGTCGCCAAGTGATCTTCATCAACCCGAAGGGCTTTGACTCGCTGAGTCCATTCGCCGAGATGATCGGCGGCACAGTCGTCAAGATGAGTCAACTCGAGACGCAAGCTGGCTACTTCGACCCCTTCTACTACGCCCCAGATCCCCAGATGGCCGCCGAGATTGCGACGACGTACATCTTGAGCGTGCTTGGTAACACTGGTGTGGCGGGCGGAGGGTTCACTGCTGAGCAAGAACTTCGTCTTTCGGCGGGACTCAAGCGTGGGGCCACCGCCGGTGCGCGGTGCGTGGGAGACGCGTTGGCGTACGTTGACGACCCCGAAGTTCGCCGCATGGTCAACGAGCAGGTCGTCTCGAGCACGCTGTTCTCACTGGGAATTGGAACCGTGGCCAAGGATAAGTACCAGTCGAACCGGGGTCTGACCCTGATCGAGTTCGACCGCAAGCTCGATTTTCCGGAAAAGGGCAAGTCGGTCAGTACCTACACACGAGCCGAGCGCATCAGCCTGGCGGCGATTCGCTTGGTGACTCGCGCTTCGATGGAGATCTTGGTGGCGAGTGGTGGTGGTGTCTTGGTCGTTGACGAAGCGTGGACCTTCTTGTCGAGCGCAGAGGGCCTGGCAGCACTGCAGCAACTCGGACGTGAGGGTCGCTCACTTGGCCTGCTGCCGATCTTTGCGACCCAGCGAGTAGCCGACTTGATCAAAGACGGCGTGGACATGGAGGGCTACATCTCTCGCGTCATGGTCATGAAGCTCAGTGATGAGCGCGAGGCCGACGCGGCGTTGAAGCTGTGTGGCCTCGAAACCACCCCCGAACGCATCGCCTTCTTGCGCAGTGCCGGCGCGGTTCGCGCAACGGCGGACAACCCCGGCCGGCCCGCAATGGGCATCCACCGCGACCTGCAGGACCGTCACGCGGCGGTATGGATCGGACCGGTTCCGCCCAGTGCTCACGAAGCCTTTACGACCAACCCCGAAGAGCGCCGCGAACGCGATGAGCGTAAAGCGCGTGAGGCTGCGGTGACGCGCGCACTCGAGGCCGGCAACAGCGGCGAAGCGCCCAGCGGCGTTTGAGCCCGAAGCGGCGCCACAAAAGGTATCAGTGACGATTTCATTGTGAGACGTCGTTAGCTACAGGAGAGACCGATGAGTAAAACCACCAAGCCCGCGTGGAGCGTACAGGGCTCACACGTCGTGCGTCGGTGGTCCTTTGGTCCCCGAGTTGCCATCTGGCTGCTCTTTGTAGCCTTCTTCTTCGGTGCTCTGGCCTTATCAGGCACCAGCCTGAGTGGTTCTCCGGTCGGAAGCTCTCATGTCGCCGTGTTGTCGGCCAGCGGGTCTAATCCGGTCATCACCACACCGAGCACCTGTTCGGACGCCGGTGCACCGTGCACCGTGAACCCCGCGTCGCCCAGTTCGCCAATGAAGTGCAACGCGGGAGCGAGCGCTAACCAGACTTGCTACGCCCAGTACAGCTCGAACCCCACCAGCCTGCTGCCCGCGTGGCGTTGGGGCGGGGCTACGGGGCTGTACCAGAACCTGGGTGTCGGCGACATCTTTCCCACGGGCATCTTTGACTTCATGGGCAGCCTGTTCTTCACGATTGCCGGGTGGCTGTGGTTTGCCCTGCTCGCGTTGATTAACTGGGCGCTGACACTCAACATCGTTGCGCACGCGGCCGGCATCATCAACTCGGGCTTCCGCTCGCTGGCTACGGCCGTGGTCGGCAACTTCATCTTGGTGGCCGTGGTTCTCGTGGTCGCGGCCCTCGTCTTGGTACGGTTGATCCTTCGCGGAGCTATTCCGAAGATCGTCTCGACGATTCTCGTGGTCATCATTCCGCTTTCGACGCTGTGGGCCCTCACCGCTGCCGTGACCAATAGTCCGGCGGGTTCGGTTGCCAAGGGCAGCCCGGGCTGGGTGGCAGTGCAGGGCTCTCACTACGTCGACATCGTGGCGGGTGAGTTGACGACTGGGTTTGGCACCTGGAGCGGTGGCTCGTCGTCGAGCGCGCTGGGGGTCTCTAACGGGCAGTCACCGAACTGTGCTTCGTACTTGGCGGCTCTTTATGACCAGTACTACGCCTACGCCAACGGCGTCAAGGTTGCTTCGGGTGTGGGCAATGTCAACCAGAGCGCCTGGGACCAAGCCAACTCCACGGTCAGTTCGCAGATGAACGCCGCTTCGGTGTCGGGAGTGGTGGCCGTGTCGCGCCTGTGGGAGTCGGGCTTCTTGGTGAGCTGGATTGACGCGCAGTACGGCTCGCTCGACCAGGGCCAGAACATGTACTGCCACCAACTCGAGGCCAATGCCCACATCAGTGCCAACGAGCAAAAGGACTTGCTTGTCATCTCGGGTCGCTACGACGGCCACAACTACTCGGGTCTCTCGTTGACCCTCTTTACGCCAATCTCGATCCAGTCCAACGGAGCCAAGGAGGACTTTGAGTCGCAGATGATGGGATGGAATGTCTGCCACGTGGACAGCTCGAACGCGCCAGTGGCTGAGCCCAACTGGGCGTCTGTGGCCCTGAACACGATAACGACGGACAGCAACTGCCGTAGCTACTTCTCCCAGACGCCCAGCGCGGCCGTAACGGCCGACGTCGCTGATGGTGCGGCAGTTGTTGCCTGGGCGGCAGCCAATACGCAACAGACCAACGACAGCCTGGTTAATCAGGCGTGGAGCTGGGTGACCAATACGGTGAAGAACGCCGTGACGGGTGGCAGCAGCGGCTGCCCCGGTGCGCCGAATGGTGGGCTGGACTCGTCGGGCTTCATGAAGGCGTACCAGTTCAACGCCGGATCGGTAACGAGCCTGTCGGGTGGTGGGGCCAACTGGGGTTGTGCGTACAGCGCAGCGATTCAAGGTCTGGGTGGTGGCAACGCCAACGTTGGGCCGGACGCTCCGGGTGCCACAGCTCAGGGTCTCGGTACGGTGAACAGCACCGTGACGGCGATGTGGGGAAACAACCCCACGCAGCGCTTCTTGGATGGGTTGATCGCACTGATCACGGCCCTCGTGTACGTCTACGCGCTGGGCGCACTGGCGATCGGCAGCATCATCGCCCAGTTCGGTCTTGTCATGTTGCTCTCGTTGTTGCCTATCACGCTGTTGTTGCTCGCCTTGCCCACGAAGGAGGGTTCGCGTAACGCAACGGGTCTGAAGCTGCTTAAGATGACTTTCGCCTTCTTTGCTTCGAAGCTCACGCTGATCGTGGTCTTGTTGCTGCTCATTCAGTCGATCGGCATCTTCCAGAGCCTCGCTACCGGTCTCGTGACCGGAGGGTACGCGAGCATCGTGTACGCCATCATTCCCCTGGCCTGCTTGTTCTTGGTGCGTAAGCTCCTCGCTGCTGTAGGGGCTGCCAACTTGACGAGCATGGGTGGGGCCCTCGCTATGCCTCTCGCTGGAGCGATGATTGCTGGTGAGGGTACGGCAATCGGGCGACGCCTGCAAAAGGCCGCCAGTCACCGCATGAGCCAGAACCACCTCGCCAAGCGCATCAATGGTCAGCACGGCCGTCACAAGAAGCAGATCGGCAAGGGCGGGGCGCCGAACGAACAGCGCAAGGGCCTGCTCGGTCGATTCCGCAACCCGAACAGCGGAAACCTGAACCAAGCCCAGATGGCCAAGCGCTACCTGTTCGGGGCCAAGAACGAGCAGGGTCAGAAGACTGAACTGGGTCTTAGCCACCGCCTTACCTCGATGGCCGGATTGCTCGACTTGTCGAAGAACACGAAGATGACCAAGGCCTTCTTGGGTACAAGCGCTGGTCAGCGCCTGGCCGACGGAGCGTGGTACCGCGACTCGATTCGCCCAAGCGGTTCAGTGAAGGTCGCCGACTTGCAGATGCAAGAGCGTCAGATCATGCTCAAGGCCGCCGGTACTTCGATTGGTTCGGTGCGCCGCGACCGCGTGGCCGGAGCACTGACGAGCAGCGAAATGGACGCAGTCCGCAACGCCAACAAGGAGTTCTACGACGACAAGGTCACCAGCCTGCTTGACTTCCACGCGGGCGTTCGTGACGGCAGAGGTGAGCTCGTGAAGCTCACCGATGGTCGCACGGTGTACGGCTACAACCTGCCCGAGCGCAAGGCGCACACGGGGCCCGCCGGGGCTGAGACCCGCACCGGCGCAGCCGCTCCTCAAGCACCCAAGCCAGCGACACAGGCCACAAGCCGCCTCGAGGACGTTGTGCGCCAAATGGACACGAGAGGCACCGTTTCGGCGAGTGGTCTGTGGACTCCAGGTGAGGGTGGTTCGGCTGGCCCCGAGGTCCGCCGACTGCTCGAGGCCCGCGGAAAGTTTGGCCAGTAAGGCCGGTAGTGCTGTGCACCGATCGACCGGAAGGACACAAGTAGACCTATGAGCCTCGTACCAAATACCACCAATCCAGTGCCCCCTACTGACGGACCCGATGGCTCCGAGGGCCTGATCCCGATCACCAACCTCGAACAGGTACTCGATTTGTCGTGGGCCGCGCAGTACGCCAGTGAATGGCTCGAGGCCATGCACTTAAACGAGAATCAGGCGGTCTTCTCGGTGCTTGGCATGCCCGGAATGATCCAACCTCGTTTGGCTGATGAGCAGGGGCGTGGTCGGTTGATTGACACGGGTGACTTGGAGACGAGCGCCTTGCTTGCCGTATTCGCCGTGAACTACTTGCCCAATCGCCAGAAGATTCGTCCGCAGGGTCTCAGTGACACGCAGTGGAACATGGCGTTGCACCTGCTCAACCAAGCTGCCGGTGGCGAGATTGCTCCCGGAGAGATCAACGATGTACCTAAGTCCTTTGGTATTGATCTGTCAACTGCGGGCGGACTCGGTGAACTGGAGCTCGAACTCGCGGGCAAGCCGTCGGCGTTTGACGAGATCAACCTCGAGGTCAGCGAAGATCAGTACATCGCCATCTTGAGCTACGTGCGCGGCATCAAGGCGGGGAACCGTGAGTGGGTGAACGAGCGAGTCTTTGAAATCTGGCGCGACGCTGCTGATGAAAACCTCACGGCAGTAGCTGAGTACTTGAGCGTGGTGGAGCGCGTTCACGCACTGCTCGCGAGTGTCGATTTTGCGCAGCTGATGGGTCGAGAGGAGCGCGCGGAGTTCATCTCGGCTGTTGCGGAAAGCGTGAACTCGGTGCGCGTACTCGGCCAAGAGGCCGCTGCGGCATTGACTGAGCTGCACGGGATGCTCTCGGTGGGTCGCCAGGTCGACCTCGGAAAGTTGACCGTCAGCTTGGATCAAATTCGCAGCCAGTTTCGAGCCGGCGGGGATCGCTGGACGAGTTTCGCAAAGACAACCGACTTGGCCGTTGGAGTATTGATCCAGTACGTGATCAACGGCGTGGGTAGTGCGGTGTCGGCGCAGTCCGCCTTTGACAGCCTTCGCAGTGAGCTTGACCAAGCGTTCGGGGCGGCCAAGCAAGACGCGGAGGTCGCCGAGGACCTCTACTTGCAAGTCGGGCGTATCGTCAAGCAGATTGTCAACGCGCCCGAAGACGGCCACCACCCTCTCGCCCTGACCCGGCCCGAGTGGTTGCGCAAGTAGCCCCACTCCTCACCCAGCCGATTGCCTCGACACGGAGACCGTTGCCCAAAGGGGCGCCGCGAGAACAGTTACGCCCATGGGAAAACTGCAACGTTACGGGGCTCAGAAGTGGTCGAAGACTAAGCGCACGGCGGCGCTGCCGGGGTGGGCGCCCGCGGTGGGACTCGCCATGCTCGTGATCATTGGGGCAGTTCTCCTTTGGACTCTTTTTGTTGGCGGATCGTCTGGCACGCTTGGCGTGAATAACCCGCAGGGCAGCGGTGGCACCATCCCCAGCAGTGGCGGCGGCGGAGCAATCATCGTCAGCACCACCATCCCTGGTCCCGGGATCAACACCGGAGGCCCCTCGACCAACGTCGCCACGACGAGCGGTGGAAGCTGCTCGGTGGCGACGGCTGCTTACGACCTCGCCCAGCGTGCGGTTGTGGCTGACTACAGCGGCAGCTTTGCGGGTATCTCGTTTGCCGGACCGGCTCCGACTCCAGCCGGGCGTTACACGAACGTCACGGCGAGCAACGCAACGATGTCCGGCTGCAACGGCAGTGGCGCGATCTACATCTCCTTTGAAGTATCTGGAGACGCCGTGGCGACGACGTCGGTGACGGTTGCGGTGACTAACGGCAACGGCCCGTGGCAGGTTCAAGGGTTTAACTAATGGCTGAGTCGACCGGAGCCTCGGGCGGCACGGGCGGTACTGAATCGGGCGCACAGAGTTCACGAAGGGGTGGCGCACCAGGTGGTGTACCCGGTGGACGCCCCAACTGGGGCAACGGTGGTTTCGGTGGTGGCCGGCCACCACGCAACCCGCAGCCAGGTCCCTCATTTGAAGATGAAGGTGACGAGGGCGACGATGGGGCTGTCCAGGGGGTAGACGACACCACTGCGCAGGATCGCGCGCCCGCCGCCCCTCCGAATCGTCCCTTTGGTGCCCGGCCTAACTACGGAGCTGGTGCGAAGCCCGGGGCTGCTCGCCAGCTCGCCGATGTCGCCAAGAAGACCGCACGCGAGAACGTTGGTAAAGATGCCGCCGGTATCGACAAAAGCGACATGGCCGACATCGCCCGCGGTGACGGTACGCAAGGTGGCAGACGGCGCGCCGCAACCCGCGCAGGCAAGAAAGCAGCGGTCAACTCCGGGCGCAAGGCTCTTGCTGGATCAACGGGCGGCGTCAGCGAAGGGGTGATTGCGGGTCTTCGGGTGGCCAAGATCGTTTTGCCCATTTTCTTGGCCTTCAGTTTGATCATGGGTGTCGGCATCGTCGCCGCGATCATCGGTGTCGCGAGCAACAACCTCAACAGCCAGATCCCGTACGCACTGTCAGCGGGGGCACTCAACTCGATTCCGCCCGAGTACCTGGCGGCCTACCAAGCCGCCGGCCAGCAATACAACGTCCCGTGGACAGTCCTGGCCGCTGTTGGCCAGGTAGCTACGGACCAAGGACGCAGTGCACCGAGTGACATCGCTGATTACGGCAAGCGCATTGATCGCAACCCGAGTGCGGGTGCAAATCCACTGATCGGCGGTGGTTCTTCAGTCTCTGGATCGGGGTCGGCAACGCTGCCCGCGAACTCGCACGTCTCGGTCATTGGTGACTCACTGGTTGGTGGAACTCAGAGCCTCTTTGCGGCTGGGCTGCCCGGTAGCCAGGTCACGGTCGACTCGCGACACGGTTGGGAGATCGGGGCGTTGACGCCGGTCGTAGCAAGTGCCGCGAACACGGGTGCGAAGTACGTCGTGGTAAGTGCCGGAACGAATGACGTCTGGGGCCTGACGGAATCAGGCACACCCGGGTCAGCGGCCAAGGCTCGTATTGATGGGATGCTGAACGCGCTAAAGCCCGTTAGTTCTGGTGGCGGGTGTGCACTTTGGGTGAACGTGCAAAACACCACCGGCAGCGAGTACGCCAAGATGGACGCTACGGCGAGTGCGTACGACCAGGTACTCGCTGGCGAAGTAGCAACACATCCGTGGGTCACCGTCGTTGACTGGTCGGGAGTAGCTGCGGCGACGGGTGGTACAGTGAACGCCCCAGACGGCCTGCACCTGTCGAGCTCGGGCCAGGCTCTTTACGTCAGCACAGTGCTTTCGGCCCTGTCAACGTGCGCAACGACGGCCGGCAAGGTTGTCGGCAGCGGACTCGGGGCCGTATCGAGCGTCGCGGTGGCCACTAACCCGAACTGGACTATCTGCGGGGGCGCAAACTGCGCGGTCAATCCCGCCATTGGATCGAAGAGCGGCGAGGCCCAGGGCCCACTGCTGCTTAACCCCAGCTGGCTCGCGCAAAATGGCGCCGGTCGCGACCCCCAGTCGATCAACGACGCCGCGGCGCTGCTGGCTAGTGCCCTATCGACGATCGAGTCCGACATCTTGGCGGCCGACAGCAGCGGTCAATACGCGGGATACCAAAGTGACCCCGCGCGCGCTGACGCTTTGTGGCAAGCGGTGGTCGCACAGGCGCCAGTAGAACTGCCGAGTGCGGCTGGGGTGAACGTTCAGTCGTGTTCGGCCACGGCGACGCCCCCACCGAGTGCTCACTGGATGTGGCCGGTGGCGGACGCGGCACAAGCTCACATGACGTTGGCGTTCGCCTCAACACCCACAGCGCTGGGTGTGGACTTGGCAGCGCCCGCTGGGGTGGCAGTACTTGCGGCCGGTGACGGCACGATTCAGGCGGTCGGCGACGAAGCCAAGGGGGCCGGGAACTACGTCCAGATCAATCACGGATCTGGATACTTGACGCTGTACGCACACTTGGCCAGCGTGAGTGTGAAGGTCGGCCAACACGTCACGGCCGGCCAAACCCTTGGTACCGTGGGATCAACAGGCTACACCCAAGACGGCGCCGTTTTGTACTTCTCTTTGAGTAACAACGGTGTGCCCACCGACCCGGCGACGGTGCTCGGAAGCTACAGCGGCAAAGCTACGGCGGCGGCTAACCAGGCCAACGACTCGGCCATCAACTCTGGCCACGGCATCGTGAGTGCGGTCATGGCGGAGGGCTCCACCGGGGGCCAGGCCGTCAACCCCTGCACTGGAGCGCCGCTTGTTCCCAGCGTCCAGACCGTACAAACTTCAGTAGACGCGTCGGGGTGCCCGACGAGTGCATTTACGAATACCATTCGCTACACCAAGTTGACGATCACCCAGATCTGTCAGGACTCGGTGAGCCAAGCACCGACGCCAGTCATGGCCAAGGCCATCATCGCCGCATTCGAGCACTTAGGAATGATCTACTCACAGCCGAAGAGAAACCTGCCGGGTTACTCAGACTGCTCGAGTTTTGTTTCGCGTATGTATGAGGTGGCGGGTGTCAACATGGCACCCCCGGGAAAGAACGCGCCGACGACGGGGGTCATCGCGAACGCCAACTGGTCGGCTTCCATCTCGTCGCCCCAAGCCCGCCCGGGTGACTTAGAAGAGACCTCGGACTACGGGCACGTGGTCATGGTGCTCGCCGACGGCATGATCGCGGAGAACTCAGGTGACGGTGACTTCAGCCACGTCAACCCTGACTGGATCACTGGCGGGCACTTCTATCGCATCATCCCCGGCCAGGTACCGGGTACGGCGCCATCGGTAACGGCTGACAGCGGTTACTTCGTCCCCACCAACCTCGGATCGGTGAACGCCTCTGGTGGCGTGATTGACAACGCCACGGCTGCCGAGGTCGTGCAGTACTCGGTGTACTTCGGTGGTGACTTCGCGGGCGACACGCGCGCGGGTACTTTCGTAACCACCGCAGCTGGTGGCGTGAGCGCAGTGTCTAACTCGCAAGTGGGCGCCATGATCGAGCAGGCCTGGCCCCAGGCCCAGTGGAAGAACGCCGAGGCGGTTTCGACCTGCGAGTCGCACATGAACCCACTGGCTGAGGGCACGAACTCGAATGGCACCCACGACATGGGAGTCTTCCAGCTCAATGACGGTGGCACCCTGCAGGGACTGCTCACACGCACCGGACACGCGGCAACAGATACGTCTCTCGCGTACGACGCGCAGTGGAACGTGCAAGCGGCGTACTTGCTGTTTAAAGAGCGCGGCTGGGAGCCGTGGAGCTGCGCGCAGCACCTACAAATCGTGGTGCAAAACAGCGCCGGCCAGTGGGTACCCGGGCCTGGTGACACCAGTGGCACTACCGGGTAAGCACACTCGTATCTGACAGACCGCGCAGATGTAAAGCCGCAGCAGTAAAAAAGACCCCCAGCTGACCTGAGCTGGGGGCCTTTTCTTGGTCGTACTAGCTGAGGTTCCACTTGGTCGAGCAGTTGATCTCGCGGTCGTGGAAGTTCCAGACAAAGGCCAAGTCGTCGACGGTGTGACCCGACCCCGAGGTGCCGCACTCCGGACAGCGCCAGTTGAGGCGCTCGATCTCGGCAGACACCAGCGCGGCTTCTTCTCGCGCGGCGTCTTTGGCGAGCTTCTCATAGACCCACAACTTGCCGGCACTGGCGCCGACGGCAAAGGCAACGATGGAGAGAATGGCGACGGAGAGAAAGTTCATGCAGACCTTTGTTCGCAGGTGCCCAGTGACTGTGGTGACTGCCTACTTCGGCGCTTGAAACCGCTTGAGGCGCATGATCCAAAAAGATGACCCACCCCCGCACTGAAGGTGCCGGCGAGGTGGGTCGTAGTGCTATTGACTGTCAGGGTGTGCGAAGAATCTGCCAGGCTTTGGTGCCTGGTCTACTTCTCCGCTGCGGCGAAGGCCGGACAGGAGTCCTTGGCCGGGCAGTAGCTGCAGTGACGGCCGGCGTTGAGTAGTGGGGGGCGGCGGTCGGTCATGACGTCGGTTACAGAATCTACGGCGGCAATGACCCGCTCGGCGGCGGCGTAGAGGCGTTCGGGGGTGACGTCGGGGTCGGTCCACTCACCACTCGCCAAGCTAAAGACCACGGAACGATACGGCGCGACGCCGAAGCGCAAAGTGGCAACGAGGGCGTAGAACATGGCTTCGTCGAAGTGGTTGTCGTTTATCGACCCGGTCTTGACGTCGGCTAAGAACATGGTCTGCTTGAAGTCGGGACGGGGGCGGCCGAGTGTGAAGTCAGGCTTGGCGGCCAGGAGCAGAGTGCCGATCTTGGTTTGGATGGACTCTTCGAAGCGAGGTGTCCAGGTTTCGTCCAGCGCCGGAAAGGAGTCGAGGAATGACGTGGTCTTGGAGATCATCTGGCCAATGAGGTCAGACTGGACAGCCAAATCGGCCTGGTCCCAGAACTCGTGGAAAGCGTCTTCGGCCTGGGCGGCGCGAATAGCCGCGTTGACGTAGTCGGCGACAGTCCGGTTGGGGTGCGTGTGGGCGAACTGGATGGCTTTGTGCGCGACGATGCCAACTGCGGTGGCGGGGTGCAGCAGTGTTGAGCGAGTGCCGTCAGCGTCGGCCACCAGTTGCCCCTCGCAGCGTAGTGCTGTTTCGACCTTGGACTTAGATAGCCACAGACGGGACTCGGTCCAGCGACGAAGAGCCGTGGCGGTCCGGGCCTCAATCATCGTGGTGAGGTCTTCGGCGAGCGTGGGGGGCATGGTAGGACGGTCCATGCCGACACAGAGCAGCTGGTCAAAGACCTTCAGCTGCGTCGGGTTCAACGCTGCGGCGGTGGCGACTCGAGTCGCGCCAATCCGGTTCATGCTAGGTACGGTTCTCCATGGGTAGAAAATTGCCACTGTTACTGCGAACTTCTTCACTACTCAGCATCGGCACCACACAATGCCCGCCGCTGCGGTCAACGTGGGTACCACCGGGGGCATCAGCTCCTTTGGCGGTGATCAGGTAGTTGGCTGGGAGCCAAATAGCCGCGTTGAGGCGGTTTTCGGGGTGAGTTAGGTAGAATTTTGGAAAATTTCTTGAGCGGGCAACCTCACGCGTTTCCCCTTGATTTTATTGGCCTCTGCCTGGCCCGTAGGTGGCCGTGACGGGCCTCGAAATGCCCCGCTGGGTAGAAAATTGACCATTTCTTGATTTACGCCCCCATAGATGGGTTATGAGGCATAGACAACATGACTACGAACCAGACGAACAAATCGAAGAGCCCCCAGATGACGAGCAGGTCGCTGGGCGTGGGTGTACGGGCGCCACGTCGTGTGCGCTGCGGTGTCGACATGGTTGATGCCCGTGAAGCGGCGGCTCGCATGGGAGTGAGTGAGGCATCGTTGGTGGATAGTTTGTCCAAGCGCAAGAGCCGTGCACTCGTTATCGGTGAGAGCGGGTGGCTGGTGAACCTGCAGCTGCTGGCTGAGTCCCGTGAGGGCCTGGTTGTGCGAAGCGTCGAGATCCTCGAGTCCGGAGTGGGCCTCGACTAGGTCACCTGCAACCAACGAGCGGCAGAGCACATCGAAGTCATAAGGAAGAAGCGGCACCACTGGCGCCGCTTCTTCTCGTTAACGCCGGCTCTCATGTCTGGCAGTGCAAGAACCACCGTGTCGGAGGTGAGTGTGGTCAGCAACATTTTCGGGTGATACCCCGTAAACGAGGTGAGTTCTCACAATGCTCGAGATGTGCGTGGTCTTGGATGGCGGTGGTGTGCGCAAAGCCGCGAGACGCAAACAATCCAGGTCATGGACATCTGGAAGAACCTGCGCGCAGCGACCTCGACGATTGACAACCTTGCTGTGTCACCGAGCAAGATTGCCGAGCGGATAATGGACGAGTTCTTTGATCGGCGTCGGCGTCGCGCGAAGGCGGATCCACGGTGGGCGGACATTGAGAGCCGGCGTGCGGGTGCGCGCGGCTCGCGGATCTTCTTGTCCAAAGATCTGACCCTGGCTGACCACCAAGAGCAGCGTGACATCGAGAGCACGTTGACGCCCGATCCGTGGTGGTTGTCACTGGCCAGGCAGGCACGTGAGTGGCGCCTCGCGAACTTGGTCAGCAGCGCTCGTCAAGCCACTCAGCGCGCGAATCGGGGCTGGGGCGACGAAGACGTGTGGCGGCTCGATACGCACCTGTGTGAAGT